>ERZ795031.3414-NODE-3414-length-14220-cov-3.657113_pt1 | contig 14220 bp, 9 predicted proteins | sample MGYA00375123_ERZ795031 | MGnify/ENA primary metagenome ERZ795031 (study PRJEB30166, sample SAMN05720159) | activated sludge metagenome | isolation source: anaerobic digester from wastewater treatment plant | place: USA | collected 2015-04-21 ... | reverse complement strand
TTCCCGTCTGGGCAACAAGCGACAGGGCAATAATAAGGAAGCATAAGGAAAGTAAAGACTTTTTCATTTCAGGTGAGTTTTTATCATTGAGTAAAATTAACTTCATCAGGGCCGGCAGATAACCATATTGCAAATAATCCCATAACGTTTTCCCTTTAAATAAGGATATGGAAAAATGTCGTTAATGGATATCAAAGAATTCCGGGATCGGAAAGATATAAAAAAAACCTTTTACCATTACGTTGGTGAAATCAACAGTCAGGCATATCTTTTCAGCCTGTTTATCGGAACCTCAGGGCTGAGCCGGGTAGAGATCCGGGAAACATTATCCGGTCTTGTTTGTCATATACAATCAAACCGGGTTCATAGAAACAGCAGGAAGCCGGCAGAAAAGAATTTCTTAATATTGCATCATGAAGATCCACCTTTTCAATATAGCAAATTTCAGAGTCGACGGAGGAGCAATGTTTGGGGTTGTGCCAAAGGCTCTGTGGTCGCGTGTTGTCAACTCAGACGAAAACAATCTTATAGTCCTTACTCTCAGGTCGCTGATAGTTGAGACGCATGGGCGCGTAGTCCTTGTCGATACAGGCTGGGGCGACAAGCAGGACGAGAAATTCTTCAGGCACGTTTATCTTCACGGAGGAGAAGGGCTGATACAGGGACTGGCAAACAGGGGCTACAGGCCCGAGGATGTCACCGATGTGGTTCTTACACACCTTCACGCCGATCATTGCGGGGGAGGAGTAAGGGCAAATCCCGCCGGGTCGGGCTACAGTCTGACCTTCCCCAATGCAATCTATCATGTAAGCAGGGCACAGTGGGAGTGGGCGGTTAAAAACAATCCGAGGGAGGAAGATGCCTTCCTTGAGGAGAACTTTCTTCCGTTAATGCAAAGCGGACATCTTAACCTTGTCGATGAGGACTGCGAATTGTTCAGGGATTTCACTGTAAGGATCTGTTACGGACATACGCCCGGTCTTATGATACCCTTTATCAGATACAGGGACAAGACTCTTGTTTACACTGGCGACCTCATTCCGACTTCGGCACACATCCCGCTGATCTGGAATATGAGCTACGACATAGAATCGCTGAAGACTATTGAAGAGAAGGATCAGCTTCTCAGGGAAGCTCTTGAAGCGAATCACATACTTGTCTTCCAGCATGACGAAACAATTGAGTGCTGCACACTTGCTATGACACCCAAGGGAATAAGGGCGAAGGAGAAATTCAGCTTTTCGGAGATCGTCTGAATGGTTGTCGGGTTTTATCTGATAATACTTTACAGGCAAGAATCATTGCAGGCCCGTGCAGTCTGAATAAATTGCTGCAATGCTGTCGGCACTCTGATAATTTATCCTCCTTTCAGCAAGGATCTTCCCGCGTTTGTTCTTATATTTGATATACATACGGGCATAAGTATTGTTAATATAATAACAAAGGTCATGGCTGATTTTTTTTATGAAGAACCCTTTCAGTTTGAAAGTGATCCCACGAATTACCGGCTCCTTACCGATAAGTATGTAAAGGTTGTGGAAACTGATGGAAGGAAGATACTTACAGTTGATCCTGAAGCCCTTAGAATCCTCGCTGCAGCGGCTGTAACGGATCTTTCCTTTTATCTCAGGAGTTCTCACCTTGCAAAGCTCAGAAGAATTCTTGATGATCCTGAAGCAACAGGTAACGACAGGTTCGTTGCATATGTAATGCTCCGAAACAGTGTGATCTCGGCAAAGGGAGAGCTGCCCTGGTGCCAGGATACCGGAACGGCCATAGTCATGGCGAAGAAGGGAGAGGATGTCTATACAGGAGCGGAAGATGCAGAATACCTGTCAAAAGGTATTTACGAGACCTTCAGGGACAGGAACCTCAGATACTCCCAGATTGTTCCAATGACCATGTTCGAAGAAAAGAACACAGGAACAAACCTTCCTGCGCAGATTGATATTTTCTCAACACGCGGGAACGTGTATGAATTCCTTTTCATAACAAAGGGGGGAGGATCTGCCAACAAGACATTTCTTTACCAGCAGAGCAAGTCGCTTCTGAATGAGGAGTCGCTCGAAAAATTTGTAAAGGATAAGATAAAGGAGCTTGGCACCTCGGCATGTCCGCCCTACCACCTGGCTCTCGTTATCGGGGGAACTTCGGCAGAGGCAACTCTTAAAGCAGTGAAGCAGGCCTCGGCTGGTTATCTAGATAATCTTCCGACTACGGGGAGCAGCGGGGGAAGGGCTTTCCGCGATCTGATCTGGGAGGGAAGGATAGAAAGGATCTGTCATGAGTATGGCGTCGGAGCCCAGTTCGGCGGAAAATACTTTGTTCATGATGTGCGTGTCATAAGGCTTCCCCGTCACGCAGCCTCATGCCCGGTCGGACTGGGAGTAAGCTGCAGCGCCGACAGGAACCTGAAGGCAAGGATTGATGAGAAGGGAATTTTCATCGAGGAACTTGAAAAGGATCCTGCACGCTTCATGCCTGACAAGGCTCCCGAGCTTGAAAAACCTGTAGAGATTGACCTCGACAGGCCGATCAGGGAAGTACTTGCCGAACTTACAAAATATCCCGTCAAAACCCGTCTTAACCTAAGGGGTACTCTTATCGTGGCACGTGATATAGCCCATGCCAGAATCAAAAAGATGCTTGACGAGGGCAAGCCCATGCCCGAATATTTTAAAAACCATCCTGTTTATTATGCCGGCCCAGCCAAGACACCTGAGGGAATGCCTTCCGGAAGTTTCGGCCCTACAACTGCAGGAAGGATGGACGATTATGTTGAGTTATTTCAGAGTCTTGGAGGATCTCTTATAATGGTGGCAAAGGGAAACCGCAACAGAAAGGTTATCGAGTCGTGCAGGAAATACGGAGGCTTCTACCTTGGTTCGATAGGAGGTCCGGCTGCCATTCTTGCGGCTGAGAATATAAAGTCTGTGGAGATGGTCGATTTTGAGGACCTTGGGATGGAGGCAGTAAGGAAAATAAGGGTCGAGAATATGGCCGCATTCATTATTACCGACGACAAGGGCAATGACTTTTTTGATGAATACAACAGGACCGGAATTTAAATATTCTGAAATCAAATTATCTGGTTAAGCGGAGCATGTAAGAGCAGTAAAAACCTTTATTCAAGTTCTTCAATCTCAAATATCTCATGCCTGTCCATGCTGAGCCAGTACTTTATTGAATTCCGTCTTACCAGTTCCCAGTAGGTGTTGCTGTCGAGGCCGTAAACGAAATTTATTTCCCTGAGCTCAGAACTTATTTTTTCAGTTATTTCTGGTTTAAGCCTTAACCTTATTTTACGGTTGAGATATGTGAACTCAACTTCGGGCCGTGGATTTGAGTCATTAACCACTGTCAGAAGACCATGCCCGGGAGTTGCACCTGTGCTTACCTGGATGCCGTCGTTGAAACAGCTTACCGGAGGCACTGAGCCTGCATAAGAGGTTGCCTTGAACTCATCGACGCCTGTATTGAAATACTCTCTTGCCCTTATTCCCATTTTAACTCCCATTCTGGCAAATACTCCGAGGTGCCTGTGAAGCTCGTTTGCAAGGACTCCTGCATTCCATTCATCCTTTCCGTACCTTTCGATTATTGCCGTTACCGATCCGCTGATGTCATCGAAATAAAACGAAGGATCAGAGGGAAATTCCTTTATAACCTGGTTTTTTGCAACAGTTTCACCCTTTAGGATTCTCAGGATGCTCTCGCGCGATCCGGGCAAATCGGAAGGTATGCAGTCTGATACATTGCCAAGTGTTTTTGTAATAAACAGTGTGGGGTAATGAATGAAGACAGCACACATCTCATCTGCGGCCGTATAGCTGTATCCATGGCCCCTGGCGATCTCCGAGTTCAGGAATTCCGAAACCTTTTTCCCGTAGACTGTTTTTACAGAACCAATAGCATCGAGAAGACTTCTGTCATAAAACTCTTCACCGGCTGTGGAAAAGCTTCTTATTATCTTTACCTGGATCTCCTGTCTCAGGATAGAGGTTGAGGCTGCCTTATCGATGCTGTAGTTGAAACCTGCCCTGTCGTCGGGCCCTTCGGCGCTCCATATGAAATCCCTGACATGCGATCCGAAGCCTGGGATGTTTCTCAGTGAATTCCAGGCTGTTGACATTCCCGCCAGACAAATGAAGGATATTTTTGTCTTCTCTGCAGAAATAATATCATTTATTACCGTGGTGAAATCACCTGCTGTCTCCGGTCGTATATCCTCCTCATTACCCCAGACCGTATTCAGGGCTGCCGGAAATTCCGGTGATCTGAAGCTACAGCTTCTGTTTATCCCTGCCGGGATCCCTTCGTGGTGGAATGAGTTCAGAAGGCTGCGGACCTTTATGTATGCTTTTTCAGCCGGAAGAGCCCCGGGTGATGCTATTACAGCCAGTACCCTGACGTCGGGAGAAGCGAGAAGCATAGAGATCGTCTTCATGTCGTCGATTCCCCCGTCGGTATCAACAATTACATAATGCGACGGTTTCCATGGATGTGAACTAAGTCCCAGACAGAGAGCCGTAAGAAAAAGCGTTGTTAAGAGTCGTTTCATTATCCTTATTTTCATGTTAAATGCAAATGTAGCATTAATTGGATTATATTTTTCCTGCCGTACCTCCAGGCAGAAAGAGCACGGTATCTGCCGGGGTTAAATTTTCCTGGAGTCATTCCGGGATATAATTAATTTTTTTATCTTGACCTCAATATTTTTAAGACATGAAGAAATTCCTTCTGTGGTTTTCCCCGGGTCTTTTACTGGGGATACTTATCATCCTTGGTGCCGGCAGGGTCATTAACAATACGTCGGAAAATGATTATTGCATGTCGTGCCATATTCATCCTGCTGCCGACATGGGATGGAAGCAGTCTGTTCACTACGACACGCAGTCGGGAGTAAGAACAGGGTGTGCCGATTGTCATCTTCCACCAAAGGGAGAAGGCTATCTCTGGGCAAAAACCAAAACAGGGCTCAGGGATCTCTGGGCTTTCTATACGAAGGATTCGGCTTCATTTGACTGGGATGAAAAAGGAAGGCTTGAGAATGCACGCAAGCATGTATTCGAGATCAGCTGTATCAAGTGTCATGAGAATCTCTTCCCGGCAAAGCTCACCAAGGAGGGAGAGGATGCACATCTGTACTATACACAGCAAAAGAAGACTCCTGATCTTCACTGCATAAACTGTCACCTGAACGCCGGTCATTATATTGAAGGTTATACACACGGCAGCAATGTGACTTTCGGAGCCACATCATCGGCGCCGAAGGAGATATTTACAATGCCGGCTGAAGTTACAGGGTTCGGCAACTTTACAGAGAAGATACCGGGATCGTCGGTCTCCTTCAAAATGATTGCTGTTCCGGGAGGAACGTTTAAGATGGGAAGTCCTGCTGAAGAGCCCTTCCGCAGGGAAGACGAAGGACCGGTCAGGGATGTTGAGATCAGCCCCTTCTTCATGGCTGAGGTTGAAGTAACATGGGATGAGTATCTTGCCTTTTATGCACAGACTTCATCGGAGGGAAGGAGTACCGACACAGAAGGTTTGAGAAGCGGTATGCAGGCTTCGGAAGATATTGATGCCATTTCAGGAGCAACGCCTCCTTACGGGCAGCCTGACCAGGGATGGGGTCTTGGACAGAGACCGGCCATATCATTCTCATACCACGCCGCTGAAACATACTGCAAATGGCTTTCAAAGGTCACCGGAAAGACGTACAGGCTTCCCACTGAGGCTGAGTGGGAATATGCCTGCCGTGCAGGATCATCAGGGCCCTACTTCTTTGAAGGAGATCCCAAAAAATTTGAAAAGACAGGTCTCAGGGCAAAACTCTCAAAGAACGATACCGCCGTGATCAATACCTATGTTGTTTATAATGAGAACAGCCCGTCAAGGACACAGACTCCTGATTTTGTAAAATCCAATCCTTTCGGACTTAAAAACATGTTGGGGAATGTCGCCGAATTCTGTTCCGACTGGTATCAGCCTGATTCATATTCAGCATATCCGGATGGCGTCATCAGGGATCCCGTAGGTCCTGAGAGCGGAGAGGAGCATGTAATAAGAGGAGGCACATTCATGAATCCTGCAGGGCTTGTCAGAAGTGCGGCACGCGATTATACAAGGACCGAAGCATGGCTGAGAACCGATCCGCAGATTCCCAAAAGTATCTGGTGGTATTCCGATTGCTTCAATGTAGGATTCAGGGTGGTTTGCGAGTTCGACAATCTGACCGGCAATCTTTCGGCCTCAAAATGAATCCGGTCAGTTATGGTAATGCTTGCCTGAAGCTTTGTTAAAAAACCTTAAATTCTTATGAAACTTTGTTTTTTAAGATCGCTATATTTACATTTGATTACAATCTCTATCGTTGATAACCAGGTATTTTAGTTCTTATAAACCTAATCTGATCTAATATGAAGAAATCAAGTATCTCAAGACGTAATTTTCTTGGCAAGGCAGCAACTGTTGGTGTGGCAGGTGTTGTTGTTCCTACGATAATTACCAGCTGTGCCCGTGAAAAAACAAAAGTTGTTGATGTTCCCGTTTTTCTTGATCAGGCTCCCGACGGACCGGTTCTCAAGGCCGGAGTTATCGGTTGTGGTGGCCGCGGAACAGGAGCAGCGATCAATTTCCTGAGTGCCGGACCTAACCTTCAGGTTACCGCGCTGGCTGATACCTTCCAGGACCGCGTTGATAACTGCCGTGCACGGATTCTCAAGGAGAAGAATCAGGAAGTTCCTGTTGAGAACTGCTTTGTTGGTTTCGATGCATACCAGAAAGTAATTGATTCGGGTGTCGATATCGTTATCCTTGCAACCCCTCCATTCTTCCGTCCGGAGCATCTGGCAGCTGCAGTTACAGCCAAGAAGCACATCTTCGCAGAAAAGCCTGTTGCAGTAGATCCTACAGGAGCAAGGTCGGTTATGGCAACAGCCAAAAAAGCAGAAGGTCTGGGTCTTAGCATTGTAACAGGAACCCAGCGCCGTCATCAGAGGGACTATGTCGCAAATTGGCAGCAGGTTCAGCAGGGACTGATCGGCGATCTTACAGGAGGTAATGTATGGTGGAACGGAGGCAAGCTGTGGCATCGCGAAAATGATCCGTCATGGAGTGAAATGGAATGGATGATACGCGACTGGGTTAACTGGACATGGCTTTCGGGCGATCATATTGTTGAGCAGCATGTTCATAACATTGACGTTGCAAACTGGTTCTTCGGGATGCACCCGGTAAAAGCTGTCGGAATGGGTTCGCGCCTGCGCCGAGTAACTGGCGACCAGTACGACAATTTCAGTATTGATTTTGTCTTTGAGAACGGAATGCATATTCATAGTATGTGCCGTCAGATAAACGGATGCGCCAACAATGTTTCCGAGCGTCTGCAGGGCTCGAAAGGTTCAACTAACTGCCAGAATTCCATACTCGATCTTGCCGGAGGCGAACTCTGGAAATATGAATATCCCCTTGATCCCGACGGCAAACCTACCAACAGGGTAAGCGTTGATCCTTACGTACAGGAGCACATCGACCTCATTACCGCTATACGTACCGGCAAAGTATTCAATGAGCTCGAAAACACTGCTGTCTCGACCATGATTGGTATCATGGGCCGTATCTCGGCTTATACCGGGAAGGAGACCACTTACGAAGAGATGATGAACTCCGACCTTAAACTCGGTCCGACAGTCTTTACATTCGGTCCCGTCGACATACCCAAAGCTGTTCCTGTTGCCGGCGATCCTTATGTCCCGTCGGCTTCGTAGGAGCTAACATCATTGAGCTGGCTGAAGGTTATAACCAGTTAAAGTCTTCTCTAATGAATAACTCCAGAAGAGATTTTATAAAAAAAGCAACGACAGGTGCTGCATTTCTGGCAGCACCTGCCATTTTAGGATCTGCCAGGGCGGCAGATGCCGTTACTCCGTTCAAGCTCAAATATGCCCCTGGTCTCGGCATGTTCAGCAGGCACGCCGGGCAGGATCCGGTCGATAATATTAAATTCTGTCACGACCAGGGATTCCGCGCCGTCTTTGATAACGGCCTGATGAAGCGAGAACCGGCTGTTCAGGAGAAAATAATGAACGAACTAACTCGGCTGGGTATGGATTTCGGGCCCTTTGTTCTCAGGGCTGACTCGGGGAAGCAGGACTTCGTGCTCAATACGCAGGAGGTACGGGATATGCTTGTTGCCCAGATGAAGGAAGGAGTTGAAGTTTCGAAAAGGACAGGAGCGAAGCAGGCTCTGATTGTTCTCGGACGCTATGATATGAAGCTTCATATGGACTACCAGACCGCCAATGCAATCGACAACCTGAGATACTGCATGGAAGTAATGGAGCCTGCAGGAGTGACCGTTGTAATTGAACCCCTGAACCATCACACCAATCATCCGGGACTTTTCCTGAAAGGCATACCCCAGGCCTATGCTATATGCAGGGCGGTTAACTCCTTATACTGCAAGATCATTGACGACCTTTACCATCAGCAGGTGAGCGAGGGTAACCTGATCCCCAATCTCGAAATGGCATGGAGTGAAATAGCAGCCATACATCTGGGAGATAATCCGGGAAGAAATGAACCAACGACAGGAGAAAAAAATTATAAGAACATTTTCAGGTATCTGTACCATAAGAAATATGACGGAACGCTGTGCATGGAACACGGAATAAGCCAGAGAGGAACCATCGAGGGTGAGGCACGGGTTATCCAGGCATACCGCGAATGTGATTCCTTTGATGTTGAGTTCTGAGCGCCACTAAGGGGCGCCGGATTTTTATATTCCATCATGTTCCACCATTTTCCCGTCTGAGGTGAGGGTGATCAACTAATACCTTAAAACAGATTAATGAAAATAGTACTATTAAATCTTTTGTTTGCAGCGGCCATTGCCGGTTTTTCACAATCCCGTACGGCAGGACAATATCTTTCAATACCTGTCATAGATCTGAACAGCGAGATATCCCGACAGGTTGTTGTCGACAGAGAGGAGGGTCAGTATCTTGGTCATCCGACAACGGTTCTGCTCGAGGATGGTAAAACGATACTGACAGTTTATCCCAAGGGACATGGAAAGGGAGAGATAGTTTACAAGAGAAGCACCGACGGTGGTCTTACCTGGAGCGAAAGACTGAAAACTCCTGAGAGCTGGAAGACCTCTCTTGAGGTGCCCACGATCTTCCGCACGACCGATCCGCAGGGCAGGAGACTGCTGATCATGTTTTCGGGCCTGTATCCCGCGAGGCTTGCACATTCGTACGACGACGGCGGGACGTGGAGCGAGTTAATGCCTGCAGACGGCTGGGGAGGTATTGTGGTTATGTCGTCGCTGATTGAACTGAAGACCGGAAAGGGGCATTACATGGCTCTTTTTCATGACGATATGAGATACTTTACAGGCAATGGCCAGGAAAGCTTCAGGGAGGACAGAAAGACAAACGATCAGATCCTCTTTACCCTTTACAAAACATTTTCATACGACGGCGGACTTACCTGGAGCAGCCCTGAAATCATTCTGAGCAGAAGGGACATGAACCTCTGCGAACCGGGAATCATAAGGTCGCCCGACGGCAAAACACTTGCCGTTCTTCTGCGCGAAAATTCAAGAAGGACCAATTCGCAGATCATTTTCTCAGGGGATGAAGGAAAAACCTGGACAGATCCCAGACCCCTGCCCAACGAACTTAACGGCGACAGGCACGTCCTTAAATATACTCCCGACGGACGCCTTCTTGTAGTTTTCAGAGACAGGAGCCCTTCAGGTGCAAGACCCAGCCTTAACGATATTGCAAAGGAAAGAAATGAGGTGAACTACAGCGTTGTAGCATCTGAGACGGGTCAGGGAAGTCCGACTGAAGGCGACTGGGTTGGATGGGTCGGGACCTGGAAGGATCTCGTTAAGGGACGGCCGGGGGAATACAGGATCAGGTTCAGGGACAACATCCATGAATGGGACTGCTGTTACCCTGGCGTGGAGCTTCTTCCTGACGGCACATTCGTGGTGACCACCTATGGTCATTGGGAAAAAGAAGCCGAGCCGTATATAATAAGTGTCAGGGTGAAAACTGAGGAACTTGATGCCAGATACAGAGAGATTGTAAAAAAATAGCCTGAGTCGTCTGCAGAAACATTTTTTTATTCAGAATGTACAAATTCATTCAGGGCAGAAGTTCAGGAGAAATCAAAAAGGAATTCTTATGAAAAAGATCTTGTTCCCTTTCTTAGCGTTAATGTTAGTTGCTGTAACAGCACTTATTTCCTGCAGTAAGCCGCAGCGTCTTTTCGTTGGTGGTTTCACCGGGAGCGACGGAGAGAAGGCGATGACTGTCTTCGACTTTAAAAGTAATGGCAGTTTGAAAATGGCGGCATCAGCCGATGTCGGACCAAATCCTTCATATTTCTGCATACGGAAGGGAAGCGACATGATCTATGTGATCAATGAGGTGATGGAATTCAGGGGTCAGCCGGGAGGAGGGTTGTCCACATTCCGTTACGATGACAGGAAGGTAACTTTCATGAAGTTAAACGAGATGGTGATACCCTACGGGGGGCCCTGTTATATATCGATGTCGGCTGACAGAGGACATCTTCTTATTGCCAACTATCCGAAAGGATCAGTGGTTGTTGTAAAGCTGGATGAAGAGGGAATTCCGGAAGCCATAACCGATACCATTCTGTATGTCAGGGATGATCCCGGACGTTCTCACGCTCACATGATACTAAACGATCCGGCAGGAAAATACGTTTATGTTACAGACCTCGGTCTCGACAGGATCGTCATTTATGATTTCGATCCTGTTGAGGGGAAACTGCACCGGATTGAAAACGGGATCACTGCTCTTCCGGAAGGCTCGGGTCCCCGTCATTTTGTCTTTAATTCTGACGGATCGAGGCTTTACGTCATAAACGAGCTGGGTTCAACAGTTGCTGTCTTCGCGGCCGGAGAAGCCGGCGGGCTCAGACTTCTTCAGATAATCGGCACAAGGAAGGGTGATGATAATAAAAGTAATTATTGCGCCGATATCCATCTCAGCAGAGACGGAAAATTCCTTTACGGATCAAACAGGGGAGATAACAATATCGTTACCTACCGTATCGGCGGGGAAGGATTGCTCGAACCTGCCGGCCACTCAACATGCGGGGGTGACTGGCCCAGGAATTTTATAATCGATCCCTCCGGGAAGTTCCTGATCGCCGGTAACCAGAAATCGGATAATATCTCTGTGTTCAGGATAAACGCTGAAACCGGATTGCCATCCGTGACTGTCGACACTGCTGTCGTAAGGATGCCGGCATGTCTTAAATTCCATTAACAGAACCCCTGACAGTATTTACATTCCGGTACATTCAGCGCCTGCCGGAGCAATTCCGTATTTTGTTTTGTAAAATATTCTTTGTAACATTATTACCAGATAATCAAATCTGATAATGGATCGTAATTCGTTAATTAATAACCTATTGAGTCAGCCTGACAAGCAGTGGGACGTTATTGTTGCAGGAGGCGGGGCAACAGGCCTGGGAGTGGCTCTTGATGCTGTTACAAGAGGATTTTCGACCCTTCTTCTCGAACAGTCAGATTTTTCGAAGGGGACATCGTCGAGAAGTACGAAACTTGTCCATGGAGGGGTCCGTTACCTTGCGCAGGGTGATATTCTTCTCGTGAAGGAGGCTCTGCACGAGAGGGGGCTGTTTCTCAGGAATGCACCGCATCTCACAGCAAACCAGCAGTTTATAATTCCCGTTTATACTATCTGGGATGTAATTCTTTATACTGTTGGGCTGAAGTTTTATGATCTTCTTGCAGGGAGGCTTAGCATGGGGCGCTCTTACTACATTACAAAAGGTAAGGCGCTGTACCGTCTTCCGCTTCTTAAGCCCAAAGGCCTGAAGGGAGGGATTGTTTATCACGACGGACAGTTTGACGATTCGAGGATGGCTGTTGCACTTGCCTCTGCATGTGTTGAAAAAGGAGGCACCGTGCTTAATTACATGAGGCTGACAGGTTTTCTTAAAGATGAAAAAGGAAAAATAACAGGAGTCAGGGCTAAGGAAACACTTTCAGGGAAGGAATATTCAATTAAGGCAGGTCTGGTCATAAATGCCACGGGTGTTTTCGCAGATGAGCTGCACAGGATGGATGACCCTGAATCGCAGCCTGGAATAAAGCCCAGCCAGGGGGTTCATGTGGTTCTCGACGCAGAATTCCTTCAGAGCAGTTCAGCCATAATGATCCCTAAAACCGACGATGGTCGTGTTCTGTTTGCAATACCATGGTACGACAAAGTTGTTGTCGGAACGACCGATACTCCTTTGAACAGCATAAGCCTCGATCCGAAACCGCTGGAGGAGGAGATAGATTTTATCCTGAGGACGGCAGGAAACTATCTGACAAAACCACCCTTAAGGAAGGATGTCAGGTGCATTTTCGCAGGATTGCGGCCTCTTGCGTCTGATCCACGGAATCCCGAAGCCACCAGGGAAGTTTCACGGCGGCATAAGATAACCCTTTCTTCTTCAGGACTTCTCTCTATCATCGGAGGCAAATGGACCTCATACAGAAGGATGGCCAAGGATACCCTCGACAGGGCAATAAGGGAGGGGATCCTCGAAAAAAGGAAATGTGTAACCGATAATTTCAGCTTTTACCGTGATCCGGGAAAGCTAAGCATTGAAAGGTTAAAGGTATACGGGCCACGGGCAAATGAAATAGAAGAGATGATTGCCGAAAAACCTTTCCTGGGTGAAGTTATCGACAGCAGGCTTCCGTATACAAGAGCTGAGATAATATGGATATGCCGTAACGAAATGCCGGTTTCACTCGAGGACATTCTTGCGCGACGCACCCGGGCTTTTTTCCTCGATGTCAGGGCCAGTCTCGACATTGCTCCTGTCGTAGCAGGCATAATGGCCGATGAATTCGGCCATCCGGAATCATGGAAAAAGGATGAAACAGAGAAATACAGAACACTCGCGGCAGATTGTCTGTAATTATTAATCAAACAATATAAGAACATGAATGAATATATTCTTGCATTCGATCAGGGTACAACAAGTTCCCGTGCAATTGTTTTTGATCATTCGGGTTTGCCTGTAGCATCGGCTCAGAAGGAATTCACCCAGATATATCCGCAGCCAGGATGGGTCGAGCACGATCCTGAAGAGATCTGGTCATCTCAGGCAGGCGTTGCGGGTGAAGTTCTGGCAAGGGCCGGATTGAAAAGCTCCGATATAGCGGCTATCGGGATCACAAATCAGCGCGAAACCACAGTTGTATGGGACAGAGCAACGGGTAAACCAGTTTATAATGCCATAGTCTGGCAGGACAGGAGAACCGCAGAATTCTGTGACAAGCTTAAATCACTGGGAACAGACCGCACGATCCTCGGAAAGACAGGTCTTATCGTTGACGCTTATTTTTCGGCCACAAAGGTAAGATGGATACTCGAGAACGTTAAAGGCGCAAGAGCTCTGGCGGAAAAGGGACTACTGGCCTTCGGAACGGTAGACACCTGGCTTATCTGGAATCTTACCAGGGGTAAGCTTCATATTACAGACGTTTCAAATGCCTCAAGGACGATGCTGTTTAATATTCACACTCTTGAGTGGGACAGCGAGCTTCTTGAGATTTTCGGAATTCCTGAGAGCATGCTTCCGGAAGTAAGGTCATCGAGTGATATATACGGAACCACAGAAGGTCAGTTTGCAACAGAAATCCCTGTTGCAGGTATTGCCGGCGACCAGCAGGCGGCTTTGTTCGGACAGATGTGCAATGAACCGGGCATGGTTAAGAATACCTACGGGACAGGTTGCTTTATGATGATGAACATTGGTAACAAACCGATAGGATCGAACAGCAGGCTTCTTACAACCGTGGGCTGGAGGATAGGAAATGAGACTACCTATGCCCTTGAAGGGAGTATTTTTATAGCAGGAGCAGTAGTTCAGTGGCTTCGCGACAGCCTGGGAATTATAGCTAAGTCTTCGGATGTTGAAAAACTCGCCACCTCTGTTGCCGACAGCGGGGGAGTATACTTCGTCCCGGCTTTTGCCGGTCTTGGAGCGCCGCACTGGAATCAGCACGCAAGGGGTACAATTGTGGGCGTCACCCGCGGATCGACATCAGCTCACATAGCAAGGGCCGCGCTCGACAGCATAGCCTATCAGACTCTCGAAGTACTGGAAGCCATGGAGAAGGATTCCGGCATACAGATAAGA
>ERZ795031.3408-NODE-3408-length-14235-cov-12.955148_pt1 | contig 14235 bp, 11 predicted proteins | sample MGYA00375123_ERZ795031 | MGnify/ENA primary metagenome ERZ795031 (study PRJEB30166, sample SAMN05720159) | activated sludge metagenome | isolation source: anaerobic digester from wastewater treatment plant | place: USA | collected 2015-04-21 ... | reverse complement strand
GCGGTAAAATGCGCGGTCAAGAAAGGCTGGCAGGTTTCTAACGATACCTACAACGACCGCAGAGTATTCAAATCCACCCGCCCATCCAATTAGCAGGACTTCTACCCTTCAGACCTTTGTCCCCATCTGCTTTCAGGGAATTACCGCGTAATACAGCTCGCTTCCAAATGCCAGGTATACATTCCGGTTAGACCCCACATTAAACGCTGTGACTGGCCGCCCCGGCAAACTGCCGCCGCCCGCGCCGGACCGCAGCACGCGGTTCAGATTCAGGCGCAAGCTGAACTGGTACAGCTCCGCCTTTTCCGCCGCTAAATAATAGAGTGACGGGTCCGGTGGAGGCGAGTAAGCCAGCTGGCTAAAGCGCAGGGCGTCAAAATCAAGCGTTCCAGCTTCCGCGCCGCTTCGCGCGTCCTGATACACATACGGGTCCTCGCACTCAACCGTCCCGGTGACGTTGGATGCCAGGCAGTGCGTGCTGCGCCCGTCCGAGAAGAGCAAAAAGAGCTCATCACCGCTTACGGCCGCCCCAACTGCCTGTGAAAGGTCGACAGGTTTTTCCTCAAAATAGGAATCGGGGGGATTTGTGTACTCCATATTGGCGCCGCGGTATATCCAGAGCGCGTTCCGAACTGGATCCAACACGAACAATCGGCCAGCATCGTATAAGACCACTTGTACCTTGCCAAAACCGCCATCCGGAGGAATGAGGTCGAAAGCGGCTGGTTTTTTGCCGACGCCGCAGAAAAGCCCGCTGCCGTCCGCGTCCAACGCCAGAATGGGCGCGCGGGCAGCGTTATTGATCGGCACAGCCAAAACATCCACTAATTCTTTTACCTGGATGCCGTTATAGAATCCCGGCTGGCAATTAAATTCCAAATCCGGGTTAAAGCCGCTGCTGGATGGACTGAGATGCAGCACGACGCCTGTTGCTTTATCCAATAGGTAAAGATCCGTTCCGACAGAGACAATCCGGCTGATATCCAGTCCGGTGAGGAGCGATGAGGCGTAGGCTGGTTTGTAAACCAAACGCAGCGCGCCGTCCAAAACGTCAAGAGCGTCCTGCGCGCGTACGCGCAGCGCCCGCAGTTCGCTGCTCTGCCGGTAGGTCTCGGCCTGGTTCAACCAGGAGAGTACCTGTTCCCAGGCTTCGCGCTGGGCAGCCGCGCCTTGCATCGCTGGCGCGTTCTCGGCGGCAGCCTGTGCTTGCGCCATCAGGTATGCGTACTGGCTGCCCCGACCTTGGCTGAAGTAAACCGCCGAGAGCAGCCCCACGATTAAAAGCGGAACCAGAATCGCGAGTAACAGCTTGGTGCCGCGCGAAATTTCCGAGCTCTCAGTCGCAGTTTCCGTAATTTGCTTCTTTTCGCCGGTCAGAAACGCGGCCAGACCATCGCCCAATTGATTCATGGAACCAGCCCCATCCGCAACCTTGCGGTAAGCAGCCTGGCTGCGCTGTTTGCGCGCTGCTTTTTCAGCCGCTCGGTCGCGCGGGGCTTGCTCAGGGCTTTGCTCGCTAGTGTAACGCGCCGCGCGCCTTGCGGAAGTGACCGGTTGTTCAGCGATCAAAGTGGGCTGCAGTTCCGCGTTTGGCGCGCTTTCGATGGGCGGGGTTTCCGCCCCAAGCTCCGCGCCTGGCTCAGGCTCAATAATCTCAATTTGCGCACTGGCAGGCAGAGGCTCAATGTTTTCGTCATCTGCTGCCGCCAAGCCAAATAATTCGGTTTCAGGCAGGGCTTCTGTCTGCGCGCTTGGTTCTATCCGTTCTTCTTCCGTTATAACGGAGACCGGTTCGGCTGCCGAAATTAAAACCTCAGGTTCAGCCGGCTGGTCAACCTGGACCTCCGCGGTGAGCGGCGCCCCGTCTGGCTCCATCCAACGCGCTAATCCTTCGCCTGCCCGCACCTGGGCCAAGCCAACTTCAGCCGCGAGAGGTTGGTTAGAATTCAAGTCTGCCAGCAGCGCCTTTGGTTCAGGCTGCTCAGAGCCGCCGCTGCTGGCTAAAAAAGCAGCCGGGAACTGCGTCGAAAACAGGATTACATCACCCTCGTCAACGGCCTGCTGGAAAAAGCGCACGCGCGGCACCTGGGTCAAGCCCAGTCCGCGCGGGTCAAGGTCCGGATCATAAAAGAACGCGCGGCTGCCTGGTTTGGCCAGCAGCGCCTGGCTGAGGCCGGCCTGCGCCAAAAAGAGGGTATCGTGATGAATAACCCCCAGAGAAAGCTGGGCGGACACAGAAATGCTTTCCGGCGGCAGATTAAGGTTCTTTTCCGCTAGAGCGCCGTTCAGCGCGAACACGACCGCGCGCATCGCGGAGGTAACCGAACCAGAGCTTTTATAAAAAATCGCGTTGGCACTTTCCAGCCATTTTGTGATTAACTCAGGGTTAAGCGGCTCGCCGCTTTGTTGCGAAAGAAAAATCAGGAGATTATCCTCTTCGCGACCGCGTGCCGCCTTTTTAGGAATATTCGCGCTAAAAAAGCCCGGCAGCGCGGAATTGTCTGTGCAAATGAGCTCTAAATTATGTTTCATGAACCGCCCCAGTGTAGTGAATGACTCCAAACCAAGTACATTATACATTACACAGCGACACCAAAAGGTATAATCAAAGTATGGAATTTTCTTGCGTGCGCACCATTGCAGAATGGGACGCGCTTGCTTCGGAATGGGATCAGCTCTTTGCTCGAAGTCATATGCAGGTCCCTTTTTTGCGTTTTGGTTACCAGCGCGCTTGGTGGCAAACCCTGGGCGGAGGGGAATGGGACCAGGACAACAGCGAGCTGCGAATTGTCATCGCTCGCGAGAACGGTGCGCTTGTTGGCGTCGCGCCGTTTTTTCTTAGCTCCAAGCCTGGCTGGCAGCCAGCGCTGCGTTTGATTGGCTCCATCGAAGTCACCGATTATCTGGACTTTTTGGTTGCGCCAGAAGCGCTGGACAAATTCTTAAGCGGTCTGTTTGCTTTCCTGCGCCAGGACCCAGAATTGGGAGCATATCCTGTAGAAATCCTTAACCTAAGGGAAGACTCCCGCGCGCTGTTAGCTTTAGCCCCCGTCGCCGAGCTGAGTGGGTACAGCTATGCTGAAGAGCGCTTGCAGCCCTCGCCTTACATCGCGCTGGCAGAAAGCTGGGATGCTTATCTGGCCGGCATCAACAAGAAACAGCGCCACGAAATTCGCCGCAAATCCCGAAACGCGGAAAATCGACACCAGACCGAATGGTATTTGGTGGAAGATAGCGAAAAACTTGCAGCAGAAGTGGACGAATTTATCGCGATGATGCGCCTGGACCCGCGCAAGGAAGCCTTTCTCAACCCTGCCATGCGCGCGCATTTGCAGGCTACGGCGCGTTGGGCTTTCGAGCTTGGCCAGCTGCACCTGGCATTTCTCACCTTTGAGGGACGTAAAGCAGCGGCTTACTTCAGTTTTAATGTTGGCGCTAAACTCTGGGTATATAACTCTGCTTGGGAACCCGTTTTCGCGCCTTGCTCACCCGGTTGGGTGCTGCTGGCAAAAGTGCTGCAGTGGGCTATCGCGCACGAGCTGCGGGAAGTGGATATGATGCGCGGTGATGAAGATTACAAATATAAATTTGGCGGCGTGAACCGCTATGTCACCCGGGTTTTGCTCACGCCTTCCACCCGTTCCTAGTTCTTACGCAAATCTTACGTCTCCAGCAACGCTCAACGCTTGAATTTTGCCTGGGCTGTGGTATTATTAACACCGAAAAATTAGCACTCTCGGGTTGAGAGTGCTAATCGAATCAAATGATGAAACAAGAACTGACTGAACGCCAAAAATTGCTGCTTTCGCTGGTTGTGCACGAGCACACCCGCAGCGCTCAACCGGTTGGGTCAAAAACCCTGGTCGAGCAATTTACGCTGCCGATTAGTTCGGCAACCATTCGCAACGAAATGACCGTGCTGACCGAATTGGGCTATCTGCGCCAGCCGCACACCTCCGCGGGGCGCGTCCCTACAGAAGAAGGCTACCGCTTTTTTGTCTCTAATTTAGCGCAGCAAACCACGCTGCCCGCCCCAATGCGAAACACCATCGCGCACCAGTTCTACCAGGCTCGTCAGGACCTGGACGGTTGGCTGCGCCTGGCTGCCTCTGTGCTTGCCAACCAATCTCAGGCCGCCTCAATCGTCACCGCGCCGCACACGGAAAAAGTGGCCTTCAAACATTTGGAACTTATTTCCACCCGCGCTGCGCAGGTTTTGATGGTGCTGGTGTTGGTGGGTGGTGAAATTCGCCAGCAAATACTTTCGCTCAACGACTCTACCACGCAGGAGTCGCTTTCCGAGCTGGCCGCTCGCATCAACGCCAGCTGCGCCAACTGCTCCGCGGAACAAATTAATCGCCTGGAAATTAACCTGGACCCGCCCAGCCCACAAGTGCTGGAAGCAGTCCGGCAGCAAATGCGGCTCTCGCAAAAATTGGTGACCGGCGAGATTTATCTGGACGGTGTAACCAACGTGTTAGCCGAACCCGAATTCGCGGATACGGAACAGGCGCGCTCCGCGCTTTCCCTGCTTGAGGAGCGCAGCAAGCTGGATGACCTGCTCTCTCGCACAATCCTGGGCAACGAGATTGGCGGCGTGCAGGTGCTCATCGGCGGCGAAGGCACCTGGCAGGAACTGCGGCAGTGCTCGGTCATCCTGACCCGCTACGGCATCCCAGACCAGCTCACCGGCACGGTCGGCGTGTTGGGTCCCATGCGCATGCCTTATGGACGCACAATCTCGACGGTGCGCTTCGTGGCTGGTTTGCTCTCAGACCTGGTGGCAGAAAACTTGGTTGGATAATACACGCGCCCTGCGCGCATAAGAACGAGGAAAGCAATGACAGAATCAAAAAAGCACAAAAAAGACGAGGAAATACGCCCGGAAGCGGTCTCAGACCAAATGGGCTCCTTCCCCGCGGCAGCTGAAAACGGGCTGGAAACGCTTCAAAAAGCCGTTGACACGCTCACTGCCCAATCGGCGGAGTATCTGGACAGTCTCCAACGGGAGCGAGCAAGCTTCGCCAATTACAAGAAGCGCGTAGACCAGGATAACCGTTTAGTCTACGAGAACGCCCTTGCGGATATCATCAAGGCCTTCTTGCCTGTGGTGGATGACCTGGAACGAGCGCTAAAAAACAAACCAGCCGACCCGGATTGCGAGGCCTGGATTAGCGGGGTGGCGCTCATCCTGCAAAAATTGATGAAAACGCTCGACGTTAAGGGCATCGCCCCGTTGAATGTTCAACCTGGAGACGATTTCGACCCCGCTTTTCAGGAAGCGGTAACGCATGAAGATAACCCCCAATATTCCAACAGTCAGGTTATCGAGGTCGTCCAAACTGGTTATAAACTCAAAGATCGTGTAATCAGACCCGCCTTGGTACGGGTAGCAAAATAGGAGCATCCATGTCAAAAATTATTGGTATCGATTTAGGCACAACCAATTCAGTTGCCGCTGTCATGATTGGCGGTGAACCTGTCGTAATCCCTTCCGCTGAAGGAGAGCGATTAGTGCCCTCCGTTGTCGCCGTAAACAAGAACGGCGAACGGCTGGTCGGGCGCGTGGCGCGCAACCAAGCCATTATTAATCCCGAAAACACCATCTTTTCTATCAAGCGCTTTATGGGTCGCCGTTATGATGACCCGGAGGTGCAGCGCGCCAAATCCCGCGTGCCCTATAAGATTAATAAAGCTCCCAACGGAGATTTGCGCGTGACCCTGGGCGACAAAGAGTACACCCCGCCCGAGGTGTCCGCCATGATTTTGGCAAAAATCAAGCACGACGCCGAAGCCTATCTCGGCGAGCCTGTCACCCAGGCAGTCATTACCGTGCCCGCGTACTTCAATGACGCCCAACGCAACGCCACCAAAGACGCGGGAAAAATCGCGGGTTTGGAAGTGCTCCGAATCATCAATGAGCCTACCGCTTCCGCCCTGGCTTACGGTCTGGACAAACGCAAAAACGAAACCATCGCCGTGTACGACCTGGGCGGCGGCACCTTTGATATCTCCGTTCTCGAGGTCGGCGACGGTCTCTTCCAGGTGAAATCCACCAGCGGCGATACCTTCCTGGGCGGTGATGACTTTGACCAACGCGTAATGGACTTCCTCGCGGATGAATTCAAGCGCGAAAACGGCATCGACCTGCGCCAGGACCGCCAGGCCTTGCAGCGCTTGAAAGAAGCCGCGGAAAAAGCCAAAATTGAACTATCCACCACAATGCAAGCCGAAATCAACCTGCCTTACATCACAGCCGATGCATCGGGCCCCAAGCACCTCGTCACAACGCTCACCCGCGCCAAGCTGGAACAGCTGACCGAAGACCTGGTGGAACGCTCAATGAAACCCGTAATCCAGGCACTTTCGGACGCGAACTTCCGCAATGGCGATATCAACGAAGTTGTGCTGGTAGGCGGCATGACTCGCATGCCCGCCGTGCAAGAAGCCGTGCGCAAGCAGTTCAATAAAGACCCCCATAAGGGCGTCAACCCCGATGAGGTTGTCGCGGTCGGCGCGGCCATCCAGGCAGGCGTGCTGGGCGGCGAAGTGAAGGACATTCTTTTGCTCGATGTGACTCCGCTGACCCTCTCGATTGAGACCTTGGGCGGCATCGCCACCCCGTTGATCAAGCGCAATACCACCATCCCCACGCGCGAATCGCAGGTGTTCTCCACCGCCTCGGACAGCCAAACCCAGGTTGAAATCCACGTGCTGCAGGGCGAACGCCCCATGGCGGCCGATAACAAATCCCTCGGTAAGTTCACTTTGGACGGCATTCCGCCCGCCCCGCGCGGCGTTCCCCAAATCGAGGTAGTCTTCGACATCAATGCCAACGGCATCCTGGAAGTGACTGCCAAAGACCGCGCCACCGGACGCAGCCAGAATATCACCATCACGGCTTCCTCTGGTTTGAGCGAAGCAGAGGTGGAAAAGATGCGCCAGGAAGCCGAAGCGCACGCGGACGAAGACCAGAAGCGGCGCGACCTGATTGAAGCGCGCAATACCGCCGACAATGCCGTGTACAGCTCAGAAAAGACCCTGCGAGACCTGGGCGATAAAGTGCCCGCGGACATTAAAGCAAGCGTCGAAGCCTCGGTTGAAAAGGTCAAATCGGTGCGCGACCAGGATGACCCCGCGGAAATCAACCGCGAAGTGGAAGCCCTGATGCAAAACCTGCAGAAGGTCGGGCAGGCGGCGTATTCGCAGCAGCCCCCGCAGGATGAAAATCCGCAGGGCGGCTCCGGTCAAACCCCTCCGGATGAAGACGTGGTCGACGGAGATTTCACGCAAGCTTAAGCGCGCAAATACCACAACAGACACCCGAAAGGAAAGATTCGGGTGTTTGTTGACCCTGACATGGTGCTCTGATCATAATGGCAGCAAAAAGAGATTATTACGAAGTGCTCGGCATCCCAAAAACCGCCAGCCAGGACGACATTAAAAATGCCTTTCGTTCCCTGGCCAGGCAGTACCATCCAGACGTAAATAAAGCGCCTGATGCCGAAGAAAAATTCAAAGAGATTAACGAAGCCTACGGCGTCTTGAGTGACGCCGATAAACGCGCCGCTTACGATCGCTACGGCCCGGAAGGCGTCAACTACCAGGGCATGCCGGACTTTAGCAGCATGGACCTCTCGGATATCCTGGAGGGGCTGTTCGGTTTCGGCGGTTTTTCCGGGATGGGCGGGGCTTCACGCCGCTCTCGCAACGCGCCCAGGCGCGGCGCGGACCTGAGCTCGCGCTTGCGCTTAAGTTTTGAGGAAGCTGTGTTCGGGGTGGAAAAGGAAGTCGACATAACCCGGGACGAAAAATGCGCTGTTTGCAATGGCTCCGGCGTGGAGCCAGGCAAAAAGCCGGTCACCTGCAGCACCTGCAAGGGACAAGGCGAAGTCCGCCAGGTTCACCAGACTTTTCTGGGCTCAATGGTACAGGTGGGCCCTTGCCCGGTATGCGGTGGACGCGGGGAAATCATCGAAGACCCCTGCCACGGCTGCCGCGGCAGCGGCTTGGAACGCCGCACAGTCAAGCGCAAAATCAACATCCCGGCGGGAGTGGACAACGGCAACCAGGTGCGCGTCATTGGCGAAGGTCAGCCCGGAAGCAACGGCGGACCTAACGGTAATTTTTATCTGGAACTCGAAGTCCAGCCGCACCGTTATTTCCGGCGTAAAGGCACGGATGTGTTGTTGGACCTGGATATTAACGTAGCCCAGGCGGCTCTTGGAGATGAGATTACCATCCCTACCCTGGAAGGAAACGAAAAATTGCGCATTCCACCCGGCACACAGCCCGGAAAAGTCTTTAGGCTGAAAGATAAAGGTGTGCCAATCCTCAACCGACAGGCTAGCCGTGGGGATCAGCTCGTGACCGTAAATGTGCAAATCCCGACCCAGCTGACCGCGGAGCAGAAAAAACTGCTGGAGACGCTGGGAAAAAGCATGGGAACCGACATCAAAATCCAGGAACGCAGTTTTCTGGACAAACTCAAGGATGTGCTTGGTGGCTGACGAAAAAAAATCCTGGCTGGAGGTCTCTTTGCAGTGCAGCGGGGAACTTGCTGAAGCGGTCGCGGAAGTCTTCGCGCGCTATTGCCCCGAAGGTGTGGTCTTGGACAATATCACGCGCTACGACGCCGAAAAGCACGAGCACATTCCAACCGGAATGATGCGCGTGGCGGCCTACCTCCCGTTGGATGACGAACTGGAAAGCAAAAAACGCAGCCTGGAGGAAGCGCTTTGGTACATGGGAAGAATCGTCCCCCTGGCTGCGCCTGAATTCGTCAGCATCGCAGACCAGGATTGGATGACAGTCTGGAAACAAAATTATCAGCCTCTGCGAATTGGCAAGAGCTGGCTCATCCTGCCTGCCTGGCTGGAGGTCCCCGAAGGTGAAACGCGCCGAGTGGTTCGGATCGACCCTGCCATGGCGTTTGGCACCGGCACGCACCCTTCCACGCAGTTGTGCCTGCTCGGCGTGGAAGAATACGCGCTTGGAGCCGAAACGGTCATCGATTTGGGCTGCGGGTCAGGCATCCTCAGCATTGCCGCGCTCAAGCTGGGTGTCCGGCATGCTTTAGCCGTGGATATTGACGAGCAGGCGGTTATTGCCACGCTGAATAATGCCCGCATCAACGCAATCGGGGACGAATTGGAGGCGGAGCAGGGTTCCCTGGCGGACATTCTGGCAGGGAAATACGCCCTCAAACAAGCGCCCCTGGTGCTTGCCAATATCCTCGCGCCGGTGCTCGTCCGCCTTTTTGACGAAGGACTCGCGCGATTAGTCGCCCCAGGCGGCAAACTGGTGCTGGCGGGAATTCTCGAAAATCAGGCGGAGGATGTGCTCTCGGCAGCCCGCGCCCAGGGCATGGACCTTATCGCGCGCTACCAGCAGGAAGACTGGGTTGCGCTAGTAGTAGCTTAAAGCCATCATTATCTCCAAAATAAAGATTCATCCCCTCAATATTTGAGGGGATGGGTTGCTTAAAGACCCCAATCTCTTTATACTTCAGTTAAGCAGAAAGGAGGCACGCATGGCAGTCATTACCATGTCACGTGAGCTCGGCACTGGCGGTGGATTAATCAGCCAGATGGTCACAAATTCCTTAAACTATCACCTGGTGGATAAAGAAACAATCGGTAAAGTTTTGTCCCAATTCGGCATGGTTTCGTTTAATAAAGTTTACGATTCCACCCACAACGTCTGGTCGCTGTTCGACAGCGATTACCGCGACCTGGTTAATCAGTTAAACAAGACCATCCTCGCATTCGCAAAGCACGATAACACGGTCATCATTGGGCGCGGTGGGTTTGTGGTTCTGCAGGAATATCAAAACGTAATCAACGTGCTCCTGCGCGCACCGTTGGAACACCGCATTCGCAACGCGATGCAGACAGAACAAATTTCAGATATTCTGGAGGCCGAAAAGATTGTTCGGCACAGCGACGAAGTCCGGGAAAGCTTTTTGCAGACCTTCTATAATGTCAGTTCAAACGCCGTGCAATATTTCTCACTGGTCATCGATACCAGCCGCGTTCCGCTGCACCTGGCCGCCCGCTGGATTATGGAAGCGGCGCAGGAAATTGACAAGAAAAAGATACCCCCGGAACGCAGTTCGTTAAAGGCGGAGGTGGATCCCGTGCTGGTAAAAGCCGTTTCGAATGTGTTGCAAAATGAAAGAAGGATAAATTCGGCTCAATAAAGGATAATAAAGCGCAATAGCGCGCCGAACAGCATCCCAAGCAGCATGCTCAACATTGTTCCCAAAATAAAATACTCGGTAATCTCGCGGCTTTCCAGCTGTTTGAAGCGCGCGAGCGTTTTGAGCGTGCCCAACAAACCCAAACCCGTATAAATCCCCGAGACCATAAACACGCCAATCAACAAACGTTCCAGATAACCAATATACATCCCTGTGCGGGCTTCAGGCAGCTGCGTGTTTGCGTCGCCGGAGTCAGCGGCAGCGCCTGGGGCGTCGTCCTTTTTTATGCTCTCAAACGGCCGCAGCCGCAGCGAGCCGAGGACGTTTTTTATCAGGTGGCCGCTGACCCAAACCAGCCCGATCAGGCACACCATTCCCATGGCAATTCTGTTCCCCAGGCTCAAAGGCAGGCTGTGCTGCCCGATGGAAACCAGCAGTCCAATTAATGGGATGGGCGCGGCTGCCAAGCCAAACCCCAGCAGGATCAGATAGATAGACACAAAATGCAAAACCTGGTCAACGATGAAAATCCAGGCGCGGGAGAATTTCCAGAGGAACTTGAAGCGGTCAATCAGATAATGCGCCGCGAAAACGCAGAAAACTGCTAGCAGCGCGCGTTCATTCCATAAACCCCACAAGACCAGCAGCGCTGTGCTGGCTGCCAGGTGCACCACGCTGTGCCAAAATATCCCGCTGTTCCAGAACTTGCGCGGAATATGCTTACTCTGCTTGAGGGCAATCAGCGATTCCGGCTGGAGGATGAAGTCAGCCAGCAGATGCGCGAGGATGAGTATTGCCAGGGGTTTTAGCATTTGTCCTCCACAAGCAAAAAAGCTTCCTAATACGAAGCGCGGATTACTCCACCGGGCAGCAGCGCCGCAGCAAATACAGAAAAGTTTCTTCGGCATCCCGCACTAATTGGTAGTTTCCGCGCCGAAGCAGTTTACTGAAGTTCGCGATGGCATTCTCCGGTTCGATAATTTCCGCCTGTTTACCTTCCAAACTGTGATACAGGCGCAGATTGTCCCAATCTGGATGCGATTCTTTGAGGGCGACCGCCTGGTGCTGCAGCGCGGTGCGACTGGTGACGTAGCTCATGATGTAGAACAGAAAATGTTCAAAAAGCCTATTTTTCTCCGGCTGCTCGCTGACCGCAATGGCAAAACGGAATTTGCTGTGCTTCTGGCGGGTAAGGATTTCGTTGGTAGGTTTGCGTTTCAGCGCTTCCAGCGCTTCCGCCGCCAGCCAAATGGCTTCCCCGTTCACCAGCTCAGAATCCGCGCTTGCGCTGAGATCCACCGCGCCAAGCCCCAGCCCGACATACAACGGCACATTGCGCGCTCTGGACTGGTCATAAAGCGCTTTATATGCCTGAAAACCACTATCGGGATTTGCCAGGATGCCAAATATTTCATCCCCGGCGCGAACAATGAAAGGCGTCAGCAGCGTTTCGTGGTAGCGCTGATTTAACTCGCGCGCGATTTCCGGAAGCAGGCGCGCCTGGTGGCTGTCGCGGGAGCCAATCACATCCGCCTTAATACAGAACGCGTGGGGGTTTGTTTTTATTGTGTCCGTCATATTTCGAACCTTTGGAATCAGTTGTAACCCAATACTACCCGATTTTCAAGTATTTGTCAATAATACCGGTTATTCAGCCATTATTGTCCAGGTCAGAGAAACACTTTGATAAATTACTACCTGGTTTTCAGGTATTTCTTTCATCTACCGGGTAAACGAGCAGTATTTGAAAGGTTTTGCTCTCAAAAGTGGCGCGCTAAAGGATAGCAGCTTAAGCGCCGCCTTGCGGGTCATCCCCATTTGTTTCCTGCTGCCCAATGCCGAGCGCTTTCCACTTATTGGCATCTTTGCGCAAGCGGTGCAGCTCGCCTCCGCGCATGTGCAGCGCGTCGAACCCTTCCGGCTTGATAGCCAGCTGATCGCCCGTAAGCAGACCTAAAACGCCTTCCTGCAGGTCTTCCTCTTGCGGTTTGAACGGATCCGTCAGGCTTTTATGAGGCGGCTGATAATCCGTTGGCTCGGAATAGGCAGTGATGTACCCCTCAAAATTGCGCAAGACCACTTTGTCATGCGAGGATGAAAGCATATAGTTAGGCATGACCGGTATTTTGCCGCCGCCGCCCGGAGCGTCCACCACATAGGTCGGGACCAGGAAGCCGGAGGTATGCCCGCGGATGGCTTCAATGATTTCAAGGCCTTTGGCGACAGGGGTTCGAAAATGACCGGCACCTTCCACAAGGTCGCATTGGTAGATGTAATAGGGGCGCACGCGGATGCGCGCCAGGTCCTGCACCAGCCGGCGCATCAGGTACGGGTCATCGTTTACGCCCGCCAACAGCACCGATTGGTTTCCGAGCGGTATGCCCGCCCGGGTGAGTTTGTCACAGGCTTCTGCCAGCTCGGCGGTAATTTCGTTGGGGTGATTGACGTGAATGTTCAGCCAGAGCGGATGATACTTTTCAAGCAAGTCGGTCAGCTGACTGGTAACGCGCTGTGGCAGAAAAACAGGCACGCGCGAGCCGATGCGGATGATTTCCACATGCGGGATGTCCCGCAGGGAGCGCAGCACGCGTTCCAGGTTTTCGGGCGAGAGGGTGAGTGGGTCGCCGCCGGAGATGAGCACGTCGCGAATTTGCGGGGTGCGGCGGATATAGGCAATTTGGGCGTCAAAATCCCGCGCGAAACCCTGCCTTGGGTCCCCCACCAGGCGGCCGCGCGTGCAGTAACGGCAGTATGTGGCGCATTGGTTGGTAATCAGCATCAACACGCGGTCCGGGTAGCGGTGCACCAGTCCGGGCACGGGACTGTGCATATCTTCCGCCAGCGAATCCTCCATCATGCCGGTAAAGCTTTGCAGTTCGCGGGCGGTGGGGACGACCTGGCGGCGGATGGGATCGAAAGGGTTTTCCGGGTCAATTAAAGAGGCGAAATAGGGGGTAACATCCACACGGAACAGCCCAGGGGCGGAAAGCGCCTGTTTTTCGCTTTCGGAAAGCGGGAAGAGCGCCTCAAAATCCTCGACGGTGTTCAGGCGGTGGGTGAGCTGCCAATGCCAGTCGTTCCATTTCTCATCAGGGATATCGCGATACGCAGCAGCGCGTTTGGATGGAAATGGTGTATTGCTCATGAACCCTCCTCAGGATAGATCATCGGCCTAATTGTAACTTAAAATAGGAGAGCGAAAAGTTAGTGGTACGCTTGGGGTGGAAATTGCGGTCGTTTTGGAATAGTCAGGAGAGCATACAAACGTTTTCCGATGTGCCATCCTGAACGCACTGGCCCGCGCTTGGTCATCCTGAACGCAGTGAAGGATCTTTCCTTTGCACTGTTGAGATTCTTCGCTGCGCTCAGAATGGCGGAGGTTCGCTGCTCCGCTCGGCAACGGTGAAAACCAGGCAAACAGGCTGCTACGCCTGCTTTTGCGAAAAAACGCCTGTGCTATAATAAAAATTTAATGCCTGAGATATCAGGAAGATGAAAATAAAGGACACTCCAGCTTATGTTTAAAAAGATTTCTAGCATTTTTACCGGTGACCAGCACAAACGCACCATCGGAAAAATGGTTGCTGTCGTGGATGCGATCAACGCCCTTGAACCAAGCTTTGAAGCGCTCAGCACCGAAGCTTTGCGCGCTAAAACGGATGAATTCCGCGCGCGGCTTTCCAAAGGTGAAAGTCTGGATGCGCTTTTACCCGAGGCCTTTGCCGCTGTGCGCGAAGCCAGCAAGCGCACCCTCGGCATGCGCCACTATGACGTGCAGCTCATCTGCGGCATCAACCTGAACCAGGGCAGTATCTCAGAGCTGCGCACAGGTGAGGGCAAGACATTAGCCGCCACCCTTCCGCTCTACTTGAACGCGCTGGAAGGCAAAGGCGCGCACCTGATTACGGTCAACGATTACCTTGCCCGCCGCGACGGACGCTGGATGGGTGCGATTTACCACCTGCTTGGGCTAAGAGTGGGCATCCTGCAAATGTCCAACACCGCCGAAGGTAATCAGCTTGCCTATCTTTACG
>ERZ795031.3375-NODE-3375-length-14311-cov-3.970118_pt1 | contig 14311 bp, 11 predicted proteins | sample MGYA00375123_ERZ795031 | MGnify/ENA primary metagenome ERZ795031 (study PRJEB30166, sample SAMN05720159) | activated sludge metagenome | isolation source: anaerobic digester from wastewater treatment plant | place: USA | collected 2015-04-21 ... | reverse complement strand
AAAATACCAATCAACCCCAGATAAACACTTCTTGCCGGATTACGCAAAGGTCTCCGGGGATGAAAGGTTCATCAGGGAAACCGTCCTCGACGGCAGTGGGGACAAGGTCGTGATAATCGGCACCAATGCTGATGGAAGCACCATCACCGGTCTGACGGTGCAGAATGGCGACGACGGTTTGAGTATAAATTCCGATATTACCGTTGTTCACAATCGTTTCGTTGACAACGTCGATGGGGTGTCTTTTGAAAGCTCAGGGGGGCTCTGCCAGTACAACCTGTTCGAAGGCAACAAGGACGATGGCATCGATCTCGACGAAGCTTCAGGGCCGACCATAAAGAACAACGTGATACGCAACAACAGTGAGGACGGTATCGAGATCAGGTTGCACCCGTATGCCGGTTCAGAAACTCTGAACATCGATATCATTGAAAACGAGATCACGGGAAATCTCGAAGATGGAATCCAGTTGATCGATTATATCGATCCATCGAATCGAACGATCACTATCTCGAGGAACCTCATACAGGATAATGCGAAAGTTGGTGTGGGCTGCATGGCATACGACAGGGCCACCGAGGGAGAAGACTTCCAGGGGACGCGGTTCCTGGAGCGGATAGTGGTGACAGGGAACACCTTCAACGGGAACCCGTACGGCCTGACCTGCGGAGGGAACACTGTCACCATCAACAATATCTTTGCAAACTGCAGCGGTACTGCAGTAAGGAATGTCGATGGCGATGCCATCGTCGCTTTCAGCCTGTTCTGGAACAACAGTATCGATCATGAAGGATCCAACATGGATACCAATGGCACCAATATCTTCTCCATGGACCCGCTGCTGGGGGAAGACGGACGTTCTTTGAATGACCGGAGCCCTGCAATCGACAAAGGTGCAACTTCTTTTGATTTTCTGGGAGAGACTGTTTTCAGTGCAGTGGCGGGTTCATACAATGGCGCCGCCCCTGACATCGGGTGCTTTGAGAGCGACTGATTCTGCCCGGAACATCTTTTCCCTGTAACCCGATCGCTTGGCAATACTGATTCCCGGTAAAAACAAGACAGCTTCTGTGTGCACCCGGGCGATGTGCGTTCGTCAGCAGGATCTTTGTCCATGAAAAATCCTGACAGTAAGTCTCAGAAGCTAACCCAGCGTGCGTATCTGAACGCTGTATCTTCTATCCTGGATTTCAGCGCTCGGGTGTTGGTTTCCCTTATCATAACCCCCATCCTCGTCAGCGGACTCGGGGCTTCTGTGTTTGGCATCTGGCAGATTATCGGTCGATTGGCGGGGTATGTCTCATCAGCCGACGGGCGACCTACGCTGGCCTTGAAATGGGTCATAGCGAACAGTCAGGCGAGCGCCGACGACACCATTAAACGCCGTGCCATAGGGAGCGCCCTGGGTGTGTGGCTTTTCGCACTCCCCGTGCTGCTGTGTATTGGCATGGTCATGGCGTGGGTTTCCCCTTACTTTGTAAAAACCTCTCCTGACCATGCCGGCACTGTCCGAATAGCCTGCTTTCTCTTGGTCGTTGACATGATTCTGGCAGGCCTGACCCTGATCCCTGCGTCCGTCCTGAGGGGCATGAACCTGGGCTACAAGCGCATGGGACTCGTCGCTGGTCTGAACGTCCTCGGGGGTTTGCTCACGGCTACCGCAGTGTATCTTGGCTGGGGCCTGGAGGGAATCGCTGGGGCACAGGTTGTCCAAACCATCATTACAGGAGCACTGTTCTGGTACCTGGTCAAAATGTTCCTCCCCTGGTTCGGTGTCGCCTGGGCGTCACTCCGTGAAGTCGTTGATTTTTTCAAACTGAGCATATGGTATGCAGGATGGAGCCTGGTAAACAAGCTTCTGTTGGCCAGCGATGTCATCATTCTTGGATACATAATCTCCTCTGCGCAGGTCACGGACTATGTGCTCACCGGATACGTAGCCCAGACGCTGGTGGCAGTGATGGCGGTAGTCGTGGGTGCAGCCCTCCCCGGACTTGGGGCGCTGTTTGGCAGGAGAGATTTTGCGAGAATTATTGAATTGAAACGAGAGATTTTTATAATAAGCTGTTTTTTCATGATGGTGAGCGGATCAATGATCCTGCTCTGGAACCATTCTTTCGTAGAGCTCTGGGTCGGTGATGAGCATTATGCCGGAAACTGGGTGAACTTCCTCCTTGTTGCCACTGTCGTACAGCTTCTCTTCATACGGAATGAGACCTACCTCATAGACCTTACACTCAATGTGCGCAGGAAGGTCCTGTTGGGCCTCCTGTCCGCAGTGCTTTCCATCTGCTGTGCAATCATGTTCACCCAGCTTTGGGGTGTTACTGGCCTCTGTCTCGGGATCCTGCTCGGCCGATCGATCCTCTCGATCTCGTATCCCATGATCATCCGCTCGAATTTAAAGGCTGAAAGCGGCCCGCAGAGAGGAGGCATGCTGAGGCCCCTGGCAGTTATGGGCATGTTTTTCATTACCTGTTCCCTCATGGGAGGAAGGATAGTAGCAAGCACGTGGATCGAGCTGGTATCTCTTGGTTGCCTGAGCTTAGTGATGCTGATCGGATCAGCCTACGTGTTCGGTTTTTCACCTGAACAACGGAAACGCCTCCTGTACCGGTTCAGGCTGGTAAAGCCGCTCTCCCTGGAAGCATGACGTTCTCTACGACCATTAAGCCGACGGTACTCCCCCTTGTCCGGGAGTTCTGCAGTCAGCTGGCAGAAAAAGGAGTGCGCTACTGCCACTGGAAAAGCAATGACGTCCTGGAACGCTCGGCGAGCGGGCAGAACGACCTCGATCTCCTCATCTCAACGGAGGATTCCGGTGCTTTTGAAGTGATTCTGGAGAGGCTGGGGTTCAGGCAGGCAGAAGTGCCTTCAGATGCTCGGGTTCCTGGCATAATCAATTACTACGGGTACGACCACCAAGGGCAGAAATGGGTCCATGTCCATGCTCATTACAGGCTTGTAGTCGGGCATGACCTTTTGAAAAATTACCATCTCCCCGTCGAACGGGTCTTTCTGGACAACGCAGTGCAGGACGGTCTGTTCATGGTCCCTCCGCCGGAGATCCAGCTGATCGTGTTTGTCATACGGATGGTGATCAAGCACTGGGGGGTTGCAGATGTCCTCTCCGGACGCTCAGGGCTGAGACCAACGGAAAAGCACGAATTGGCCTACCTGCTGTCTTCAGCCGATGAGGGCCTGGTACGCGCAGCACTGGATCGTCACTTCCCTTCCATCGGGGCGTCGATGTTCGCCGAATGCATCAGCCTTCTGCACGGCAAGAGATCCTCGGCCATCAGGGGAATGCGAGCCGGGCGACAGATGCACAGGGCACTCAAGGGGTATGCTCGCTATTCCGCTTTTGCGTATGCGCTCCTCCGAGCACTACACCGGAGCAGGAGGGTGTTCAGGTCGCGCATCTTGAGGGCGTTTCCGAAAAAGTGGCTGCCGACGGGAGGAGCCGTCATTGCCCTGGTGGGGGGAGACGGGTCCGGCAAGACCACCGCTGTCTCTGATATCGACGCATGGATCTCAAAACGTTTCCGGACCCTCCGGGTCCACATGGGAAAACCGCCCCGGAGCGTGGCCAGCCTTGCTCTGGATCTCATGCTGAAAGCGATTTCCCTGGTGAAAGGGACCACGGCCCCTGGCGGCAAGAAAACATTACTCGATGCTGTTTTCCTGCAGGTTGCCGCATGCCGTTCCATCTCTACTGCCCGAGACAGGTACCTTGTCTACAGAAAGGCGAGCCGGTGCGCATCAAGAGGGACGGTGGTGATCTGCGACCGCTATCCTCTGCCGTATATAACGCAGATGGACAACCTCAAGCAGGTAAGGGATGCCTGTATGAGCCGGGTCGTGCAGGATATGATGATGAGGGCTGGCTATTACTATTATCGTAAGATCAAACCACCCGATCTCCTGGTCGTACTGAAGCTTGCTCCGGAAACAGCGGTGCAGAGAAAAACCGATGAGAACCCCGTTTCGGTGAGAAACCGGAACAGTGAAATATGGGAAACCGACTGGGAGCACAAGGGGGCCTTTGTCATTGACGCAGGCTGTTCCCGAGAGGAAGTCCAGGCTCAGTTACGGGCAATCATATGGGATCATCTGTCTCATGGGGGTATTTGATGCCCGTTTACGAAGTTGCTGGACTTGCCGGTTCGGGGAAGAGCACCATCGCACGAGCCTTGTCAGTTCGGGACAAGACGGTGCAGGTAGGGTTTCCTCTTCGCAGGATCCAGCATCTCCCTTCGCTTGCCGTCGGAGTGTTCAGCTCCTTCCCTGCTTCGCTGGGCAGCAGAAGCTGGCTTGAACTGGGCACCTCCCTGTACATAAGCGCGCTTCTTGTTGCACTGCGCAGAAGGAACGGTCTTCCGGGACCGAACATTATCCTGGACCAGGGCCCTTTGTATCTGCTGGCTCATTGGGGCGTGTGCAGAGGTGAGAGCGGATCGTATTCCCCCATAAAAACCTGGGAGCTCGAATCGATTCGCACGTGGGCCGGGCTATGCAGCCGCGTGTTCTTTCTCGATGCCCCTGACGACAGCCTCGTCGAGCGTATCCGGGCGAGAGAGCAGGCCCACAGGATCAAGGCCATGCCGCGTGACCACATGGCCCTTTTCTTACAGAAATATCGACTCGCCTACGAGAGGATCCTCGATACGTTCATGTCCTTTGGCGGGAGTGTGCTCCACATTCAAACAGGAGACACAGACATTGATAAAGCCCTTGGGCAGATTTACAAGGCAGGCTTTGTTCAGGAGGGACTTGCATAGAAAATGATCCGGCTCTGGCAGGCATTAGGTCTGAATGCAGGGACAAAAGCTTCTTCCGACGAACCTGTCATCGGCATGGATTCCCCGATTTATCTGCGGGTAAACGGGCTCGCTTCTCTCATAATATGGCCGTTCTCCATTGCCCTTGCGTTTTTCGTATGTCAGCCCTGGGCTCCAGATGTTTTCGGAGTGCCCATTCAGGTTATTCTCGTGTGGTCATGCTTTTTATGGGTGATCATGTTTCATCCCTCGTCTCTGGTGAGAACGGGCATGATCTTTTCACCTTTCCAATGGATTCTGATCTCCCTGCTCGTCGGGTCTGCTTTCCTTCGAGCATATCTGGACGGGTGGCAGGCCATCCGGCTCATTCAGATCTGCACGGGGCTTATGATTGCTGTATTGGGGAGCATGATTTTCAGGACCAGGAGAGGCCGCCGGGCGATGTTCGGCACCCTGGCGCTGAGCGCTGTTGCCAGCAGTAGCTTTGCCATCATGCAGTATATCGATTTTGCACCGTGGCTCTGGGAGTTGACCCGGTACAGCCAGGTAGGCAGCTATGTGTATGGATCAACCGGCATGGAAGGAACCCCTGTTTCTTTCTCGTTCAGCGTGCTTGGTATCGGTGTGGTCCTGGCGTCATCCTGGCTCCTGTTCAACTACGAATCGGTCAAGCTGCTCTTCCTGCCGACAGGGATCCAGTTCCTCTGCTGTGCGATCATCGCCGCAGGCCTTCTTTTCAGTAAAAGCCGTTCGGGCCTCCTGGGATTTACCGTGGGGGTCGTTGTCATCTTGCTTATAACCAGCACCGCATTCCTGCGTGAACGCAGGCAGATGACTTCCGATGATCCATCGGAGAGCAGAGGGAAAAGGACCCGCCGAGGTCCTCTGCGCTCCGTCATTCGCTTCATCATCCTGGTTTCTCTAACCGGAGCGATCGTCTGTACAGGGATTTCCCAAGAGGAAGTCTTCAGCGACATGCGCATTCTGACAAACTGGAAGGCGTACCTGCCGATCGTTCTTACGCATCCCGTGGGGCTGCCGGGCAATATTGACTTGACGGAAACCCTGGGCCAGATAAACACGAACGACAGCATTCAGCAGATGGAGAGGTCCAGCAGCAGGGTGCTCGCTCCTCACAACATTATTCTGTCGACCGGCATAACCCTGGGCCCGCTGGCAGCTGCAGCGCTCGTGGCTCTGTACGGCTCATGCCTGATCATGGGCATACGAGGGCTGCGTGCTTTCAGGTCCGCGGGGCACAAAGGGGAGGCCTTCTGGATAAGTGTCTTTCTCGCAGTGAACATAGCCATCATTACCCACTCGTGGTTTCACAATGCCAGCATTGCCATGGGGGAGATGCGGAACTGGTTATGGGTAGGGCTGCTGCAGACGGTCGTAACCCACCGGATATGCAATCATGACCGACGGGCGGGGTGGCACGGTACTATGGAAAGAGTGCCTGTTCATGGTCCGGGTGGGAAAAGTGAATGAGCACAACGCATCCACAATTCGGTCTGAAAAGCGCTTCAGCTGGAAAGGCACCGTGGACGGTGCGTTTGATAAAAGAATGGTGCTGCACAGGGAAAGACCATCCCTTTCAACAGGTATCCACCGGCAGAGAGCGGCATCGTGATCGGGGTAGAAAACAATGACAACGGCTAGTGTGCCCCGAAGGCGGTTTTGATGAGAGCGTTAGTGGTTGCAGGGGCTCGGCCTAACTTCATGAAGATTGCACCCATCTATCGGGCCTCACTTGAGCACCCGTCTGTGGAATGCAGGATTGTGCACACGGGCCAGCACTATGACTACGAGATGTCCGAGGCCTTTTTCAATGACCTCGACATCCCGAAGCCGGACTTCTGTCTGAACGCGGGCTCGGGCTCGCACGCGGTGCAGACGGCCAAGATCATGGTCTCTTTCGAAAAGGTTTGCAAACAGGAGAAGCCCGACCTGGTCATGGTAGTGGGTGACGTGAATTCGACCCTTGCCTGCAGCATAACCGCAAAGAAACTGCTCATCGGCGTGGCACACGTTGAAGCAGGCCTCAGAAGCTTCGACCCTTCCATGCCCGAGGAGATCAACAGGATCGTGACGGATGCCATATCCGATTATTTCTTCGTAACCGAAGAGAGCGGGGCCGAAAACCTGCTCCTTGAGGGCAAGCCAAGGGAGCGGATCCATTTCGTGGGTCACGTGATGATCGACAACCTGCTCCATCAGGTCAAGAAACTGGAGAGCGACCACGTGGAGAGGTTTTCCGTGTTCCGGCTCAAGCAGGAGCACCGGAAGTATGCCTTTCTCACCCTCCACCGTCCATCGAATGTAGACGAAAAGGCGACGTTTGCCCATATCGCGGATGCGCTCAACACCCTTGCCGAGGCAAGGCCGATTTTTTTCCCCATGCACCCCAGGACGAGGAAGATGGCCCATGAGTTCGGCATCACCTTTACTGAGCGGATTATTCCCCTGCCCCCCTTAAGCTTTCAGGAATCACTCTTTCTCTGGAAAGACGCGGAGGTGGTCCTGACAGACAGCGGAGGACTCCAGGAGGAGACGACCGCCCTGGGGGTTCCGTGCGTTACCATCAGGGAGAATACGGAACGGCCCGTCACCGTGGAGGTGGGAACGAACGTGCTCGCAGGCACGAAAAGAGAATCGATCATACAGGCGTATGATACCAGCAGGGAAAAATCGGCATCCGCCAGGCGGCCTGCCCTCTGGGATGGAAGGGCATCCGAGAGGATATGGCAGGTTCTGTGCGCCGGCATCGAGAGGCAGTGAACCATTCTCTCCAGGCGAACGGCATGGAGCGCCGGATTTCATGACAAGGAAGGACTCCCATCGGAAGATCTGCATTGTCCCGGAAAGCCAGTCCGGAGGCCCTGGGTCGTTCCTGAGGCGGTTCAAGCGGGGAGTGGAAGAGCGCGGATTTACGACAACCCATGACCTCACCGACGACCGCATCGATTCCATACTGGTCATCAATGCCACGCGCAGGCTTTCCAGGCTGCTCCATCACAGGAAGAGGGGCGTGCGCATCGTACAGAGGCTGGGCTCTCCCGCCTCCCTCCACCCGTTCCTTCCCACGACCTGGAGGGACACTGTCCTTGCCTACGTCAGGGCATGCATGGTGCGCTGGGTGCGTGCGCGGTGCGCTGATGCCCTTGTCTACCAGAGCCGTTTTGTGAAGAGTGAGTGGGAAAGGCTCCACGGGATGATCCCGTTGCCCTGCACAGTCATATACAATGGCATTGATATCGAAGGGTTCGGTGCGGTGAAAGACCGCTATCAGTCACCCAGGAAACATTGTCTGATCAGCGTTGAAGGGAACCAGGGAAACGACCCTTTTGACATCGCGCTCCATCTGGCAGAGAGGCTGAGGGCCCGGGGGCTGGACTTCGAGCTGCTGATGTTCGGCAATCCGCTCTATGATATCGAGGAGAGGGCTGCACACAACCCTTCCATCAGGTTCATGGGTTCGATAAGTCCGGAGAAGCTGCCCTTTTATTATGCAGGTGCAGATTGCTACATCCTGACGGATATCATCGGCGCCGGCTGCCCCAACAGCGTCATCGAATCCCTGGCATGTGGCACGCCGGTGCTCGGCTATGACCTCGGCGTGATCTCGGAGATGCTCGATCCATATTCGGGGATACTGGTCAAGGGCGCCGGAGACCCGTGGAAAGGCCAGAGCCCGGGCAATTTCGACCTGCTTGCTGAGGCTGCCCTGGGCATATGCAACAACAGGGACACGTACCGGAAAGGTGCGCAGAGGATTGCGGATGAACGCTACGGGCTGGACCGCATGGTGGACAACTATCTCGAAATGCTTTTCCCGGCCGGGTATGAGGGGGCACCCTTTTGAAGATCAGCAAGAGATTGCTCAATTTTGCCTATGTATGGAGAAAACTGCAGCAGCAGTGGTTTCAATACCGCAATCCTGATGCCCCCTGGCTGACGGAGCAGGCGGTCATTTTGTTATCAACATGGCTCAGGGAGAGCGATATCGGTATCGAGTGGGGCTCGGGGAGAAGCACCTTGTGGTTTGCCTCCCGTGTAAGCAAGATCAGCAGCGTCGAGAGCGACTTGACATGGTATGAGAAGGTTCAGGGCCAGCTCGAGAGGTCGGGACTGACTGAGAAGGTCGACTACCGGGATGTCCCTGTGGGCATCAAGGACAGCGAGCCTCCCCGGAAGAATCCGTATTCTGACGTGGCCGATGAATTCCACGACGGGAGTCTGGACTTCGCGCTCATTGACGGCAAGGTGCGTCTTGCTTGCGTGGAGCGTGTGATGCCCAAGCTGAAGTCGGGGGGCCTCCTCATTCTGGATAACGCCGAGAGGTATGTGCCGAACCGGGTGATGGGGAAGCACTCAACCGTTATCAACGGCATGGCCTCTCCACGTGATGCGCATTGGGATGCCACACTGACCCAATTGGATTCATGGCGTGCCATCCTCTCTTCGAATGGGATCTGGGACACCAGGTTCTGGATCAAGCCAGAAACTCGGTGAGGTCGTGTATGGGATTGAACAATATTCTTAAATTCATCAGGAATCATCCCCTTGCAGGGATCTCTGGGATGCAGGGGCTAGCCCGTTTCCTCCGGTGGCAGATCGGGAGCAGGATCCTGCAGGCACCTGTCATCTGGCCTTTCGTTAATGACGCCCGGCTGATCGTGCAGCGCGGCATGAGCGCCGCAACGGGCAATCTCTACGTCGGGCTCATGGAGTTCGAATCCATGGGGTTCCTGCTCCATTACCTGCGCCCCGGGGATGTCTTCTTCGACATCGGGGCGAATATCGGCGCCTATTCCGTGCTGGCGGCAAAGGCCGCTGGAGCGACGTGCCTGGCCGTGGAACCGGCGAAGGACGCCTTTGAGACGCTTATGGACAACATACATCTTAATCGCGTCGGGCACCTCGCCACGGGGGTCAATGCGGGCATAGGCGGGAGCAGGGGAAGGCTCCGCTTCAGCACGGGCCTTGACACGACCAACCACGTGCTCGGGGAGGGAGAAACGGGCGGGAAGGGCATAGATGTAGAGATTATGACCCTTGACGAGGCCGCGGGCTCCCTCACGCCCGAGATAATAAAGATCGACGTGGAAGGCTATGAATGGGAGGTCGTGGCGGGGGGAAAGAAGACCTTTTCCCAGCCCGGCCTCAACGCGGTCCTCATGGAACTGCGGGGGCACGGCGGGAGGTACGGTTTTGACGAACGAGCCATCGATGCCGGGATGAGGTCGTCCGGGTTCATCCCCTGCAGCTACGACCCGCTGAGGCGAGCTCTTTCCAGGGAGCCGGAAGGACGCCTGGGAGACATGCTCTATGTCAGGGACCTGGACAAGGCCCTGAGGCGCGTCAGGACCGCTCCGGCTTTCACGGTCAACGGCAGACGCGTATGAGGGGAGAAGGTAAGCCCGTGAATGTGGCCGTATATCAGCCGGTCATCCCCGACTACCGGGTGCCGTTCTTCACCGCCCTGCACCGCCGACGTGAGATCGAACTCGAGATATTCGCGAGCATGAGCTTTCCCCTGTGCCCCGAAACCCCCGGGCGGGACTTCGAATTCCTTTTCCGCCCCGTTCCGGGCAGGTCGTTTCTGAACAACCGGCTCTTCTGGCAGTCAGGACTGGAGGTCCCTGCGCGCTTCCAGCAGGGGGACGTGCTGGTGCTCTGCGGCAATCCCCGGTACGTCTCGAACTACCCGCTGCTGCTAGCGGCGAGGATGCGCGGGCTGGGGGTCGTCTGGTGGGGTCACGGGCACACCCCGGGATCACGGAGATGGTCTGAGAACGTCCGCAAGGAGATCATGCGCCTAGCTGACGTCATCCTCCTGTACACTGACAGGGAGGTGGATGAATACCGAAGGTCAGGATTTCCTGAGGACTGCCTGACGGCTACGAACAACACCATCGACGTCTCCGATGTGGAGATGGCCATGGAGTCCTGGACCCCTTCCCGTCTGGCAGAGTTCAAGCAGGAGAGGGGCATCCATGAAGGCAGGAATTTCCTTTTCTGCGGCCGCATCACCGGCAAGGCGAGGCTGGGAGACGCACTCGACGCGATGGCGACCCTTGTGAGGGAAGATCCAGGCTGCCGCCTCATCGTCATAGGGGACGGCCCCGAGAAGGGGGCTCTGCAGGCACGTTCACGGGAGCTGTGCCTCGAACGGAACGTGGAGTGGGTCGGTGCCCTGTATGGCCAGTACGAGCTTGCCCCGTGGTTTCTCAGCGCCCTTGCCTTCGTGTACCCGGGCTCCATCGGGCTGTCGCTCCTTCATGCCTTTGCATACGGCCTGCCGGTGGTCACCCATGATCTCGGTCACAGGCACAACCCCGAGTTCGCCGCCCTCGAGAGCGGTGTCAACGGCATGGTCTTCCGTTACGGGGATGTCTCGAGCCTGGCCCAGGCCATGCGTGCACTCGGCAGGGAGCCGGCAAAGGCTCGCGAGTTGGGCGCGCAGGCATTGAAAACCATACGGGAGGACTTTCCCATGACGAATATGGTCGAGCGGTTCGTCCAGGCGGCCCTCTTCGCATCCCGCAAGGCGGGGCGGAGAAGGGCGGGGGCTGCATGAACGCACTGCACAGGCGAATCCGCGTGCGATGAGGAAGAATACCGGCCGATCCGGCTTGCTGGAGCCCCTTTCATGAAGATACTCGTGAACGCGACGACCACGGTCATAGGGGGAGGCGTTCAGGTGTCCGCCTCCTTCATCACTCAGGCCGCGCGCGACCCCATGGGCCATGAGTTCATGTTCATGGTCTGCCCCATGGTCATGCAGAATCTCGACGAGGGTGTCAGGAAGGCCGTGCGGATTTCGGTGATCACGCCATCGCCGGCCAGGATATGGTCGGGCAGGCGCTCTCGGCAGAGGATGCGCGAGATCGAGGCCGCGTTCGGGCCCGATGTGGCCTTTACGGTGTTCGGGCCAGCATACTTCTCTTTCAGGGCGCCTCACGTCTGCGGCTTCGCCGATCCCTGGGTCACCCACAGGTCGCTGGTCGCCCTGAGGTCCTTGTCGGCCTATCAGAGGTGCTACACGCTGGCATTGTGTCTTTACAAGCAGCTCAGGCTCTCGGTTGGCGATTACTACTGGGTGGAGGCGAACTCCGCGAAGCAGGGGCTCATGAGGATACTCGGCATCGACTCGTCGCGGATCAGGGTGATAGCAAACACACATGCGGACTTATTCAGGGGGGGAGCAGAGCCGTGCCGGGAGGAGGCCGCTGACGGCATGGTCTACGTCTTCTGCCTCGCCGCTCCCTATCCCCACAAGAACCTGGGCATCATCCCCGAAGTGGCCAGGCTGTTGAAGGACGGCACGGACGGGAAGGGATACAGGTTCATCGTCACCCTGCCGGATGAAGGGGAAGAGGTGAGGAAGTTCTGGGCAAAGGCCAGGCGGTACGATGTGACGGACATGATCGAGAATGCGGGCAGGCTGAGGCTGGAAGAGTGCCCGGGCTGGTACGCGAGGTCGGATATCGTATTCATGCCCACGCTCCTGGAAGTCTTCTCCGCCACCTATCCCGAGGCGATGGCCATGGGCAGGCCGATCGTGACGACCGACCTAGACTTTGCCCATGACATCTGCGCGGACGCCGCGGTCTACTATTCCCCGCAGGACCCCCGGGACGCGGCGGAACGGATAAAGCGGGTGACCCATGACAAGGCCTTGAGGGAAAGCCTCATACGGAAAGGGAGAGAGCGGGTGGCGACCTTTCCCCGCATCAACGAGAAATACCGGCTGACAATGCAGTGGATCACCGAGGCGGCCCGACACGGGTCCGGGTCGTGAGGGGAGGCGGCGCCCACGCCTCCTTCCCCATGGGCAGGGCCTGGCAGCGCCGTACTTGCAGACCGCGAGAATGGGAGAGCTCAGGATGGATGGAGTAACGATTATCGTCCCGGTCTACAACGAAGAAAGAAACATCCGGAACAGCGTTTCCGAGCTGAGCCGCATCGCGGAGGAGATGACCCGCAGGGGAACGAATGTTGAGATATTCTTCATCAACGACGGCTCAACGGACGGGAGCCGCAGGCTGCTGGAGGAGGCGTGCAGAGACACCAACTGTTCACTCATCAGCCACGCAGTCAACCGGGGATACGGATCAGCGCTCAAGACAGGGGTCCGCAGCGCCCGCTACGACACCGTCTGCATAACGGATGCGGACGGTACGTACCCCTTCCAGAAGATACCCGAGCTCATAGATGTATACAGGTCGAACGGGAATGACATGGTGGTGGGTGCGCGCGTCAACAAGGATGTGCACATCCCCTGGATAAGGAGACCTGCCAAATGGATCCTCACGGTTCTTGCAAGCTTTCTGGCAGGCATGGCAATCCCTGATCTGAACTCAGGCCTGCGGGTGATGAAGAAGAGCGTCGTGGAGAAGTATATCCGCCTGCTGCCCAACGGGTTCTCATTCACCTCCACCATCACTCTGGCAATGCTCACCAATGATTACAACGTTCTGTACGTCCCGATAGATTATTACAAGAGAAGCGGAAAGTCGAAGATCCGGCCGATCCACGACACTCTGAACTTCGTCCAGCTCATTATCAGGATGGTTCTCTACTTTGATCCCCTCAAGATCTTCCTGCCCCTGTGCCTGCCGGTCCTCACCTGCGGATTCCTGCTGGTACTGTATCAGGCCGTCATCCTGCGCGATATCGGGACGGTTTCGGTCATCATTACCCTTGCCGGCATCGAGCTGCTGGCCATCGGCATGATCGCAGACCTCATAGACAAGAGAATGGACTAGCGCATGTGCGGCATTGCAGGCTTTCTCGGCATGAATGACGAGGTCCTCCTCCGGAGGATGACCGACATCATTTCCTACCGCGGCCCCGACGATGCGGGGACCTTTTCCGAAGGCCTCGTGGGGCTGGGACACCGGAGGCTGTCCATCATCGATCTCTCCAGCCACGGGCATCAGCCCATGGAAGATGTTCAGGGGAGGGCCGTCATCACCTACAACGGCGAGGTGTACAACTTCAGGGAGATCCGCCTGGAGCTCACCAAGCTGGGGTATCGGTTCCGCTCGAGCACGGATACCGAGGTGGTGCTGAACGCCTATCTGGAATGGGGGGGCAGGTGTCTTGAACGCCTCAACGGCATGTTCGCATTTGCCATCTGGGACAGAAGGGACCGGTCCATCCTCATCGCCCGCGACCGCCTCGGCATAAAACCCCTCTACTATGCGGTCCATGGCGAGACCATCCTGTTCGCGTCCGAGATCAAATCGATTCTCTGCTGGGGCAGGATCAAGCGGGAAGTGAATACGAGGGCGCTGGACTACTATCTCACGTTCCGCTACAACCACCTGGACGAGACCCTCTTCAGGAACGTAATGAAGCTGCCCCCCGGGCATTTCCTGAAGGCCTCCGTGGACAACGACGGCCGGCTGAGGCATGCCATGGAGAGATACTGGGACGTGTCCTTCCCATCGCCCGGACGCAGGGACGAGGCTTTTTTTGCAGACGCCATCGCGGACAGGCTTCGGCATGCCGTGGTCCAG
>ERZ795031.3363-NODE-3363-length-14339-cov-4.195884_pt1 | contig 14339 bp, 9 predicted proteins | sample MGYA00375123_ERZ795031 | MGnify/ENA primary metagenome ERZ795031 (study PRJEB30166, sample SAMN05720159) | activated sludge metagenome | isolation source: anaerobic digester from wastewater treatment plant | place: USA | collected 2015-04-21 ... | reverse complement strand
TGGGAAGCATAGCAGATATTCTGACTTCCATAAGATATAATATTTATGACAGGAAGAAATATACCTGGCCTCAGCTTAAAGCAGCACTTGATGCTGATTTTGAAGGATATGAAGAAATCCGGCATGAACTTATTTTTGAAACTCCCAAATACGGCAATGATGATGATTATGCCGATCAGCAGGCTGTATCGGTTTTTGAGATATATTATGATGCAGTCAATGGCAGGCCGGATTCGCGGGGAGGAGTTCACCGGATAAATATGCTGCCCACTACATCACATATTTATTTCGGAAGTGTAACAGGCGCAACTCCTGATGGACGAAATGCTCACAAACCATTGTCGGAAGGCATCTCTCCGGCTCAGGGCGCCGATAAGGAAGGGCCCACGGCAGTTATTAAATCTGCATCAAAGATAGATCACCTGCGTACCGGCGGAACTCTACTTAACCAGAAATTCTCTCCTCAAATCTTTGAAGACGAGGAAAGCTATAATTGTCTGACAGCTTTGATAAGAAGCTATTTTGCGCTCGACGGGCACCATATCCAGTTCAATGTAGTTAATGCTGCCACCCTCAGGGAGGCACAGAAACATCCGGAATTATACAGGGACCTGATTGTGAGAGTGGCCGGTTACAGCGATTATTTCACTGACCTGGGCGGGGAGCTTCAGGATGAGATAATCAGGAGAACCGAGCATGAAAAAGTGTGACATCAACGTATTAAAAAACGTATTAAAAAACGTAGTTAACTACGTTTTTTAATACGTTTTTTAATTTATCCGGGATGAGCTGATCACTCTTCCGGAGGTAAGCCGGGTGGATTATTTCTTCTTATCCCTGGTTTCGTTGAATACCGATGTTGCGGTAGCCACAATGCCGGCAATATCTGACAGATTTGAAGGAAGGATAAGGGTATTATTTGTTTTTGCCAGATTCCCGAATGCATTAAGATATTGTTCAGCAATACGCAGGTTAACTGCATTAAGGCCGTTGTCTTCCGAAATTGCTGTAGCGATAGCTCTCAGTCCGTTCGCCGTTGCAGTTGCGACCTGTTCGATTTCAGATGCACGTCCTGCAGCTTCGTTTATGCGTCTTTGTTTCTCACCTTCCGATTTCAGGATGAACTCCTGCTTATCGCCATCAGCAACATTTATCTTTGCCTGCCGCGTTCCTTCCGACTCAGCGATGATTGCCCTCTTTTCCCTTTCAGCCCTCATCTGCTTTTCCATGGCATCTCTGATGCTCTGGGGCGGAGAGATATTCTTCACTTCATACCGGGTTACTTTTACTCCCCATGGTTCGCTGGCTTTATCAACAGCATCCACGATAGTTGCATTTATTGACTCACGCTCTTCAAACGTACGGTCCAGCTCAAGTTTGCCGATCACGCTTCTCATTGTGGTCTGTGCTATCTGGATTGATGCAAAACGATAATTGTCAATTCCATACGAGGCCTTCTGGGGATCGAGTACCTGCAGATAAAGGATACCATCGACCTCAACAGCAATGTTATCGCGGGTTATACAAACCTGGGGGGCGACATCAATTGCCTGTTCCTTCAGGGTATGCCTGTACCTTACCTTATCAATGAAAGGGATAAGGATTTGAAATCCAGCCGTATATACTGCCTTAAACTTACCAAGCCTTTCCACAATGATCGCGGTTCTCTGGGGAACAACCTTAATCATTGATGCAATCAGGATGAAACCGAGTATGATTACACCAATGAGTATAACTGTTATGCTCGATTCTGCCATTAATAATAAATGAATGTTCAATTGTGTCATTTTGTCTTATTTTTTTGGTTCAACTTTTAACTTAAAACTATCTTTTTCCAGAATAATCACCTTTTGTCCGGCTGTTATTTCCGATTTCGATTCGGCTTTCCATGAGGTTCCCTTGAATTCCACTTTCCCGGTTCTGTCAACGCCGAAATCGTCAACCGCTACAGCTTCTTTTCCCGTAAATTCGTCTTCAACCTCTCCGGAACGGTCATCTTTGTTATAAATGAATTTATTCTGAATCATATTTCGGAAAACCAGCAGTGCAAGTACGGAAGTAATTGTAAAGATGATCACCTGGAGGTTGATACCGGGATTGCTGATAAGGCATACAAGCGCTGTTATCCATGCGCCCACACCAAAAAAGAAAATAACAAATCCCGGGAGCACCAGTTCCATAAGGAGCAAGACCAATCCAAGGATAAACCAGAAAAGCTCCGGTTTTGTCGTAAAAAATTCGTTCATAGATTAATGTTTTATTGATTTTAGGAATATAATTCGGCGGAAGTAAAATTAAACAAATCACCCGAATAATCAAATAATGCGACAAAATACCTTTGGGATTGCAGAAAATTTTCAGAATGATCCGGTGTGCCTTTTACTTCGGTGAGCCTGTATCAATGATCTCCTTCATCCATGAAACTATCTTTTTCGAATAGAAATTAAGGTTTTCACAGGTGTTATCTCCCTCCATTTTAATAAGATAGCCTTTATATACATGGAAGGTCTCATCGAATTTATAACAGATGAATTTATGCGAACCCATGTCGGCACCGGTATTACGGACTGCTGACACTTTGCTTGATGAGATATTTGGAATATGACGGGTGAACTTCTCAAGCTCGTACAGAGGGATTATTTTGTCAGAAATTGTACACCTGTCAAGGTTCTCATGCAGCTTGTCCTGATAGATCATCAGATCATTGTCAGGGTTGTTCCATTCTTCGGGATTATTGTAAATCAGAATATTACCTTTCTTATCTATGAAATATCCCGAGTGCTGCTTCCCCCAGGCATGATTTCTGTATTCATACTGAAAGAGCACCTCCTGATCATCGCTCAGGGTGAAATTCTTACGGCATCCCGCCAGAGAGACAAGAACCAGCAAAAGGATCAGTATCTTATTTACCTGTACTTTCATAGTCACTGAAATCCTACAAAAATCGTTCCATTATAAGGTTGACTGAATGCAGGTTTCAAAGAATTTATCAGCAAAAATTCAACGCAGGGAGAAAAAAAATATTCCTCTAATTGAATTTTTTTTCTTAACTTATAGCAGTATTTAAAGGATGGGAAAAGTATTGTACAACGCTTCTCGCGGGAGTCATTTTTTCAGGATAAACAACATATTTATAGTTATTTAAAGATAAGGTATATCAGGTAGCAATTGTTCCATAAACTCAGGAGGGAAATAAAATGGAGAAATTCTTTGATTATTTCGATGCCCGTCATCGCCAGACCATAATGAACAAACCGGCCGGAACTGATGGTCCTGTTATTACAATATCAAGACTGACGGGATGTGACGCCCGACAGGTGGCCGGACAGGTTGTGGATATCCTGAATCGGAGAGAGAATGCAAAAAAATGGAGATGGGTAGATAAGGATATTATTTATGATATTGCCAGAGAGCTGAATACCAATTCCGAAAGGGTGGAGACATTCTATAAAGGGTATGAACTATCAGATATGTCAGAAATGATAATGGCTTTTTCTGGAGCGTATGTAAGCGATCTGAGGGTAAAAAAGGCCATCAGGGACGTTGTCCTTCCGATGTGTAAGGAAGGCAATATTGTTCTTGTGGGCAGAGGCGGGGTTTCGATAGCACAGAACATTGAAAATGCACTTCATGTCAGACTTATTGCTCCCTTTTACTGGAGGGTTGAAAATGTAATGAAGAAGAAGCATCTGGATATGAGCAAAGCTGAAGAGTTCATTGTGGATACCGACGAGAAGAGACATCAGCTTATAACAACTTTCCTCGAAAAGAAATCAGTGAATATCGATTACCTTTTCGATATCACACTTAACAGGAAATCTTACGGAATAGATGAAACCGCCGGACTCATTGTCGAAATGTATGACAAAAAGTGCAAAAAAACAGTACCGGAAACTTCAAAGACCTCAAATATATTCTGATCAAATTTTCTACAAACACTGACACGTCGCCACCACCTCTCTCAATTCAGTTGTCATAGCCGTCAACTTAAGGAATATTTTAATAACTAAGACTATTGTAATTATTTGGATTATATGTAAATAAGTTTCCCCGCCTTTTAAAGGCGGGGTGGCCGGGATTACAATATTTTGAAATGTTTACGATTTTACTTTCCCGGCCGGGGTGGTTAAAAAGGGCTTATCAAACGTGAATTTACTGCTCTATATTAAATATACCACCCCGGCCAGAATATCCATATTTCTGCAAATTAGATAATGTTGTATTCTGGCCACCTCCCGCCAAAGCGGGAGGAAACTTTAATCCCCAGAACTTCTCAGGTTGATGGCTATGCCCACGTGCCTGTTCGCTCTGAGTTCTTCGATCTCCGCCCTCGCCCTCCGCCCTGCGCCCTTCGCCCTACGCCCTTCGCCCTCACACGCAACTTATTTCCCCTATCTTCTTTATATGCTCATTGGTCCTCCGGTCGAGGCTCTTTATATAGGCTTCCCAGTCAGAAACAGGGAATTTTGCCACACCGCTTTCAATTGCAGCTTTTGCTACTGCCGGCGCAACACATGAAATAAGCCTGGGATCGAGAGGTTTCGGAATTATATATTCCTTTCCGAATAAAAGTTTATCGAGGTTATAGGCTTTCAGCACACAGTCCGGGACAGGTTCTTTGGTAAGTGCAGCAAGGGCTTTTGAAGCAGCAAGCTTCATCTCCTCATTAATAGTCGAGGCTCTTACATCTAGCGCTCCGCGGAAAATATAGGGAAATCCGAGAACATTGTTGATTTGGTTGGGATAATCCGAACGACCGGTGGCAAAGATAAGATCGTCCCGTGTTGCCATCGCATCCTCATATGATATCTCAGGATCGGGATTGGCCATAGCAAAGACAACAGGATGATCAGCCATTGTTGCAAGCATCTCTTTCGAAAGCATTTTTGCAACAGAAAGGCCAAGGAAAAGATCCGCTCCCCTTACAGCCTCAGCCAGTGTGTCTATATTTCTTTCTGTGGCAAATTCCTGTTTATATTTATTGAGATCGGTCCTTTTACGGTTTATGACACCTTTGCTGTCGGCCATAACTATGTTCTCTCTTTTAACTCCGAGAGAAATATACAGTCTGGAGCAAGATATTGCTGCCGCACCGGCTCCGCAGACGACGATCTTCAGTTTGTCTATCTCCTTTCCTGTTATCTCAAGAGAATTCAGAAGGCCGGCTCCAGAAATTATCGCCGTGCCGTGCTGATCGTCGTGAAATACCGGTATGTCGAGCATCTCCTTCAGCTTTGACTCGACCTCAAAGCATTCAGGCGCCTTGATATCTTCCAGGTTTATCCCTCCGAATGTCGGGGCAATTTTTGCACAAACCTCAACAAGCTTATCGGGATCTTTTTCATCAACCTCAATATCGAAAACATCAATATCTGCAAAGACCTTGAATAATAATCCTTTACCCTCCATGACAGGTTTTCCGGCAAGGGTTCCTATATCACCGAGACCTAATACGGCGGTTCCGTTAGAAATAACTGCAACAAGGTTGCCTTTGGCTGTATAATTATAAGCATCCTCAGGTTTTTTCTGTATCTCCAGGCATGGAAAAGCAACTCCGGGAGTATAAGCAAGACTTAAATCGAATTGTGTTGAATAAGGTTTAGTCGGGATGACTTCAACCTTCCCGTGGCGCCCCCTGCTGTGATAGAGAAGCGCATCTTCCTTTGTGATTTTTGCCATATATCTTCTTATGAATGTATATCGGATAAACCTTCATCAGGTATTTGTTGTCCGAAATTATAATATTTAAACCATAATAAACATTAAAAAGATCAGGTTTTGGAATAATTGAAAATAAATTTTGTTGTGAAGCCGATTTTAGATATTTTCAAAGCCGGTTTTACCAGATAATAATTAACCTTTTTATTCCGGATATTTATGGATCAGAAACTAGCAATCGGTGCTGATATAGGTGGAAGCCATATCAGTTGCGCGGCAGTTGATATTGTATCATACAGGATACTTAAAGAGACGATAACTGAGAGGGAAGTGAACAACAAAGCTCCGGCCGGAGAGATCATTTCTGTCTGGGCTGATGCTCTTTCGGCAGCTATAAGTAAAATTCCCCGCGAAAATCTTAAGGGTATCGGCTTCGGTATGCCGGGTCCTTTCGATTATGTCAAAGGGATCAGTTATATTAAAGGTGTGGCCAAATATGAGAATCTGTACGGCTGCAATGTTAAGGAAGAAATCGCAAAAGCTCTTAAGGTACCGGATGATTTTCCTGTCAGGTTCATGAATGATGTTTCATCATTTGCGGTCGGGGAAGCGCTGATGGGGAAGGCTGCACCATATAACCGGTCAATGTGTATTACGCTGGGAACCGGATTCGGATCGGCATTCATCAGTAACAGGATCCCTGTTGTCGACGGACCTGAAGTTCCCCGGCTCGGATGCGTTTATCATCTTCCTTATAAAGATAATATTGCAGATGATTATTTTTCAACCAGATGGTTCATTAAAAGCTATAACACACTTACAGGTGTGGAAATGAAGGGGGTTAAGGAACTTGCCGAAAAAGCTGCTTCAGATCAGATCGCAATAAACCTTTTCCGTGAATTCGGCGATAACCTGGCAGTATTTCTTGCACCCTGGCTCATAAAATTCAGGGCAGAGATAGTTGTAATCGGAGGAAATATATCTCATGCCTATAATCTCTTCGGTGATATGTTCGAGAAAAAGCTTAAACAGGAAAACTGCAACTGCAGAGTTGCTCTGTCTGAACTTAAAGAAGATGCCGCCCGCCTTGGCGCCGCTTTCCTTATGGATGAGAAATTCTGGCAGGATATCCAGCATGCATTGCCATTAATGTGAAAAGTTGGCAGTAGGCATTTATAAGTTGGCAGTAGGCAGTTGGCAGTTGGCAATTACTCCTGCCCCGGAACTTTGAATCTTGAATTTTAAACCTTGAATCTTGAAACACTAAACTCGAAACAATGAATACACAAAAAATCAATCTGTCAAAAATAGCTCCGGTACTCCTGGCATTCTTTGTCATGAGTTTTGTTGACCTGGTCGGGGTAATCGTCGACCGTGTAAGCAGCGATATGAACCTCAGTGCGACTGTTGCACAGCTTATTCCTTCAGCAATCTTCCTGTGGTTTTTTCTGCTTTCTGTTCCTATTGGCGTACTCCAAGCCAGGATAGGTAAACGCAATATGCTTAATATTGGAATGGGTGTGACTGCTCTGGGATTACTTGCCCCATGGCTCTTCTATTCATTCCCGATGGTAATGACAGGAGCTGCATTGCTTGGTATCGGAAATACGATTGTCCAGGTATCGGCCAATCCGCTGCTTGTAGATGTGGTCCCAGGGAACAGACGGTCAAGTTTCCTGAGTTTCTCACAGTTTGTCAAAGCCATCGGCTCGATGCTCGGTGCACCTCTGGCCGCACTCTTTGCAGCGAAATTCGGAGACTGGAAAATACTATTCCTGGTATTTGGCATTGTATCGATACTGTCGGTACTTTGGCTCGGGAATGTAAAAATTGAAGAAACAAAGCAGGAAGGCCTTAAAGTTTCTATCGCGTCATCATTCAAACTGCTTGGAAATAACTTCATACTGCTTATGGTATTGTCTATTTTCCTTGTTGTAGGAGTGGATGTCGGATTTAATTCAAACTCAGGACAGTTCCTCATTAAGAGGTTTGGTATTGAACAGGTTGCAGCCGAACAAGGAAGGAGTATATATTTCCTCGGCCGTATGCTCGGTACTTTTGCAGGGGCTATCATGCTTACAAAGATATCTTCACAGAAATTCTTCATGTGGACATCACTTCTCGGCATACTTTTCCTGGTTGCCATTCTGCTTATAAAATCATCAGCCCTTGCATGGGTGCTGATTTTCCTTATAGGTCTGGCAGTTGCCAACATATGGCCCCTTGTATTCTCAATAGCAGTCGGGAAATATCCTGAGCGCAGCAATGAAATTTCAGGACTGATGATGATGGCTATATCAGGCGGAGCAGTCATTCCGCTTCTGGTAGGCTGGATAGGAGAAATAAGCAATCTGAGTATAGGTATGCTCGTTCTGGTCGCCTGTATGATATATCTGTGGGCAGTTGCTATGTATTGTCTCAAGAAAGAATAACAAAATAATTACTGAACAATGAAAGAAATAAAAATCGGCAGACGTGATTTCCTTAAAAAGAGCACTGCTGCCACGGTAGCTTTTTCGATAATTCCAAGATATGTTCTTGGCGGCAAGGGTTATACAGCTCCAAGCGATCAGCTCACCAAGGGTATAATCGGAGTTGGAGGAATGGGTCGCGGTCATATCGGGTACGAAGGACGTCTGCTGGCTGTATGTGACGTCGATAAGAATCATCTTGACCAGGCAATCGCCGAAGCTGGTGGAAATATTACCGGTTATCACGATTTCCGGGAACTCATTGCCAGAGATGATATTGATGTTGTACATATTGCAACCCCGCCTCACTGGCATGGGATAATGGCAAAGATGGCCGCTGAAGCCGGGAAGGATATCTGGTGTGAAAAGCCGATGACAAGAACCATTGGCGAGGGAATCAAAGTTGTGGAGGCTGTACAGAAATATGGCAGGATGTTCCGCCTCAACACCTGGTTCAGGTTTAAAGATCAGTTCTATGGAATGAATACTGAAGTAAAACCCATTAAGAAACTGGTGGACAGCGGAGCTCTTGGATGGCCCCTCAAGGTAACCGTCAGCGGTATAACCGGTTATGACTGGAAATTTTACTGGAGCGGTCTGCATAATCTGAAGCCTGAAACGGTTCCGGCTGAGCTTGATTATGACTTCTGGCTCGGACCGGCACCGTATAAACCCTATAATGTGGAAAGAGTCCATTCGAAATTCAGGGGATACTGGGATTATGACGGCGGAGGATTAGGCGATATGGGTCAGCACTATCTCGATCCGGTTCAGTACTTCCTGGGGAAAGATGAAACGGGACCGGTTTCGGTAGAGATCGATGCACCCCAGCAGCACTATGATGCAGTAGGCTCATGGAGAAGGATAACCTATACATATGCCGACGGATGCCAGATAATACTTGACGGTGAGAACAGGGACAAAAATGCTGCATATATTGAGGGGCCGCATGGTAAGCTGTTCAAAGGATTCAAATCAGATATAAAGGATATTGATAAGCTTCTTGCCTCGCTTCCCGATCCGGAACCACAGATAACCACATTCTCGGAATCGGTGAGGACAAGACAGAAGTTTGCTCTTAATGAGGCTAATGGCCACAGGTCGTGTTCGGTTGTGAACCTGGGCATTACAGCCCTCCGGCTTGGAAGGAACCTTAAATATGATCCTGCAGCCCAGAGGTTTGTTGATGATGATGGAGCCAACAGGCTTATTGATCAACCTATGCGTGATCCCTGGAAAATCTGAAATTAAAAATTTGAAAATTTGAAACTATGAAGATCAAGAAATTATTTTTCGCGTGTTTGTCTTTCCTGATGATTTCGGTCATATCGTTTTCCCAGGATAAGCGAACTCTCGAAACCAAAGTCGCTGACCTGCTGGCTCAGTTCCCTGCTACCGGCCTTGCTTATACAGATAAGCTTATGGAGGATATGGCAGGACTTGGTGAAGCCGGTCTGAAGCAGATCTGCGATCAGATAATCCCGGCCGGAACAGGGGATGATACAAAAGCCCGGTTTGCAATTGAGACGTTCTCGAGGTTCATTTCAGGTAAAGGACGGGAAACAGGAAGAAAAATATGGGAGGAGATATGTATATCATTTGCTTCAGGGAAGAAAGACCCCGGAGTGAAAGATTTCTTTATTAAACAATTGCAACTGATAGGAAGTGAAAAGGCAGCCATGGCTCTGAAGATATTTATTGCTGACAAGGAAAATTGTACATCTGCTATATCAGCGATCACGGCAATTGGGGGGGACATAGCTGAACAGATCTTTTCAGAGTCGCTCACGAACACGGATCTGTCCTGTGCTGCCGCAGTTATGAATGCACTTGCTTCAATGAGATCGAAAAAAGCAGTCAAGGAATTCATCTATTGGTCAGGCGTGGAGAATCCCAATACCAAAGCATCTGCATATAATGCCCTTGCCATGAGTGGAGCAGCGGAAGCCCTGCCTGTTCTTCTTAAAGCAGCCAGAAGCTATGGTTATCGCTGGGAAAGAACCGGAGCAACAGCTTCACTGATAAATTTTGCCAATACAGCAGGTCTGAATGGTGATATAAAGACCATGGATAAGATATGTAAAATGCTGATCAAAAAATGTAATGACAAGCTTACATTACATAATAAAGCAGCAGCCCTGAAAACCTATGTCAGTTTTCACGGGACCGATGCCATGTCCGATATCCTGAAAGCGGCCGGTCATCCCGATGCCAGATACCGTAATGCCGCCATTGCTCTGACAGATATGTTAAAAGGAAGCGATGTTACCGGTAATTGGATTGAATACTTTCCGAAAGCTATTCAGGAAGCTAAACCGGAAATTATAAGGATGCTTGGGAAAAGGGGTGATGAAAAAGCTCTCGGGCTTATAAGTGCATCTCTGAATGATCCGGACTCTGCTGTCAGAAAAGCCGCCTCGGAAGCAATTGCCATGCTTAGCGGCAAAAATGCTGTTCCCGAACTGATAGGCTATATGATGAAACAGGATTCTGATAGTGACCAGGAAGCCGTAGTATCAGCTCTGAAAAGTATCGCCGGCGACAAGGAGATTTCAGGACTGAAAGATGTACTGAAGAACGGATCTCCGGCAGCTAAAATAAGTGCCATTGAATTGATGGCCTGGAACAGAAATAATGATAATTTCAGCGAAATCCTTCCTCTGGCATCATCACAGGATGAGAAGGTAAAAGCTGCTGCCTTCAAAGCCCTGAAGGAGCTTGCAGGCGAAGGAGACCAGGAAGTGCTGATAGGCCTTCTTCGTTCACCGGGGAATTCTAAGTTCAGTTCTGAGATACAGCAGGCGATTGCCGTCTCTGCAAATAAATCCGCTGATACAGAAAAAAGATCCGGACAGATACTCAAAGCTATGGATGGTTCAATCGATAAGAAACTTCTTATTCCGGTTCTTGCAAAGACAGGTGGAAGAAAAGCCTTATCGGCAGTGCTGAACGAATTTGAAAATGGTAATCCTGAAATGAGGGAAGTGTGTTTCAAAGCTCTTACATCATGGAATGATTATTCGGCATCTTCAGCATTGTATGAAATATGCGCATCAGGAAACAAAACATATGAGGCACCTGCTTTCGAAGGATATATCACACAAATAAAAAATGCCGGCATTCCCGATGAACAGAAACTTCTTCTTTACAGGAAGATAATGCCTTATGCCCTGTCGGCTGAACGTAAGAATCAGATCCTGGCAGAACTGGGCAAACTGAAAACGTACCAGACTCTCTTTCTTGTTGGCGAATATCTTGATGATCCTGCCACATCTGCTACTGCTGCAAAATCAGCAATGTATATTGCACTGCCTTCTGTTTCCGAAACGGCAGGGATGTATGGGGTAAAAGTCAGGGAAATATTAAATAAGGCGCTGCTGAAAATTGCAGGCCAGGAGAGCGAATATGACAGGGAAATGATTAATAAATATCTTATGTCAATGTCGGCCGACGAAGGATTTATTCCGATGTTCAATGGTAAGGATCTCACCGGCTGGCAGGGTTTAGTTGAAAATCCGCTTACACGTGAAAAGATGAAACCTGCCGAGCTGGCAAAAAAACAGGCTGAGGCTGATAAAAAAGTCCCTCTGAACTGGAGTGTGAAGGATGGATGTATCTGGTTCAACGGTCGCGGGGATAATCTCTGTTCAATAAAGCAATACGCCGATTTTGAGTTGCTTGCCGACTGGAAAATTACGAAGGAAGGCGACAGCGGTATATACCTGAGAGGAACACCACAGGTACAGATTTGGGATACATCACGTGTTTCAGTAGGAGCTCAGGTCGGATCGGGCGGACTTTACAATAACCAGACAAATCCTTCAAAACCTCTTAAGGTTGCAGATAATCCTGTCGGGGAATGGAACACATTCAGGATCATCATGATCGGGGAAAAAGTATCGGTATGGCTTAACGGCGAGCTTGTGGTGGATAACGTTACCATGGAGAATTACTGGGACCGGAAGATCCCGATCTTCCCGAAGGGTCCGATAGAACTGCAGGCACATGGAACCGACCTTGCATTCCGTGACATCTATGTAAGGGAGATCAGTGAAAAGGAATATAATCTGACACCTGAAGAAAAAGCGGAAGGATTCGTTGCATTGTTCAACGGGAGAAATCTTGACAACTGGACAGGGAACAAGGAATCATATGTAGCAGAAGACGGGATGATAGTGATAAGGCCCGATAAAGGAAGCGGCGGGAATCTGTATACCGAAAAGGAATACAGCGATTTTATATTCAGGTTCGAATTTCAGCTTACACCCGGGGCAAACAACGGACTGGGTATAAGGGCGCCACTTACCGGCGATGCCGCTTATGTCGGAATGGAACTGCAGATCCTTGATAATACCGCCCCCGTATATGCAAACCTTCAGCCATACCAGTACCATGGATCTGTGTATGGTGTGATTCCGGCAAAGAAAGGGTTCCTGAATCCTGTCGGCGAATGGAATTATGAGGAGGTGATCGTTCAGGGAACACAAATAAAAGTGATCCTTAACGGGACAACCATTGTGGATGGGGATATTGCCGGACCGAGAGATAACGGGACAATGGATCACAATGAACATCCGGGATTAAAGAATAAATCCGGCGATATAGGATTCCTCGGACACGGTTCTGTGGTAAATTTCCGTAACATTCGAATTAAAGACCTTTCACAATAAAATTCCGGATTTTGTTAGAGAATAAAATAAATTAACCGCGAAGAGCGCAAAGTATTTACGCAAAGGCCACAAAGAATCTAGTGGTAAACTTTGTGTCCTTTGCGCCTCCTTTGAGCACTCTGCGGTTAAAATTAATTTCAGGACAGCTATATTTTAATGATAAAATTTATTAATAAATGAGACAACATCTGATATTACTGGTACTTATTCTCAGTTTTTCAGCCTGTAAACAGATTCTGCCGCCCGAGCCGTTCGGACCAATACCATCTGAAAGGCAGCTGGCATGGCATCAGCTTGAATATTACATGTTTGTTCATTTCACGGTAAACACATTTACAGATAAGGAATGGGGTTACGGTGATGAAAAGGAATCTGTATTCAACCCTTCGGAACTTGATTGCCGCCAGTGGGCAAAAGTGGCAAAAGATGCAGGTATGAAGGGAATAATTATTACAGCAAAACATCACGACGGTTTTTGTCTGTGGCCTTCTGAATATACTGATCATTCGGTAAAGAATTCCCAATGGAAAAGCGGACAGGGTGATGTTCTTCGTGATCTGAGAAAAGCATGTGATGAATTTGGACTTAAAATGGGTGTTTACCTTTCGCCATGGGACAGGAACAGTGCTGTATACGGCACTCCGGAGTATCTTGTTTATTACCGGAATCAGCTTCGGGAGCTTCTGACAAATTATGGCGATATATTTGAGGTATGGTTCGACGGCGCAAATGGTGGTGATGGATATTATGGCGGCGCCCGGGAAACAAGAAGGATTGACAATAAGACTTATTATGACTGGCCTAATACACATAAAATCGTCAGGGAATTGCAGCCGGCTGCAGTCATGTTCAGTGATGCAGGACCTGATGTAAGGTGGGTTGGTAATGAAAGCGGAATGGGCAGTATAACCAACTGGTGTCTTCTCAGGAGAGATGAACTGTGGCCGGGAGGCAATTTTGCATCAATCCTGGGCGAAGGACATGAAGACGGTAATTATTGGGTACCTGCCGAGGTTGATGTATCAATCCGCCGAGGTTGGTTTTATCATCAGTCGCAGGATTCTCTTGTGAGATCGCCCGAAAATCTTATGGAACTATATTACTCTTCAGTCGGAAGGAACAGTAATCTTCTTCTGAATATACCTCCCGACAGAAGAGGCTTGCTGCATGAAAATGATGTGAAATCACTGATCGCTTTCAGGGAACTCAGGGAAAAAGAGTTTGCAAATGAACTTGCCAAAGGCAAAAATGCCAAAGCCTCTTTTTCAAGGGGTAAGGAGTACAGGCCGGGTAATACAATTGACGGGAATCCCGAAACTTTCTGGACCACCCCGGATGATCAGACAACGGCTGAGATCACGATAGATCTGGGACCGGAGACTGAAGTGAACAGGATACTCATCCAGGAATATATAAAGCTCGGTCAGCGTGTCAAAGCATTCAAGGTAGATGCATTGGTTGACGGTGCATGGAAACAGGTCGTTGAAGGAACAACAATAGGGTATAAGGTTATAAGGAAATTTCCTGCTGTCAGGGCATC
>ERZ795031.3360-NODE-3360-length-14345-cov-5.123793_pt1 | contig 14345 bp, 15 predicted proteins | sample MGYA00375123_ERZ795031 | MGnify/ENA primary metagenome ERZ795031 (study PRJEB30166, sample SAMN05720159) | activated sludge metagenome | isolation source: anaerobic digester from wastewater treatment plant | place: USA | collected 2015-04-21 ... | reverse complement strand
AATGACACGTAGAAACAACATAACGGCAGGGCAAGTATACTCGTCGATCATCCAACGAGAACGAGAAGGCAAGTACCTTGGCTCCACAGTGCAGATGGTACCCCATGCAACATCTGAAATAAAAGAACGTATCACTTCGATGCCCGGGAAGGTGCTATCGATAGAAATAGGTGGTACCGTTGGTGACATCGAAGGTGAAATATTCTTAGAATCGGTTAGAGAATTGGCATTCGAAAGAAGCAGGAATGATTTCCTCTTCATACATGTTACGTACGTGCCGTATTTGAGAGTAACAAACGAATTCAAAACAAAACCGACTCAGCAATCTGTACAGTTACTCAGAAAGATAGGTATACAACCCGATGTGATCGTAGTGCGTAGCGAGATGCCAATTGATTCGCAGAGTCTGTACAAGATAGCGCTATTCAGCGGTGTATCAAGAGATATGGTCATAAACTTACCAGACATAGGTAATGTGTATCAGATACCAGAAACCCTTTATGAATCAGATGTCCACAAACTCGTTGCCAAGCGCCTGAGTATAGCCATCGAAGACAGGCAACTCAACTGGAACTATCCAAAGTCCTTCAAACCGTACAGAATAGCACTCATAGGCAAGTATCTTGGTACGGACGATGCATACAAGAGCATCGTAGAATCGATATTCCTCTCTGGTGTACAAAAACCGGTTGTTGTAGATGCGCAAGAACTCGAAGAATTAGACGATTCTGGCGTAGAACAGAAGCTTGATTCGTTCGACGCACTCATAATACCGGGCGGATTTGGGAAAAGGGGCATCGAAGGAAAAATAAAGGCCATCAAGTATGCAAGAGAAAATAGAAAACCAATATTAGGCATCTGCCTTGGTATGCAGCTCATGGCGATAGAATTTGCAAGAAACGTACTTGGGCTACCAGGTGCCAACTCGACTGAATTCGATGAGACAACGCCTTATCCTGTTGTTAACTTAATGGAAGAACAAAAGAAAATAATGAACCTTGGTGGAACAATGCGCCTTGGTGCTCAAAAAATGAAGATCAACGAAGGCACTAAACTATATAAGATATATGGACAAAGCGAGGTTTACGAGAGACATAGACACAGATACGAAGTGGATGCTGACCGCTTCCCGCAGATGTTCAAAAGACCGGGAGAAGATGGATACAAATTCACCATTTCCGGTGAGGCACAATTCTTGGAGGCAATAGAATTGGACGACCATCCGTTCTTCGTTGGTGTTCAGTACCATCCAGAATTCAAGTCGAAAGTTGGCATGCCTCATCCAGTATTTGTCGGGTTGATAAAGGCTATAGAGGAGGTTAATCAGTGAGGTCAAGTATAATTGCAGATTACCATTTGCACAGCAACTATTCACCAGATTCTGAATCACGTATAGAAGACATAATAAGGGTATCGCGAGAGAAAAACATAGAGCACATCATAATCACTGATCATTATGAAATAGCCGACGAACACGAAAACATATTGGACGTAGACGAATACAGAAAGAAGATGGAGAAATATTCATTACCAGTTGGTGTGGAACTCGGTTGGAACGGCATCAAAGAACTCACAGTCGATACGACGAAATTCGATTACGTGCTGCTCTCACACCATTACATCGAAAATCCGGTAAATCAAACAAACTACAAGAGATATCTTTTGAGATTACTCGACATAATCAATAGATTTGATGGCTACCATGCACTTGCACACTTAGATTTTCCAAGGAGATATCACGAATACAACGAACCGTTCTCTAAGGACCTTTTCGATGTAATTGGCGAGATACTCAAAACGCTTATCAAAAATGGAAAATCACTCGAATTAAACACTGCGGCCATGTCCCTTTACGGTGAGCCGAACCCATCGATCGAAATACTGAAATTGTACAAATCTTTGGGTGGAAGAAACATAACAATTGGCTCAGACGCACATGAATTGGAAGACATTGGCAAAGGGATAAACGATGGTATTGAAATATTGAAGAAACTCGGTTACAATTATATCTTGATATTCGACATAGAGTGGAAAGAAGTAAGAATTTAAAAAATTAGAAATCCAACGTGGCAAAGATACCAGATGCCAAAAACAAGAGGAATATATCATCTATATAGAAATCACAAGAAATCACAAGGAGGTATGTAGCTATGGAAATTAGTGCACAAATGGTCAAAGAACTGAGAGAAAGAACCGGCGCCGGCATGATGGATTGTAAGAATGCATTGAACGAAGCAGCGGGCGACATGGAGAAGGCCATCGATATACTCAGAAAAAAAGGCCTTGCAAAGGCAGCAAAGAAAGCGGGAAGGGAGACCCACGAAGGTTTAATCATCTCCTACATTCACCACAACGGCAAATTAGGCGTTCTACTTGAACTCAATTGCGAGACCGATTTCGTTGCAAGAACAAACGAATTCAAAGAATTGGGCAACAAGATAGCCATGCACATTGCCGCAATGGCACCAAGATGGGTAAAAAGAGAAGACGTACCAGCAGATGTAATCGAGAAGGAAAAAGAAATATACAGAGAACAACTCAAAGATTCTGGTAAACCAGCACAAGTTGTTGAAAAGATAATTGAGGGAAAACTCGAAAACTTCTACGAAGAAAACTGCCTTATGGATCAGAAATACGCACTTGATCAGACAGTTGGCATAAAAGACATGGTGCAACAAGCGATAGCAAAGATAGGTGAGAATATCCAAGTATCCAGATTCGTCAGAATGCAAATTGGTGAGTAAGATTCTAAGAGTAAGATTCTAAATGAAAATCTTTGCAACTTTCAACAGTTCGTACAACAAGTAAAGCCGTGTTATACACGGCTTTTTTTATTTCACTTGTACTCGAATTTATGTCGTTCATAGCCAAATCCATACCGTTCATCATCGATTTTCAACGGTTCATAGAATTGATAAAAATTGAACCAAAAAGCGTGATATAATAAGATAGGTTTTAAGTTTTGATTGTTGGTATTCATGTAATCATCGATATGTGCTATCAACACAAAGGGACCTCACGGCATAGTTCAAAGAAGTTACTCAAGAAGTGGTGTAAATTCAATCTTATCCAACCCAAACGGAGGTGGAATTTATGAAAAAAGGGTTTACGTTAGTGGAACTATTGATAGTGTTGGCGGTTATTGCAGCACTCATGGCAGTTGCAACGCCAGTGGCACTGAATGCAGTTGCAACGGCTAAGGCAAACCAAGTAGCACAGAATTTAGCAAACCTAAAGTCAGCTGTCCAAACGGCTTATGCAGTTAAAGGATTGCCTGCTGATGATGGTGCAGCTGCATCAAGGACCTACTTGGCAGGTTACATTTCCACGTTCCCAGATGGATATGAGGTATATATTGATTTCGGAGCTAAGAATCCTGCAGCGGCAACTATAGTTTATTTGCTTTCGGATCCTACATTCACAGCTGTCCAAAAACAAAATCCTGAGGTACAGGAAAAATTGGGAAGTGCCATAACCGTAGAGGAATACCCCAGCGGTGCTGCAGAGCCTGATGATGGCATCAAATATACCATTATAGAAGTTCCACTTATGAGCTATTAGTTTATAAGGTTTATTTATCTAAAACCTGGACTTTCCATATTATGGAGGTCCAGGTTTTAGTTTTTTCAGAATTTTGGATTAAAAGAAGTTCTCCCACTCTATAGTTCCGTTCCTTACTTCAGAGCATGTTCGTTTTATCTGTTCTTTACAAATCTCCTTACCCATTCTTGAGCTATGTATGCGCCCACATCTTCAGCGAACGTGCCCGGCCCAAATCCTGCGTCGAATCCCAATTCCTTTGCAAGTTCGTGTGTGATTCTTGGCCCTCCAACGACTACGATTAAGTCCTTTCTTATCCCCTCTGCTTCAAGTAATTCTATGAGGTTTGTAAGGTTCTTTATGTGCACATTCTTTGCCGTGACAGTCTGTGAGACGAGCAGTGCATCTGCCTTTACTTCGATCGCCTTTGCAACGAATTCTTCGTTTGGTACTTGGCTGCCCATGTTGTAGACTTCAAACCATTTGTATCTCTCAAGTCCATAATGGCCCGCGAATCCTTTCATGTTGAGTATTGCATCAAGCCCGACTGTGTGCGCATCAGTTCCGGTCGTCGCACCTACGACAACAAGTTTTCTCCCTATGTTCTTTTCTATGAATTCGTCTATCTCTTCCATTGTCATTGTGTGCACTTCTACCTTTGGCACCTTAATCGATGTGTAGTCTATCGTGTGTACGCACTCGCCATATCCAATGAAGAAAGTGAACCCTTCCGTGAGCTGGTTATGGTACACGATCATAGGATTGTCCAACCCCATCTTCTTCATGAGCTGCTTTGCTGCTTCGACTGCCTCACCCCCGTCTGGTACCGGTAGTGTGAAACTGACTTGAACCTTTCCGTCGTTCATCGCATCGCCGTAAGGCTTTATTGCTTTCAAATCAAGCGTTTTATTGAAATCTTTCTTTTCAAGCGAGTACAATCCTCCGCTCATTGTTATGCCCCCTCTTTTTGCAGATTTTCAGTATTTTTTCTCAGTATTTCGTTTACAATATGCAATTTACGAATACATAGATCCTTACGATGTTTACTATGTTTACTATGTTTACTATGTTTACTACGCTTACTATGCTCACTGTGCTTACCGTTCTTCACGTTTTCTACTGAGCATCATTTCGGGGAACGGATTGTAGTAGTGCTTCCCCTTCTCGAAAACACCATCCAGTCCCTTACCGCCCCTCACAGGTCTCTTTGTATTTGCAAACACACCCTTTTCGAGTGATTTGAATAACCCATCTTCACGCATCTTTTCTAACAAGTCTATTGCTTGGTCCAACACTTCCTCCGCCCTCTTCTGAATGATGCCATTCTCCTTGAATATAATCTCGTCGCCGAGGTTTTTCATGTTGTTGAATATGTATTTGGCAGTGTCGATTGCAACGTATCTGTCGGATAAAAATGGTGTATGGATTGCTTCGGTCATCATCCCGAGTAGTTGTATACCTTGTTTTGTCCATATGCCAACAACGTTGAACAATGCATCTTGTACGAGTCCTTTGAAGATGTTGCCTGTCATGAATCGCGTCGGCGGCATGTATTTGAGCGGTGCCTTTGGGAATATCTCCCTTGAGAGCTGTGCCTGTGCAAGTTCGTACAAAAATCCATTTTCCATAGATGGATCCATCTCAAATGCATGGCCAAGTCCCATCTGTTCTTCCGGTATACCTGCCAGCAGTGCAAGTTGTTCGTTTATGAGCTGAGAAGCTGTCACTGTGTGGCCTTGTTCGTACGCATCTGCCGTAGTCAAGTAGTTATCTTCACCTGTGTTTATGATTATCCCCGCATATCCGAGTATGATCCTCGAAAAGTACTGATCTACCATCGTTCTAATCATGTTTATATCTCTGAAGAGTATACCGTAGAGTGCATCGTTGAGCATCATGTCAAGCCGTTCCATAGCACCTAACGCTGCAATCTCCGGCATGCATAGGCCTGAACTGTAGTTTGTCTGCCGCACGTATCTTCCAACTTCCTTCGAGACTTCATCGAGTGCTTTCCTCATGATTTTGAAGTTTTCCTGCGTAGCATAAGTGCCGCCGAAACCTTCTGTCGTCGCTCCGTACGGTACGTAATCTAAGAGGCTCTGTGCGGTTGAACGTATGACGGCTATCACATCTGCCCCTTGCCTTGCTGCCGCTTGAGCTTGAACAACATCCTCGTAGATGTTGCCCGTAGCAACGATGACATATACGTAAGGTTGCGATGGCTCACCAATTTCGGAAAGCATCCTCTCACGCTCTTGTCTCTTTTCATCTATTAGCTTTATCGCTTCTTGAGCAAGTTCGTTGATCTTTGATTTTATCTCCTCTACATCGTGCATCGGTAATTTCGTAAGGTTGAGTTTGCCGTTTGAGACTTGCTCGGCTATTTGTTGAGGTGTCAACCCAGTTTCGAGCATAGCGTTACCTATGTACAGAGCCACTCCATCTTGGAGTCCGCCATTTTCCTTTATGTGATCTACGACGACGTTGGGCAATGGTACATCCTCACTATTTACACCGTCTATTCCAAAAAACCTGCATATCGTTCGTTCAACGCTTACGGTTGAATATTGGCTGACAAAATTCACAACATCGAGCGCAATATCTTTTGCAATCTGTCTTGCCTTCTCCACTTTCTTTTCATCGATTCCCAACTTGCTTTCAAAAACTTCTGCCATGCGATTACCTCCTTGTTCTTGCTCGTTATAAGATGTTTTCAATTTTTTTGTTTCTTATTCAACTCATCTATCTTCTCTTTTGCTTTGTTGACAAACTCATCGTTGATTTTGAGTAGTTCCATGACACGAATTGCCTCTTTTGGAACTTCATCACCTTCGACTTTGATGAGCTGGTAATCTATGTAATCTTGTATATTAATCGTCGCACCAGACAATTGAACATCGCTTTTCAATCCTTTAACTCTCAGTCTTCTCTTGGCGTTTATCCCATCGAAGTGTGAGACGATGAGTGCATAGCATTCAACACTTTCGAATAATTCAACAATCGCATTTACAATTGCAGTTCCCTCGTGCGGGTTAGTTGTACGTGCAGGTTCGTCTATCATAATTAGTGAATTCAATGAATTCATCGAATTCTCTTTGACTTTGCAATATATCTCGTCGATTGCTTTGATCTCAGCTGCAAACGAAGATAAGCCACTTAGTGGTCTTTGCGTATCTTCTGTGACGATTGCAATTGTGTCAAAGTACACCGTCTCGCAAACGCGTGCTGGAACGAAAAAACCGAGTTGTGCCATGTATTGAATTAATGCAACGGTCCTAAGTACCACACTCTTTCCAGACATGTTTGCTCCAACGATCAACGTCACGCCCTTTTCTATCTCTATACTGACCGGTTGATACCTCTTCCCACCAGCTACCAACTTCTCTTTCAAAATAGGATTGAACATGTCGCAAATCACAAGTCTTCTCGCATCCTCAATTTCTTGCGTACATATAGAAGGCATGGAAAGTCCCAGCTCAACAGCCAACTTCGCCTTTGCCAAGATAACGTCAAGGTATCTCACTTTTTCGATCGCATTTCTCAATTCTGTTGCCTTTTGGGACAAATTCTCGCTTATTCTCTCAATAACTTGCTTTTCGATTTCCCTTTCCTCATTTTCAAGTGCTATCTCCATTTCAGAACCTTCCGGATCATCTTTCTCGCTGTGTATCTTGTTTAGTTCTCTCTTTTTCTTCCTTATCTCCTTCAATCTCTCATCGTATAGGTCGTATATGTAGAACGTTGGCATCCTAAGTCCTTCTGGGTCCAGCAAATTCAACACGTCTTCGAGGTTTGGTGGAATGAACTTGTCGTCTAAGAAGCCTAACAACTGTTCTCTCAACGACTGAACGGTGAGTACAAAGTTTTTTAACTCGAATAATTCGATCTCATCAACTACCTCCCCTGTTTCTAATCTGCGTACCGTCTGGGAGATGTCTACGATACATTCGAGCGTATTTTCAACTGCCTCGCACAGTTTCGTATTCTTTTCCAAAATTTGGATGATGTACTGTGTATCTTGCAGTTGTCCGATTAGATGCTCACCTTTCAGAGATTGAATGTGCTGAAAGTACCTTTTTCCGAAAGGTGTCTTAGGGCTCAGTTGCGCTCTTATGTAATCGAATCCGATTATTTTTTCAAATTCTTCTCTTTTTTCCGGAAATGTAATTAGTTTCGAATGTTGCACTTTTTCCATTTTTGCGCCCCTTGTGAATCTTCCACAATTCTATAATTTTACGTCTATTATTGGCAACGTTGGTAGGTAGTTTTTGAGCTCACGGATAATTGAAATCGAGTCTAATGAATAACCATTTGGTGATAGTGGGTTGACTGTGATTCCAATTATATTTGCATTCCTTAGTACTTTTATATTTGGTTTGTATTTGTTGTAAGTCTCTTGAGTAACGAATATCTTGGTGAAATCACGCACGATTATCTCTCTATCGTGCAAATACCTCAAAATGGAATCTGTTAGCGCACCGGAGATGTATATGCTTTTGAAAGTTTTGCCAAACGTTTCCAATTGTGAGATGTTCAATGCAGACTCAATGGGTGCCTTGTCCCACTTCTCACCATCTGAGATGTAAACACCATTTAGTTCATCAAGAATATTCGCCGTTTGCTTATCGACGGTTGGAAGCGACGCAAGTGTGTAAATATACCGCGTATGCTTTATTATCTCGCTCTTGTTTAGAGAGTAAGCAGCACCAGTTGCGAGTATTATACCATCAGCAACAAACGGTGTTGCTTGGCTAAACCGCGAGAGCGCACCGTCTATTATAACCATATCGGAGTATCTATGCATAAAGGCTACGACGTCTTTCATCCATTCCACAGTTGGCGGACCTGATATTACGACCTTACCACTCTCCAAAGCCCTTGCTATAACAAGCCTTCCAGTTGCCGTTGATTGCTGAGAGACATGCAATATTTCAGATAGTACCTTCCTCTTTCTAAAGAAATACTCCGTTGTTGTGTACACAAAACCTGCTTCAACGTACACGGACGGTTTGAGTGTTCCGTAGACTAAATCCTTCTCTTCCCCGTCCGTTCCAATTGAAGTAATCGATATCTTCTTTCTATTCTTTAAGTGCTTAACGATAAAATTCAGTGTTTCTGTCTTTCCTGTGTTCTTTTCCAACCCTATGATCGCCAACGTCTTCAACTTTTCAGCGGTTGAAATGATTCTTTCCACATCCGCGTCGAATTTATCACCAACGTTTGGATCATCAACGTACGTTTGAGTCATCACATATCAGACCTTTACAAGTGCCTCTCCTTCGATTGCATTCTCTCCGTTCGGTTTTACTACCAGCGTTTCAAGGAGCACTCTCCTCTTTTCCCTATCAATTTCCTTAACAGTCAATCGAACCGTTACTTCCTCGCCAACGTAGACGGGTCTTTTGAATTTTGCATTCTGCATGAGATACACAGTACCAGCTCCAGGAAATTCCATGCCAAGTACGGCAGAAACTATACCGAGGGACAGTATACCATGCGCAATGCGTCCGCCGAATATGCTATTTCTTGCAAATTCATCGTCCAAATGAACTGGGTTTTTGTCACCAGTTGCCTCTGCGAACATCTTGATCATCTCGTCGGTAACTATTCTCTTGACTTCGTATACTTGTCCAACGTACATCTTTTCGATTTCCATTTTCTCACCCTTTCCTTTCTTCCTTCCATTTTTTAATTCTTTCATGCCTCTCCAACTGTGCTGGTTCTATACTGATAGTTTTGTCGGTGAACAGTTTAGCAACGCCGGAGAACTTGTATTTATCTCTGTACTCACTGTCATCGACATCACTTTCAACATCTTCTGGTTCGTGGTAAGCAACGATGACACCCTCGTAATTTCTGAGTATGACCGTGTGATCAGACATCGAAACCATGTAGTTTGGCATCACCCTTATCTTTCCACCGCCGGCCGGCGCATCTACAACGAATGATGGAACGCAGAATCCGGAGGTATGTCCAATCAACGCTTCGATGATTTCGACACCTTTCTTAACCGACGTTCTGAAGTGCGCCAAGCCCTGTGACAAATCACATTGGTATATGTAGTACGGTCTGACTCGGATTTTGACAAGCTGGTGTACAAGTTCCATCATTATGTATGGACTGTCGTTTATCCCTCTGAGCAAGACTGATTGATTTCCAAGTGGAATTCCCGCATCGGCCAACATCTCGCATGCACGTGTCGATTCTGGTGTTATCTCTTTCGGATGGTTGAAATGTGTATTTATCCAAACTGGATGATACTTTCTTAGCATGCTTGTCAATTCTGGAGTAACTACCTGTGGTAGAACAACAGGAGTTCGTGTGCCTATTCTTATTATCTCAACGTGCTTTATTTTTCTCAATTCCTTAAGTATGTACTCGAGCATCTCGACGCCAACTAGCATGGCATCTCCACCAGACAAAAGCACGTCTCTGACTTGTGGTGTCTCCCTTATATATTCTATCATCGCATCTATTTCTTGTTTACTCCTAGATCTGTCGTGTTGACCTGCAAATCTTCGCCTTGTACAGTGTCTGCAGTACATCGAACACATGTCGGTTACAAGTATGAGCACTCTATCAGGATATCTATGTGTCAATCCAGGGACTGGTGAGTCTTCATCTTCGTGCAGTGGATCAAGCATATCCCAAGGAGATGTGTAAAGTTCTTTTGCCGTTGGAACTGCTTGACGTCTGATTGGACACTTGGGATTGTCTTTGTCCATCAGCGTTGCATAGTACGGTGTTATGGCCATTCTCAACGTCTTTAGCGCGTTTCTTGCCCCTTCTTCTTCCTCAGGTGTTAAGCTTATCACCTGTTTCAACGTGTCAACATCCATAATCCTGTTTCTCAATTGCCACTTCCAATCGTTCCATTCATCTTCGGTGACATTTTTCCACAAAGGTATATCCTTGAAATACCTTGCCATAATTAAGCCTCCCTTATATTAGCGTCAGAACCATAAAACGATCAAATATACAATTTTTCAAATAATTCTCTTATCTCTTTCGATTCTCTAAGTATGTTCAGTGCGACTTGCGCATGTCCTTTCGTGTATCCATTACCTATCATCATCGTCACGTCCTTGCCAACTCCCTCAGCACCGAGTGCTGCCCTTGTGAAAGATGTAGCCATGCTGAAGAAATAAACGATACCTTCATCTTTTGTAATCAGTATCGATGACATCTCAGTTGTTGGAACGTTGACGTTGTTTATAACCACATCGCAGTATTTACCGTTTGTGATTTTCATCACTTTATCGTACACTTCCATGGGCTTTGTTGCATCGGCAATGACAACGTTATGGGCGAGTTTGAGTTCTTCAATCCTCTTTGCATTGTCTGGAGAATACTCAACGACTATAACCTTCCCATCTTTCCCGACTGCTTTCATAGCTTCGTATGCACAGAGTACACCAGATTTTCCACCACCGCCTATGATGCAAACTGTCATACCCGGCTTAACGAGCTTTTTCGTCTGTGCAGGTGCACCTGCAACGTCAAGAACGGCAAGTGCCAATTTCTCTGGTATATCATCTGGCAATTTTGCGTAAATGCCGCTTTCGAACAATATTGCTTTTCCTTTAATGTCTACTTGGTCAGTGTCCACATTTACTTTCAGTATTTCATCGATTTTCAAAGGTGTGAGTGAGAGTGACACCAGAGTGGCAATCTTGTCTCCAACCTTCAAATCTGTTGGGAAATCCGGTCCTATCTCTTCGACAGTCCCTATGAGCATGCCACCGGAACCTGTTACAGGATTTTGAAGCTTGCCCCTTTCATTTACGATCTTCAAAATCGTTTCCTTTATACACTCCACACTTCCGTTGCATGACTCTTCCATCTGCGTAAAGCTTGCGGAATCGACGTTCAACGTCTTTACATCGATTAGCATTTCATTAGTGTATATCTCCATCGTATTATCGATCCTCAGAGCTGCTTGTGGCAATGTCCCTTTTGGTTCTATCACTCTATGTGTACCAAATGGGCATCCTTTGATGTTCTTCATATGTTCTACCTCCTAATACCTAAGATTTCTCTTGCTTCATCTGGCGTTGCTACTGGTCTATCAACTTCTTTTGCAATCTTTGCAATGCGTTCAACCAATTGGGCGTTGGATGTTGCAAGCTCGCCTTTTCTGTAGTATATGTTGTCTTCAAAACCTACTCTCACATGGCCGCCCATGACTATTGCGTGTACGGCTAATGGTAATTCGTATCTACCAACACCTGCAACTGTCCATGTGCATCCTTTCGGAAGCTTGTTCACCAAAAATACGAGGTCTTCTATGTTCCCACTCATCGCACCGGGGACTCCTAATACAAAATCGAAATGAAGAGGCAACTCCAATAATCCCTTTTTCACGAGTCTCAAGGCATTATCTATCATCCCAGGTTCAAAGACTTCGATCTCTGGTTTTATCCCTCTTTCTTTCATGCGGGTCGCAAGTAATTCCATGAACGATGGGGAGTTTAAAAACACGTCATCGCCAAAATTACAAGAACCGGCTGATAGTGTTGCCATTTCTGGATTTGCATCGAGACATTCTATTCTCTCCTCCGGCTTGTGCCATACTGCGCCGCCTGTGGAGAACTGAACAATGATGTTGCACTTTTTTTCCACACATTTCTTAATTTCTGCGTACACTTCCTTTGCTTGGGTGGGTGTACCATCGGGCATTCTGGCATGAATGTGCGCTATGGATGCACCTGCCTGCCAGCATCTGTATACATCTTCAGCTATTTCCTCCGGGGTTATAGACAGGTTCGGTTGTTGTGCTCTAGTAACCTCGGCACCTGTAACCGCAGCTGTAATGATCAATTTATCCATAATCCTCACCTTCGTTTCTTCTACTTTTCAATCTCAAAATTCAAATCTATCACATATCGTGCTTGTATCTCTGCTTGTTAAGTGGTACAACGCACGTGCCACTTGCTTTGCATACTAATATCGGTTTTTCCAATACCTCCGCCGCACTGTCGTTTATATCCGGCCTTGAATGAATCACCTTGTATGCTTCAAATCGCATCTTTCTTGATGTTTTTCCAACTTCAATTATTTCTCCATACGCTTCTATGTAATCTCCAGCAAAAACTGGGGCGAGAAATTCAACGTTATCGTAAGCTCGAAACAGTCCCTCATCTCCATCGTATCTGATCAATAATTCAGTTGCAACATCACCAAAAAGTTGCAACATCTTCGCACCGTCAACCAGATTGCCACCGTAGTGTGCATCCGCTTGGCTCATTCTCAACCTGATATGTACTTTTGGAAGTTCCATAACTCTCCCTCCTAACTCACGCTATTAAAAATCTATCTTACTTATTATCTTATGTATCTCATACTCTCATATTCTTTGGTATTTTCTTTAGAATTTCGTCAATTCTGGAGATACAATCAAAGTTGCTTCGGTTAATCTCAGTACTTCTTCCAGTGTAGTTTCTTCGGCAATTTCTTTGAGTAGCAAGCCGTCGTCAGTTGGCTCAATGACTGCAAGTTCTGTGACTATCAAACTTACTCTTCTCACAGAAGTTAGTGGCAAAGAGCATCTCTTCACTATCTTCGGTTCGCCTTTTGCCGTATGGGTCATAGCAACGATCACTTCTTTTGCGCCAGTTACAAGGTCCATCGCACCACCCATACCCGGCACCATTTTACCTGGTACCATCCAATTTGCCAAGTGTCCTTCTTCATCCACCTGCAATCCACCAAGTACGGTTACATCCAAATGACCGCCGCGAATGAGTGCAAAGGAAAATGCACTATCAAATGTCATGGCACCTGGCAGCGCAGTGATGAATCCAGCGCCTGCGTTGGTCAAGTCTTTATTTTCGTACCCTTTTTCCGGTTCCGGCCCCATGCCAACTATTCCATTCTCACTCTGGAAAAAAACATGTACCCCTGCAGGGATATAATTTGCTACCAATGTGGGAAGGCCTATACCAAGATTCACGAGGTATCCTTCCTTCAGTTCTTGAGCAACCCTTCTTGCGATCTTTTCTTTCGAATCTAATGGCATATTATCTCACCCCCGAAACAACAACATAGTCGACAAGTATACCAGGAGTCTTTATTTCGTCTGGTGGTAACGTTCCAACTGGTACGATCTCTTCAGCTTCTACTATCACGGTATCGGCAGCCAGTGCCATTAGCGGATTGAAATTCGTTGCAGTTAAGTTGTAGACCAAATTTCCATAATAATCGCACTTTTTTGCCTTTATCAATGCAAAATCTGCCCTTATTGGAAGTTCTAGCAAATATTTCTTCCCATCTATTTCTATCACACGTTTACCGTTCTCAACAACGGTACCGACACCGGTTGGTGTCAATATGCCACCTAAACCAGCACCCCCTGCCCTAACCCTTTCTGCCAATGTGCCTTGTGGTACTAATTCTACTTCCATCTCACCTGCAATCATCTGTCTTTGAGTCTCTGGGTTTGTTCCTATATGTGATACAATAACTTTCCTACAGAGTTTGTTCTTCACAAGTTTCCCAATTCCTCTATCTTCAAATGCCGTGTCGTTACCAATTACAACTAAATCCCTGATGCTCTTTTCTACCAACTTATCGATGATATTATCGGGTGTACCCACACCAAGAAAGCCACCGATCATGAGTGTGGAACCAGGCCTTATCAATTCAGCAACCTCTTCCAGTTCGATGATTCTCAACGTAACCCCTCCTCTCAAACAATTTTGAACAGTTCTCGCATGAAGATTTCAGCGATTTTAATTATGTTAAAAGAGTTAAGATTGAATAGCAGAAACATTTCACAGTCCGAGTATACCATCATCATGTTATAT
>ERZ795031.3355-NODE-3355-length-14357-cov-3.791078_pt1 | contig 14357 bp, 15 predicted proteins | sample MGYA00375123_ERZ795031 | MGnify/ENA primary metagenome ERZ795031 (study PRJEB30166, sample SAMN05720159) | activated sludge metagenome | isolation source: anaerobic digester from wastewater treatment plant | place: USA | collected 2015-04-21 ... | reverse complement strand
TGCCATACCACTAATGGAAATTGATCGTCCAATTTTCCTGCTAAAACTTCATCACACACTTGACCAATGATATCGCATTTTTCTTTCGGTAAAACACCGGCTTCGAAATTGGTGATGGCAGCAGCTTTTTTCAAGTAAGCAAATGCCTTAATAATTTCTTTTGGCATTTTATTAATGTCTTGTGCAATATGAAAATTATCGATAGAACGCTGTGTTTGCGCGCCCCAATACACATTTGCAGGTACTTCCACAATACCCATCGTGTCTTTTTCTTTTCTGAATTCCATGATGTTTTTAAAGTTTATGTTTCAAAAATAGCGTCTTTATCGCATCGCTTTTTATGATAAATGTTAGTCTTATTTTCCTTTGAAATTGGCTTTTCGTTTTTCAAGGAATGCTGTGGTGCCTTCCACAAAATCTTCAGTGGCAACGCATTCGCCAAAGGTTTCAATCTCTGTATTAAATCCATCAATGCCATCGGTGAAATGTGCATGTACACACTCAATCACTTTTGCAACAGCAACCGGAGCTTGCATGGCGATTTTGCGTAAAATACTTTTGCTGGTTTCCAATAATTCTACTGTTTGTACCACTTGATTGGCTAAGCCGAGTTTGTTGGCTTCCGTAGCGTCAATAGTATCCGCAGTAAGTAACAATTCAAGAGCTTTGCCTTTTCCAATCAATTGTACCAAACGCTGTGTGCCACCATAGCCAGGAATCAACCCTAGCTTTACTTCCGGCTGTCCGAATTTTGCATTCTCACTGGCAATTCTTAAATGACAAGCCATAGCCAATTCGCAACCGCCACCTAATGCAAAACCGTTTACAGCAGCAATGATAGGTTTTGGTGATTGTTCGATTTTATTGAAAACATCGTGTCCTCTTCGCGCCAAGGCAACACCTTCTTGCTGACTTAATCCTTTGAATTCAGAAATATCAGCTCCGGCCACAAAGGCTTTATTGCCTTTTCCGGTAAGAATTGCACCGCGCAAACTATCATCGGCAATAAACAAATCAATCACTTCATTCAATTCAGCAATTACTGTTTTGTTGAGTGCGTTTAATTTGTCTTCTCGATTGATGAAAATAATTAACAGGTTGTCTTGGGTTTCCGTGAGGAGGGTAGAAAATTCTTTCATTTTTTGAATTGTTTTTGCGGATGCAAAAGAAGAAAAGATTTATGATGAAATGACTTTTAGGTGCTTAAAAGTTTCGATGCTGCACTACCCATTCTACAATATATTTTGAGATATCATGCGTATTGGTGCCCGGAGGGAAAAGCATTCCACAACCTTTTGATTTTAAGGCATTCATATCGTCTTCAGGAATTATTCCTCCTCCGGTAAGTAATACATCTTGCATGTTATTCTCTTTCATTAGATCAAGAATTTTTGGGAAAACGGTGTTGTGAGCTCCTGAAAGAATGCTTACTCCAATGGCATCTACATCTTCTTGTAAAGCGGTGTTAACCACCATTTCCGGTGTTTGTCGGAGGCCTGTGTAAATAACTTCCATGCCTGCATCGCGTAATGCTGAAGCAATTACTTTCGCCCCACGGTCGTGTCCATCTAGTCCCACTTTTGCTATAAGAATTCTAACCGGACGATTCATACTTGTTTGTTTTAAGGTAAAACTAATCTTGTTTTATAAACGAAAAAACCTCTGCAACGCAGAGGTTTAAAAATTTCCCAAAGGGTGAATTAAAAATCATCATCAAAATCACCGCCATCATCATCGAAACCATCATCATCAAAATCGTCTAAGCCTAGGTCATCGTCATCATCGTAACTTTTTCCCTTGCCTTTTCCACTTGACTTTGTTTCAATCATGTCGTCAAACTCTTCGAAGTCTTTCAAATCATCTGCTGATGGTTCAACTTCTTCATCTTCGAAGTCGTTTACTAGTTCTTCATCATCAAACTCATCTTCATTCTCGAGTTCATCATTCTCATCGAAATCCGGTTCTTCCTCTTCGTCTTTGCGCTTGCGTGGCATATTGATTGTTTTATTGGTTTATTAATGATAGGTGTTGCAAAAAAAAGAAGTTTATGCTATTCCAAAAATATATGGCAATTATTTTTTTTACGCAATACAAAGTTAAACAGTTTCAAAATAACTCAACGATTTTTTTAATCGTTCAGCGGATTTGTTTTTTCCAAGCAAATGAATCATTTCAAAAACCGGTGGGCCTTGCATAGTGCCTGCTAAAGCAACACGCAATAATGGCATCACATCGCCAATTTTAAAGCCATTGGCTGCAACCCAAGCTTTGAAAGCAGTTTCAAGACCAGCAACAGAAAAATCTTCACTGTTAGCAATCAAATCAACCACTTCGTTTAATTTGTCTTTTACCGGTGTAATAAATTTTTTCTTGATGGTATCTGTGTCAAATGTTTTAACATCTTCGAAAAAATAATAACCAATTTCAGAAAGGTCGTTTAAGAAAACAGCTCTGTCTTTCATTAAGCGACAATATTCTGTAACATATGCTTTATCGAATGTATAGCCTTTTGCGATTAATGCATCTTTAATTTGTTCTGCCAATACATCATCAGGTATTCGTTTTACATATTGTTGGTTGAACCATTTTGCTTTTTCGAAATCGAATCGAGCACCGGCTTTATGTACTTTTTCTAACGAGAAGAAATTAATCATCTCGTCCTTGCTCATAATTTCAATGTCGTTCCCCGGATTCCAACCTAGTAAGGCAATAAAGTTGATGAATGCCTCTGGTAAGTAACCCCTTTCGCGGTAACCTGAAGATACTTCTTTTGTTTCCGGATCAATCCAAGTGAGCGGAAATGAAGGAAACCCTAAACGATCGCCATCGCGCTTACTTAACTTTCCGTTACCATCCGGTTTAAGGATAAGTGATAAATGCGCAAAATTTGGCATCACTTCTTCCCAACCAAAGGCGCGATACAACAAAACGTGCAAAGGTGCTGAACTCAACCATTCTTCCCCGCGAATCACATGTGTAATTTGCATCAAATAATCATCTACCACATTCGCCAAATGATATGTTGGCATACCATCATGTTTCATCAGCACTTTGTCATCCAATTGTGATGTATTAAACGTTACCCAGCTTCGAATCAAATCGTGAAATTTCACATCTTCGTTACGCGGCATTTTGAAACGCACAACATACTGGTCTCCACGGTCAATGCGGGCTTTTACTTCATCTGCAGGCAAAGACGTAGAATTCTTCATATACTGACGAGTAACAGCGCTGTATTGCCAATTCGGAACACCTTGTGCCGTTGCATTGGCACGCATTTGGTCGAGTTCTTCCGGTGTGTCGAAAGCAATATAAGCATGCCCGGATTCCAACAACATGTCAGAATATTTTTTGTACATAGGTTTGCGCTCGCTTTGACGATATGGTGCGTGTGGGCCATCTCCAAAACCAATCCCTTCGTTTGGTGTAATGCCACACCATTTCAACGAATCAATGATATATTGTTCTGCTCCTGGAACGAATCTGTTTTGGTCGGTATCTTCAATACGAAGAATAAAATCTCCGCCTAATTTTTTAGCTAATAAATAATTGTACAATGCTGTACGAACTCCACCCATGTGCTGAGGCCCTGTGGGACTTGGCGCATATCTCACTCTTACTTTTCTTTCCATAATCTTTCGTTTGAAATCTCTGCCAAAATAGTTTTTCTAGCCGAAACTCTAAACAGTAAATTGTATTATTGGAAATAAATAAATTTTGTGTTCGAGTTCGGAGCTAAAATGATGGTGAAACCACCGCGAATGTTAAGGCGTATTTATGCCGGTGCATTGTGGAAAGTGCAAACGAAAGAGAAAAAACTCTTTCTTACCTTCGATGATGGTCCCATTCCGGAAGTTACGCCATGGGTGCTCGATGTGTTAAAACAATACGAGGCAAAAGCAACTTTCTTTTGCATTGGCAATAATATAGCTCAGTATCCGCAAGTGTTTCAGGCTATCATTAACCAAGGACATGTTGTAGGTAATCATACCTTCGATCATCTAAACGGTTGGGACACTCAAAAGGAAATTTATATGCAAAATACTGAGCAGTGTCAATCCTATTTTGCTGAAGCCTATAATCTAAAGCTATTTCGTCCTCCATATGGGAAAATGCGGTTTTCACAATACAATGCGCTCAAGCGCAGATATAAAGTGGTGTTGTGGGATGTGTTGAGCATGGATTATGATGCTAATCTTTCAGCAGAAGAGGTGTTGAATAATGTTGTTGAAAATGCTACAAATGGTTCTATTATTGTGTTTCACGATAGTTTAAAAGCAGAAGCACATTTGCGATTTGTACTTCCAAAGGTTTTGCAATATTATTCTGAGAAAGGATTTACATTTGCGCCATTATGCGATTAGTAGATACACACGCCCATCTTTATTTAAACGATTTCAAAGAAGACATGTCCGCTGTAGTGCAAAAGGCTATGCAAAATGGCATTGAAAAGGTCTATTTGCCGGCCATTGACAATGAAACGCATCAGGATTTATTGAACTTAGTGGATTCTAATCCTGATTTTTTTCGTCCGATGATGGGTGTACATCCCTGCAGCATCAAAGAAAATTATCTGGAAGAGTTAGCCATTGCTCGAAAATGGCTGGATAGCCGTTCTGATTGGAGTGCCGTTGGTGAAATTGGATTGGACTATCATTGGGATATTACCTTCAAAGAGCAACAAAAAGAAGCTTTTGATACACAGGTGAATTGGGCCATTCAAATGGATTTACCGGTTGTGATTCACAGTCGAAAATCAACCTACGATTGTGTGGAGTTGTTGAAACCTTATAAGGGAAAAGTGAAAGGCATTTTTCACTGTTTTAGTGGATCGTTGGAAGAGGCCAAAGAAATCACTAAGCTTGGATTATTATTGGGCATAGGAGGTCTTGTGACCTACAAAAATTCAGGATTGAAAGATGTTTTGCCCGAAATTGGATTGGAGCATTTAGTATTGGAAACAGATTCGCCTTATCTCACACCGGTTCCGCATCGTGGTAAACGAAACGAATCGGCTTATGTGCGGTTCGTGGCCGATGAGATAGCGTACATATTGGGCAAAAGCGTTTCAGAAGTGGCCAATGTTACTACCGTAAATGCTGAAACACTATTTCGCTGATAATAATCACTTATTTCGAACGTATTCAATGATAGAGTTCAGAAGATTTGACTCTGCTTTCAGTAACTTTGTATTATAAAAATATAAATATGAAAAATCGAATGCTTAATGTTACTTCTGTGTTAATGCTTATTGCGTTAATTACTTTTTCCGCTTGCAAGAAAAATGAAGAGGTGAATGATCCTAATATTGCAGATGTGAGTTACAATAAATTATATTCAGTTGTTCCCGGAGGTCCGCCAAGTGTTGATAGTATTGATTTCAACAATGATGGCTTGGCAGAAGTCGCCATCCAATTCGTAAATGCCGGAGCTGATACCGGTTTAGTATTAGTTGCACAAAAAAGCCAAACATTTCAAGTAGTGTTACAAAGTTTGACTCCGGTGCCGAATGCTAAGTTGTTTAACAAAGGTGACGATATTCCAACTAGCGATCCGGTCTATTATCCTGTGACTTATATTTCAACAAAGGTTTCAGGCTATCGCTTAGGTGTTTTAAATGGTGAAGGATATATTGCTTTTCGTATTAGCACGGGAACAAAATATCAATACGGTTGGATGAAAGTTTCAATTAATAGTGCCTTCACTGAATTTAAAATATTAGAGTACGCCTATAGTTTGCAATACAATACGCCTATAAAGGTAGGCGCTAAGTAAGTTAAATGCGCCCCAAATAAAAAAAGCACCATCATTTGAGGGTGCTTTTTTTGTGTAGACTATTGTTATAATCCTTTAATGACCAGCATCTTTAATTACTCCACCTGTTACTTTTATTGTTTTTGTGAAAATCACGATTGGAATAATAATGGCAATAATTGTAGCTAAGTATTGAAATATATTGATGTAGGTGAGAATGGATGCCTGTTTCACAAACTGATTCGTGACGGCCATGTAAGCTTGTGTTTTGGCAATACCTAAATCGGATGTGTATCGGCTAAACGACATCGTGAATGCATTAATTCGATCGGTAAAATTCGGATTGTTAGCTGTGGCATGAATCAACAAATCGTTGTAATGCTGCATGGTGAATTTTTCCAACACTACACCTACAACAGCTACTCCAATAGAACCTCCTAACTGACGAATCATGTTTGAAAGTCCCGATGCTTGCTGAATGTCTTTGCCCTGAAGTCCGGCAAGTGTAAGGTTAGTAAGCGGTACAAACAAGAAGCCAAAACCTAAACCTCGTACCATTAATGGCCAGAAGAAACTGGCTTGACTTGTGGTTGGCGACATCAAGAAAGAACACCACCATACAAATAGCATTGTTGCAAAAAAGCCAAAGGCAATTAAGTATTTAGGAGGAATACCTTTTTGTAATAATTTTCCAATCATTGGCATTAAGAATCCTGTGAAAAGCGCACCGGGTATAAAAAGCAGTCCGGTGGCAGTTGCCGTGAAACCTAGCCAACGTTGTACAAAAATTGGAATAATAAATACTGTAGTGAAAAGCACTGCGCCAAGAATAAAATTGAAGAATACGCCAGTTGCCACATTCCCTTTAGCAAATACGCGTAAATCTACAACCGGATTTTCGGTGGTTAATTCACGCCAAACAAAACCAATGAGTCCGAAAGTGGCTACAATAAAGCCAATCACAATCGTGCGACTTTCAAACCAATCGTTGCGTTCGCCTTGCTCCAATACAAATTGTAATGAACCAATTCCAATAATCAAAAGTATAATGCCTAGCCAATCTACACCGCTCTGTTTTACTTGGAATGGATTATTCTTAATAAAAATTACAGTTAAGAAGGTAGCCAAAATACCTACCGGTACGTTAACGTAGAATAACATCGGCCATTCGAAATGGTCGATAATATAACCTCCCATGAATGGTCCAAGTGTTGGTCCAAGAATGATACCCATCCCAAAAAACGCACTAGCCATTCCTAGTTTTTCTTTTGGGTAAATTTCTGTAAGAATTGTTTGCGAAGTAGTAATTAACGCACCTCCACCTAATCCTTGTATGAATCGCCAGAAAACCAATTCCCAAATGCCGGACGAATTTCCGCACATAAATGAGGAGAATGTGAATAGTGCAATGGAAAAAGCAAAGTAACGCTTACGGCCAAACTGACTCGACAGCCAACCTGCCATGGGTACAATAATAATATTGGCGATGGCGTAGGAGGCAATTACCCAGCTAATTTCACCAATGGTTGCCCCTAAGTTTCCCATCAATGTATTACTGGCTACATTCACAATTGTAGTATCGATAATTTCCAATAAGGAGCACATCACTACTGTAATAGTGATAATCACTCTACGCAAGCCGTATTCAACGAGTGCGTTGCTATCTTGTTGAGGAGCAGACATGGTTGCCATTTATTTTACGTGAACACTCACCGTACAATTCATGCCCGATTTAAGTGCTTTGTTTTTCAAATCTTTACTGTCGAAAGTTATTTTCACCGGAATACGTTGTACCACTTTCACAAAATTACCGGAAGCATTGTCCGCAGGAATTAAAGAAAATTTATTGCCGGTAGCCGATTGGATGCTCTCCACTTTTCCTTTCAATTTCAATCCGCTGTATGCATCTACTTCCACTTCTACTTCTTGCCCCACTTTCATTTTCTCTAATTGCGTTTCTTTGAAGTTGGCTACAGTCCAAATATCATCGCTGTTTACGATGTACATCAATGTTTGTCCAGGACTTAATAACTGCCCAATTTGAATATTTTTCTTGCTTACATAACCATCTTCAGGTGCAAGAATTACCGTGTACGACAGATTGAGTTTTGCGAAATTAACTTCTTCAGCACGTTGCTGTGCAAGAATTTCAGCGGGTTTCATTTGTGAACCCACTGAAGATGCCTGCGATTGCGATGCCGATGATTGCTCACGTGTAGCACTCAATTGCGATTCAGCCACCGTTAATAATTTCTCTGCAGTTTCTTTTTCTGCTTTTACTGCATCGAATTGTTGTTGGGTTACACTTTGTAATTGAAGTAACTTTCCATAACGCTCATATTCCTGATTGGCTTTCCATAAACGAACTTTAGCGGCTTCGGCATTTGCTTTTGCCGTAAGAATATTGCTGCCAACAGCACTTGCGTTTACCGATGCTGTTTTTGTGTTACTCCCAATTACACCTAATTGTGCTTGCGCGTTCGCAAATGCCAATTCTGCCTGTTTCACACGAATGGCAAAGTCGGATGGGTTCAACGCAACTAAGGTGTCTCCCTTTTTTACAAACTGATTGTCTTGAACATATATCTTTTCTACAAATGAGCTGATGCGCGATGATACCGGAACAATGTTCGCCTCTAGTTGTGCGTTATCTGTTTCTTCGTAGTTCATTCCGTGAATGACTTTACTCGCCACAAAGCCAATAATGATAAGGAATAGAACCCCTGCAATAATGGGTGCGACTTTGTTTTTTTTGTTTGTTGCTTCTGCTGTTGTTTCCATGATGTATTATACTTGATTAATTAGTTTAATTGTCCGATTGCTTTTAAATATTTGTAATACGCGACTTGTGCATCGCATTTTGCATTAATAAGATTGAGTTCCGCCTGAAATACTTGTGCGTCTGCATCCAAAAGGTCAGAGAATACACTCACTTCACCGGTAAATCTGTTTTTCATAATGCGCTGATTTTCCTTGGCCTGTTGTACTGTTTTATCGGCTAACTCAATTTTTTTAATATTCAATTGATAGTTTTTCAATGCAGTAAAGGCCTCTGTTTTGATGCCGTCTTGCAGTTGAGCGGTCATCATCTCGTTAAGCTTGGTGTTGATTTTTGCATCTTTTATTCCTGCACGTGCTGTGTATAAAGAAGAAAGGTTCCAGTTCAAGGTTAATCCGGCATCCCAAGTATCTTTGAATTTGGCTTGTTGCGGGAATACACGTTGATTCGGATTGTTATAGTAGAAATTGAAGCCACCCGCTAATGTAGGATAATAGGCACTCTTTGCACTTTTCACTAAATAGTTGCCTGCGTTAATTTTCAATAAGGCACTTTTATATTCAGCTCTGCTAGCAGTTGCCGACTCGATATCTCTAGGATTTGGAATGGCGTTCGATTTCTCTAATTCTGAAAGATTCGGAGCTAAGGTTGTTTTTTCATCTATACCTAATAAAATATTCAAGTTGTAGTTTACGATAGCCGTTACGTTTTCCATTTCCAACTTCGTTACATCTAAGCTCGATTTGGCTAGTTGAGCTTTCAGTACATCGTTTTGTAAAGCCATTCCTACAGTATTAAAGTTTTGAATGTCTTTCAATCGACTATCCATTGTTTTCGTGTTTTCATCAATGATTTTTTGCGATGAAAGGCTTTTACAATAGTTATAGTATTGTTGAATAACAATCAGTTTCAATTCATCCTCTTCCTTCTTCGTGTCAATTTTACTAGCCTCCAGCATTTCTTTTGCGGCTTTCAAGTTGTAGATGTTGCGAAGTCCGGCAAATAAAGTTTGTTGTACTGAAGCACGATTGTAAAATTGATTCGGAATAACCGGATTTAATTCAGTTGTAAATACCCCCGGAATACTAATTTTATAGGGATCGATATTTGTACTTATTCGTGTATATGCTGCTGTTACCGATAGATTTGGAAGAAATGGATTGATGGCATTGTCTTGTTTAGCTTCAGCGCTTTCAATCTTTAGTTTCGATACCTGGATGCTTTTGCTGTTCTGCGTGCCCAAAGTGATGGCTTCTTGAATGGTTAACGGACGTTTGATTTCGTTTTGTGCAAATGCGCTGGCTCCATAAAGTAGAAGAGCGACAAGCGATAGTCTCTGATGTATCATATTAATTAAGCGATTGATTAATGTATGGGCAAAAAAATTATTTCTCTAACATGGCTTTGATCAAATTGTTCATATAGGTCTTAAGTCTTTCTCTCATATCCTTACTATATACAGCATCTATACTTTTTGTTTTCATGATATCTGCAACCAAAACTTCTGACAATACATAGGTTCTGGGGATAGCCATTAGGGTCATTACGAACAATTCGGGGTCAACTTTTTTTATTTCTTTCTTCTTGATTCCTTTTTCAATTAAATCGATAATTAATCCAAAATTGTTTCTCCATCGGTCTTTTACGATGCTCATCACTTCGCTTTTTCTAGTCATACCCATTTCGCGAAACATGATTTTGTGAAACGTTCTATTGTTAAAGAAAATCTCAACGTATAAATCTGCGATGTAAAGAATTTTATCAAGTACTGATGTTTCCTTGTTTTCAGTTATGTTTTTATCACTTTTAAGCGAAATGATTCTTCTAAGTATAATCGATTTGTATAGTTCTTCTTTCGAACCAAAGTAATACGCAATCATAGCCGAATTTACATTCGCTTCAGAGGCTATTTTTCTTGTCGATGTAGCATCATAGCCGTTTTCCGCAAACAGTTTTTCTGCCACGTCCATGATGTGTTCTCGCTTTTCAGGTTGTAACTCTTTCATGTGGTTTCATTTAATGGGTGCAATGTTAATCAATCGATTGATTAATAAAAATGTTTTCACATTTTTTTCTATCTATAGTACTAGTATTAGGGTGATTACATAAAAAAAGTCCCGGAGCAACTCCGAGACTTTTTTGTTTAAAACATATGATTTTCTTAGTACTGTTTCGCTAAGAAAGCCTTGATTCTATTGAAGTACTCATTTTTATTTGAGGTAAAATTTTTATCGTTTTCAACACCCGGCACAACATATAAGTCTGAGTTTTTCTTTCTCAATGCAGTCAATGTTTGCATATCCGCTTGCGATACTACTTTATCAGCACCTCCTACAATCAACATTAACGACTCTAAATGTTGTCCTTTAGATTCTAATGCAAATTTAGGCTCATACAATGTTTTTTCAGCACCTGGAGGCACAATAACATCTAATGATTTTACTTCTTTCAATCGCGTTTTAATGGTCTCCAAGTCTGTATAGGGCGCGTCAGCAATAACACGTTTTACTTTTACGTTATTACAGCTAACCCCAATAGCCAATCCGCCTCCCATTCCAATGCCATATACAGTGATAATTTGCTTTGCATCTTGTTTTTTAACTTCAGTAATAACAGCATCTAAATCTTTCGCAAAGTTAGGCATGATATACATGTTTGGATTAACACGTGCATCCTGTGATTTGCCATAACCACGATAATCAAACATGATTACATTATAGTTTGCACCTAAGAACAAACCTGCAATATCAAAGTTGTCGGCCATGTTGCCGTCTCCATCATCACAAATAACTACTGTTTTATCCGACATCGATTTGGCCGGAGAAATTTTCCAAGCTAAAATATCAATACCGTCTTCCGTTTTAACATGCCATTCCTTAAAATTCAAACCTAAATCTTCAGGATAGAAAGCATATTCTTTCGATGGTTTAAGGGCGAAAGAATTGTAGGCTGTAAAAGCCAATACAACTAGCAAAAGTTTTTTCATGCGTTTGTTTTTTGTTTTGTAATACTAAATATAAGACTTTAATAATAGTTACAGACATATTATCGTACAATCTATTAATCATCTTACCTTGGGTGTTGAAATCAAAAACTCTGCCAAAACAAATTCTAACTAAATTTAGGCATGATTAACGATACGTTTCGACATAAAGGTTTGCGAAAAGCGATGGTGGAGAAAATGTGTGACTTGGGCATTACAGATGAACGTGTGTTGGCGGCCATGGAGCGCGTACCTCGTCATTTGTTTATGGGCGCTGAATCCGTTTTTGATGAAATGGCATACGAGAACAAAGCTTTTCAAATCGGGAGCGGACAAACCATTTCAATGCCACATACAGTAGCTTATCAATCCCAGTTATTGGAAATAGCACAAGGCGATAAAGTTTTAGAAGTAGGCACCGGCAGTGGTTACCAAGCAGCAGTTTTGGCTGAAATGGGAGCAAAAGTTTTTTCTATAGAACGCCAAAAATCGTTATTCGATAAAACGGCTCCTTTCCTTCGCGAATTAGGTTACACTTCCATTAAAACCTTTTTTGGAGATGGCTTTGTAGGTGTTCCGGGGTTTGCCCCTTTCGATAAAGTGATTATCACTGCAGCAGCGGATGAAATCCCTCACAAATTATTGGAGCAAATGATGATTGGTGGTCAAATGGTTATCCCCCTTAACGATGAAACGAAAACGGTGATGCGCAGAATTACCCGCATCGAGGAAAATGAATACGAAGAGGAACAATTTATCGATTGTGCTTTTGTACCGATGTTAAAAGGTAAGGCTTATTAATCAAAAGAACCGAAATGGAAATACTTTCTACCATTGAACATGTTGTTGGCACCGATTGGCATACCGCCATGCTTATCATTTTCAATCTGATTGTGATTGAAAGTTTATTGAGCGTAGATAATGCAGCTGTATTAGCCACTTTGGTGATGCCATTACCTGAAAAAGACCGTAAGCGTGCATTGCGCATTGGTTTAGTATTGGCATACATTTTTAGAGGAACTTGCCTATTCCTAGCCAGTTATCTCATTCAAATAAAATGGCTCAAACTTTTGGGTGGAGCCTATTTAGTATACCTTGGATTAGACTATTTCTTCTCGCACACAAGTACTGTTGAAGACCCTGAAGGGCATATAGCAAAGAACAGATTCAAATTTCTTTCCCCGTTTTGGAGTACGGTGTTGATGGTAGAAAGCATGGATTTAATGTTTTCACTCGATAACGTTTTCGCTGCTGTGGCCTTCACTGATAATATTATTTTGATTTGTATTGGTGTGTTTATAGGGATTATAGCCATGCGAACAGTAGCTGTTTATTTTGTGAAATTGATGGAACGCCACCCGCTGTTAAGTCATTCTGCGTTTGTAGTTATTCTGTTGTTGGGACTAAAGTTGATGTTAGAATCTATAGGTCATTATTATCCTAATCCCGTAAGTCATTTACTTGAATCGGAACATGCAGATATGTATTTTTCTATTGGTACTGTAGCTGTTTTCTTGTTGCCATTATTGTATTCCTTAGTAAAGGATAATCGGAAATGATATATGCAAAAAAAATCGTTTTTTGATCGCATAAAACAATCGCTTCGCGAAGTGGCAGAAGGAGAGCAACCTAAGCAGGATAAGCCTTTTCAGAAACAATTACGCGAGTCGCAATTACTCGAAATTCAAAATGCATTGATTGTTTTAACGGCTGATGTAATTAAAGCAAGCATGGCTTTCCCTTCGCAAACAGAGCAGTTTGTTGTAAATTACTTCAATCAGCATTTTGGTTTTATCTATTCAAAAAAACGGATGGAGCAATTGCAAAATCATCTTTCGGTGAATACTTCATCCTATACAAAAATAAGTTGCACGCAATTAAAATCCTTAGCCACCGAAGATTCAATCGATGAAATGATTCGATTTTTGATTGATGTGGCCGTGAGCGATGATTTCATCAATGCCAAGGAGATAAAGGTGTTGCAGCAAATCGGTAAATATTTAGGCGTACCCAATGCAATCATGGAATCGTACTTGAATATGGCTAAAGATAGTTCAAATCCTTATGTGCTGCTCGAGATTGAAGAAGGTGCATCTGCAAAGGAAATTCTAGCGGCATACCGAAAAATGGTGTTAAAGTATCACCCCGATAAATGCAAACTCCCGTTGAGTAAGGAAGCCATTAACCAGAAGTTTTACGCAGTTAAACGGGCCTATGAACTCGTCAAAGACAATTCATTAAACGATAATCCCTGATTATATTTTTATCATTTCTACTTTTTTTCTACATTGTAACACATGGAAACTACACCGTCATTTGATATTGAACAAGAAAATAAGCTCATCTTAAAGGAGTATCGTGCCTTGTTGCGTTTATTACGAAATAATATTTCAAAACATGACAAGAAAAATATCCGTGAAGCTTTTGAATTGGCAATGGAAAGCCACTCCAGTATGCGCAGAAAATCGGGTGAACCCTATATTCTCCATCCGCTTTCTGTAGCTCAAATTGCAGCAGGAGAGATGGGGTTAGATGTTACTTCAGTGATTTGTGCCTTGCTGCATGATGTTGTGGAAGATACCGAAGTAACACTCGAAGAAATTGAACATCGATTCAATAAAGAGATTGCGAAAATTGTTGACGGACTGACCAAAATTGCCGGAGTGTTCGATATGAACAGTTCCATGCAAGCCGAGAACTTCAGGAAGTTACTCTTAACACTCAACGATGATATTCGTGTTATCTTGGTGAAATTGGCCGATCGCCTGCACAATATGCGAACGCTTGATTCATTGCGAAGAGATAAACAGCTGAAAATTGCTTCAGAAACCCTCTATCTCT
>ERZ795031.3344-NODE-3344-length-14375-cov-3.827095_pt1 | contig 14375 bp, 11 predicted proteins | sample MGYA00375123_ERZ795031 | MGnify/ENA primary metagenome ERZ795031 (study PRJEB30166, sample SAMN05720159) | activated sludge metagenome | isolation source: anaerobic digester from wastewater treatment plant | place: USA | collected 2015-04-21 ... | reverse complement strand
CCCGGCTCGCCCTTCATTATCCAGAGCCTGCTGAGCGGCCGCGACAAGCTCAAGCTGTGGGAAATGCATCCCACCGACATCAAGACACTGACCTCCAACATCGCCCAGCTCGAAGCCGGACGCCAGGTCGCCATCCTGCGTGAAGACGGCTTTGAAGGCCTGAAAAAGTTTTTGCCACCGCCGTCGCGCCGCGCACTGGTGCTGTGCGACCCCAGCTACGAGGTCAAACACGACTACGCCCGCGTGGTGGCCATGATCACCGACGCCATGCAGCGCTTTGCCACCGGCACCTATGCGGTGTGGTACCCCATCATCCCGCGTCCCGAAGCGCACGACCTGCCGAAAAAGCTGAAAACCCTGGCCAACAAGTCCGGCAAAGCCTGGCTGCACGCCACGCTGACCGTCAAGTCCAGCAAGCTGACGCAGGATGAACAAGGCGAAGTGGTTCGCCCCGGTCTGCCCGCCAGCGGCATGTTCCTGATCAACCCACCGCATACGCTCAAGGCCGCCCTCAAAGACGCTTTGCCGCAAATGGTGGAACTGCTGGGCCAGGACAGCAACGCGGCCTTCAGCCTGGAATCTGGCGGCGGCTGACCTTCACAGCGCCGGCCGGACGCCCGCACCGCGTGGCCGGGCCCACCACAGCAGCAGCGCACCCAAGCCCAACGCCAACGCCAGCAGCACGGTCAACGGACCCGCCACATCGCCCAGTGGTGCGCCCATCTGGTTGAGCCGCAGCGACGCCTGGATGCCGAGGTACTGGGGATCAGCCAGCGCAACCCCTGTAGCGGCCACGGCAGGGCCTCGGACGGCCAGGAAAAGCCGGACACAAACGCCATCGGCAGCGAGGTGAGCAACAGCACCTGCATCGACCGCTCCCGATCGGCAAACCACACCCCCAACAGGCATCCCAGACAAGCCACTGCCGGCATGTAGACCGCCAGCAGCACCAGTGCCCCCAGCGGATTGCCGCCACGCGGGAAGTCCTGCACGGTGAATTCCCAGCCGAAATAGAACAGCCCCGCCATTGCGCCCACACTGGCCAGCGCGGCAATGCGCCCCAACCACTGCGCAGGGCTGGCGCGGTGCTGCCCCACCTCAACCCAGGTCCCCACCAGCATGGCCGCCCCCATCAGCAGCGTCTGCTGCAGGATCAGCAGGGCCACGGCAGGCACCACGTAGCTGCCGTAGCCCTCCGTCGGGTTGAACAGCGGCAGCATCTGCGTGCCCACCGGATTGCGACTGGCCGCGGCCTGCCGCGCACCCTGACCGGCCGCCTGCAGCTTCTTGATCTCCACCCCGGCAGACACCGTGCCCACCGCCTCGGCAAATCCGTACAGCACGGCCTTGTTGAGCAGGGCATAGGCACCATCCCCCTCCACCGTGACCACCGCAGACTGGCCACGCACCACATGCCGTTTGAGGTCCTGCGGCAACACCGCAAATCCCTCGATCTCGCCCGCCCACAGCGCCTGTTGCGCCGCATGCAGGTCACCACCCACCCAGCGCACGTCCAGGCGCGGGTTGGCACTGGCAAAACGCGTGATCTGGCGCGACAGGCTGCTGTGGTCCAGATCCACCACCGCGACCGGCACGCGCGTTACCGCCTGCTGCATGTACGGCCAAGGGTAGAAGAATCCGTACAGCACGGGCGCAATGACCAGCAACAACAGCACCCCCTTGTCAGCCCAGACTGCCTGCAGGGTGTTCCACCATGAGCGTGCGAAAGTCGCCATTCAGCGCTTCCCCCAGGTGGCCGGTCGGTCAGCGGCGGCGCGCAACCCCAGGGTACTGGCCAGCAGCAACAGCGCCGAAGCCAGCAGCATCCACAGCGGCGTGGCCAGCGACACCGCCAGCGGCGCACCCATCTGCAACTGCTCCATCTGCACACGGATGTAGTGGGTAAACGGCAGCGCCCTGGCCCACAGCTGCGCCCCCCAGGGCATGGCCAGAATCGGAAAGCCCACGCCACCGAACGCAAATGCCGGGGCCGTGATGAAGCCGGTGGCCGACAACGCCGTGCGCAGCGAGCGCGTGGCCGAAGCCGCCAAAGCACCCATGGCGATCGACAGCGCCAGAAACACCCACAGGGCCAGGCAGGTCCACGCCACCGATCCGGCCGGATGCCAGCCCCTCCCCCAGGTGATGCCCACCAGCGCAGCCGTGCCTACGAGTCCCAAGCCCAGCCAGGACCACCACAGCTTGCCCGCCACGGCGCCCAGCACCTGGCGGAAAGTGGGGTGCGCGCCCAGCCACTGCGCCACCGTGCGGTCGCGCAGTTCGCGACCCACGCTCCAGGCCCCGGCTGTCATGGCCAGAATGTGCAACAGTGCCGGTAGCAGCGCTGCCGCGAGGAACTGCTCGTAGTCCAGCGATGCATTGAACAGCGTCACCATGCCGGTACGTACCGGCTCCATGCTCACGCGCACCGTCTGTGCGGGTTCGCCGCGTTTGTTGCGTGCCGCCATCTCGATGCCCGCCGACAGCGTACCGACCACGGTACGCACATCACGCTGGATCAGTCCCGAGTGCGTGCCCAGTTGTGCGTTGTGCAGCAGCGTGACCTGGGCCGCACGCCCCTGCTTGACCGTGCGCGTGAAATCACCGGGAATGCGCACCACCGCGTACACCTCGGCACTGCGAAGGCCGCGCTCGGCTTCGGCGGCATTGGCATAGCGAACTGCCACCGCCAAGCCCGGCGTGGCATCCAGAAATCGGGTGAGCTGGCGCGACAGGGCGGAATGGTCGTCATCCACCAGCCCGATGGGCAGGCGCGTCGGCAACCCGGCCGAAAAAATCCACCAAAGCAGCAGGCAGGCCAGCGCCGGCACCCAGGTAATCATGGCCAGATCCCAGGGGCGCGAGCGCAGCAGCGCCACTTCGCGCCGCGCAGAAAACGCTACAACATTTATAGCGCCTTGCGCACTATCCACGGGGGCTAGTGGCATATTTTTCTACCCATCCGCAGTCGATGAGCCTACTGCACCAGCACACTCATGCCAGGGCGGGCGTCCGCGACAGGGGCCAGCGGACGGGCCCGCACTTCGAAGGTCCGGGCATCAAAGCCCTGCCCGCTGCGCGTAGCGCGCCAGGTGGCAAAGTCAGGCAGTGGCGCGCTGTAGAACACCTTGAAGCGCACCGTGCGCAACACACCGTTGTCGCGCAGCGCCGGCAGCGTGGCATCGAACTCGGAGCCCAGCGCAAAACGCTGCAGGCGGTCTTCGCGCACATTGAGCACCACCCACTGGTCTTTCAGATCCACCACGCTGACCAGGGCCACGCCCTGCGGGGACAGTTCGCCCGCCTTGGCCAATACCTTGGACACCTCGCCGGCGATCGGGCTGTGCAATTCGGTCTCGGCCTTGGCGGCCTCCACTTCAGCCACCACACCGCTGACCTGGCGCACCTGGGCGCTGGCAGCGGCCTTGTCCTCGGCACGGGCACCGGTGCGGGCCATGTCGTACTGGGCTTTGGCGGCAATGGCGGCGTCACGCGAGGCCTTGAAATTGGCCTCGGCTTCGTCACGCTTCTGGGCCGGCACCAGCCCATCCCTGGACAGGTTCTCGACGCGCTGGAATGACACCTTGGCCAGCTCGGCGGCGGCCTCGGCGCGCTGCCAGTTCATGCGTGCCATCTCCACTTCCTGCGGACGGGCGCCCGCCTGGGCCTTGGCCGCCACGGCCTGGGCGGCCTCCTGCGCGGCCGTGGCCTGGGCCAGCTTGGCGTTGACCTCCGGGCTGTCCATGCGTATCAGCGGTGTGCCGACCTGCACCAAGTCACCTTCCTTGACCAGCAGTTGCGCGATGCGGCCGGGCACCTTGGCGGCGATGTCGGTCTCGCGCGCCTCCATCTGCCCCTGGAACACCTCGGGGGCCGGTTGCCCGGCACGCCACAGACCGTAGCCCAGAAATCCCACCACTGCCACGGCCAGTGCGCCCACGGCCAACGTCTTGTGCTGCATCGTCATTCCACCTTCACATCGGCGCGCGCCATGTAGGCGGCAAACTCTTCAGACAAACCACAGCCTTCAAGCAGGCTGGCCAGTGCCACCACGTAGTCGTAGGCCGCCTGGGCGCGCTCGGTCTGCACCTTGACCACATACATTTCCGCATCCATCAGGTCCACCGCCGTGCTGGTGCCCTCCCTCAGTCCGGCCTTGCGCAGGCGCAGCACTTCGTCGGCCACTTCGGCACCAGGCTGCATGCTCAGGAACTGGCGCCGCGCCTGCTCCAGCACACGCCAGTTGCGTTCCACCAGCAGGGCAATGTCGTTGCGGGCCTGGGCATCGGTGTGCTCGGCCTGGGCAATCTGCTGCTGCGAGGCGGCAGCCATCTTGTCGCGGTCCACCGGGTCGTAGAGCGTCCAGCGTGCGCCCACGCCCGCCACCCAGTCCGGGTTACCGGAGGTCAGTGCGTGCTGGCCGAAAGCGAATACCTGGGGCTTGCGCAGACCTTCTTCGCCGGCATGCAGGCTCTCGGCCTGCGCTTTCTTGGCTGCCACCTTGGCCAGCCCCGGATGGTGCTGCAGGGCCGCCTGCAGGAAGTAGTCCATCGGCTGCACCGGGGTGCTCCAGACAAACAGCGGCGACTGCGGAATCACCTGCGCGCTGGCGCCCACGGTACGTGCCAGCGCAATGCTGGAGAGCTCCGCATCGTCCTGGGCCTTGAGCGCATTGCGCCGTGCGTCTTCGACTGCGGCGCGGGCCTGCAGCCGCTCCACGCGCGACACCACGCCAGCCGCGAGCATCTTCTCCACCGCACGATCGTGCTCCTGCACATTGCCGTAAGCGGCCTGGCGCAGGCTCGCTGCGCGCGCGGCCAGTTGGGCGCCGAAATAGCGCTGCACCAGCAGCGTCATCAGTTCATGCCCGGTGCGCTGGGCATCGGCCTGGGCCTCGTCTCCCTGTGCCGCCACCAGCGCGCGCGCGGCCTGGGTGGCGCCGCCCACGTACAGCGGCCACATCAGTGATACCGAAGCCGTGTTGCCGCTGCCATGGTGGTTGTAGGTATAGCTTTGCGGCAGGGAGCCGACAGTGACCGGCGTCACAGGCACTCCTGCCATGGGCGCCTGAAACTGCTGGCCGAGCTGGGCCAGGCGCTGGTTGATCGGGTCCAGGTCGAGTGTGAGGTTGGCGTTGTAGGAATATGTGGCGGCCGACACTGCCACGGAGGGGCCTCCCAGTCCCTGCAGGCCCTCGGCCTGCAACTGCTTGCCCTGCAGTGCCGACTGGGCTGCCGCCAGCTTGCCTGAATGCGCGCGAAGCTGCTCCCAGGCGGTTTCGAACCCCATGGGCAGCGGCGCGGATCCTGCGGGTTGAGCCAGCGCCAGACCACCCCACACGGCACCGAGGCACAACCATCCCAGACGCATGCCAAACGCCAATCTCATGGTTTTCCTATCGTGACCATCGCAACCTCTCGCAGCCCCCCGCCCCAAGGCGGAATCGCTTCCATTATGGGGTCAGCGGGTTGGGTGCATCAGGACAGCAGCCCCAGCCGATCGCACAGCGCCAGCGTGGGCGCGCTCTGGTTCATGGTGTAGAAGTGGATGGCCGGTGCACCACCTGCACGCAGCTGTTCGCACAGGTCGGTCACCACATCCAGGCCAAACGCCTTGATGGACGCGGTATCGTCACCAAAGCTCTGCAGACGCAGACGGATCCAGCGCGGAATCTCGGCCCCACAGGCGTCGGAAAAACGCATGAGTTGCGTCGAGCTGGTGATGGGCATGATGCCGGGCACGACCGGCACCGTGATACCCAGCGCATCCACCTCGTCCTGGAAGCGGAAGTACGCATCCGCGTTGTAAAAGTACTGGGTGATGGCCGAATCCGCACCTGCCTTGACCTTGGTGGCAAACGCCTGCAGGTCGCTGGCGGGTGACTTGGCTTGCGGATGCACTTCGGGGTAGGCCGCCACTTCAATGTGGAAGTCATTGCCCGTCTCGGCACGGATAAACGCCACCAGATCGCTGGCGTACTGGAACTCGCCGCCGGCACCGTAGCCGCTGGGCAAATCACCCCGCAAGGCCACAAGACGCTTTACGCCCATGGCCTTGAGGGTGGCCAGCTGGGCACGCACCGTCTCTTTGGTCGCGCCGACACAGGAGAAGTGCGAAGCCGCGCTAACGCCCTCGGCCAGAATGTCACGCACGGTATTGAACGTGCCTTCCTGGGTTGAACCACCAGCACCAAAGGTCACCGAACAGAACTCGGGCTGGAGTGCGTAGAGCTGCTGGCGCGCAATACGCAGCTTCTCGGCACCTTCGGGCGTTTTGGGTGGGAAGAATTCCAGACTGACGGGGAAGTGGTCGTTGTTCTGCATGGGGAAACCCCTCTCAGACTTTCTTGGTCCCGGTCTTGCGGGCACAGATGAAAAATTCACGGTTGCCATCGCCACCAGCGATCGGCGAGTCGAACCAGTGGGTCACCTTCAGGCCCAGGTCGGCACAGGTGTCGCGCAAGCGCTGTTCCACGATGGGGTACATCTCGGGGTCTTTCACGATGCCGCCCTTGCCCACCTGGCCGGGCTGCAACTCGAACTGCGGCTTGACCAGCGTCAGCATCGTGCCACCGACCTTCAGGAAAGGCACAACCGCCGGCAGCACCAGCGTCTGCGAGATGAAAGACAGATCGCCCACCACCAGGTCAAACTCCGGCACAAACGGCTCTTCGCCATGGATTTCGGGGTCAAACAGGCCGCCAGACCCCGTGTAATTTGCGCAAGCAGCTATCAAATCCGCAGCAACGAATGCACGGGCGTTGACACCTTCCACGCACAGCACGCGACCGTCTTCACGGATGCGCGGGTGCAACTGCCCTGACCCAACATCCACGCCAACGACCATGCGCGCGCCATGCTGCAACAGACAATCGGTAAAACCGCCGGTGCTCTGGCCCACGTCCAGACATGCCAGGCCGTCTACCGACAACCCGACATGTTTGAGAGCGGCTTCGAGCTTCAACCCGCCACGGGATACGTAGCGCGCTTCGGAGTCGTCCAGCAGACGCACCTCTGCCGTCTCGGGAACGTCGTCGCCGTTTTTGGCGACGCGTTTCCACAACTCGCCCTGCAGCCACTCCACCCCATCGGCAATCAGGCGCTGGGCCTGCGAGCGGGTGGTGGCAAGGCCACGTTGAACGAGTAGTTGGTCAATGCGCATGCGGTGCGATCAATAGCGGTACGTTTCTTTTTTGTACGGTCCGCTCTTGCTGACGCCAATGTAGGCAGCCTGCTCGTCGGTCAGCTCGGTCAGCATGGCACCTACCTTCTTCAGGTGCAGGCGCGCCACCTTTTCGTCCAGGTGCTTCGGAAGCACATAGACCTTGCCGACCTTGTATTCCTTGGGCTTGGTGAACAGCTCGATCTGGGCGATGGTCTGGTTGGCAAAGCTCGACGACATGACGAAACTGGGGTGGCCGGTGCCGCAGCCCAGGTTCACCAGACGGCCCTTGGCCAGCAGGATGATGCGCTTCTCGGGCTTGGCGTTTTTGCCCTTGGTGGCCGGGAAGATCACATGGTCCACCTGGGGCTTGATCTCTTCCCACTTGCACTTCTCCAGCGAAGCCACATCGATTTCATTGTCAAAGTGGCCAATGTTGGACACGATGGCCTGGTCCTTCATGGCCGCCATGTGCTTGTAGGTGATGACATTCTTGTTGCCGGTGCAGGTCACGAAAATATCGGCCTTGTCGGCGGCATATTCCATGGTGACGACTTTGTAGCCTTCCATGGCGGCCTGCAGGGCGTTGATGGGGTCAATTTCGGTGACCCACACTTGCGCCGACAGAGCGCGCAGGGCCTGGGCACTGCCCTTGCCCACATCGCCGTAGCCCACCACGCAAGCCACCTTGCCGGCAATCATCACGTCGGTCGCGCGTTTGATGGCGTCGACCAGCGATTCGCGGCAGCCGTACAGGTTGTCGAACTTGCTCTTGGTCACCGAGTCGTTGACGTTGATGGCGCGCAAGGCCAGCGAACCCTTGGCGGCCATTTCTTCCAGGCGCATCACGCCGGTGGTGGTTTCTTCCGTCACGCCGATGATGTTTTTCAGGCGGCGGCTGTACCAGGTCGGGTCCACCTTCAATTTGGCCTTGATGGCGTTGAACAGGCAGATTTCTTCTTCGCTACCGGGCTTGGCCAGGACCTTGATGTCCTTTTCGGCCTTGGCGCCCAAGTGCATCAACAGCGTGGCGTCACCGCCGTCATCCAGAATCATGTTGGGGCCTTCAGCTGCCGCGCCCTTCTTGCCACCGAATTCAAAAATGCGGTGGGTGTAGTCCCAGTAGTCCACCAGGGTTTCACCCTTGTAGGCGAACACCGGTGTGCCCTTGGCCACCAGGGCGGCAGCAGCGTGGTCCTGGGTGGAGAAGATGTTGCACGACGCCCAGCGCACTTCGGCACCCAGGGCCTGCAGGGTTTCGACCAGCACACCGGTCTGGATGGTCATGTGCAGCGAGCCGGTGATGCGTGCGCCCTTCAGGGGCTGGCTCTTGGAAAACTCTTCGCGGATGGCCATGAGGCCGGGCATTTCGGTCTCGGCAATGGTCAGTTCCTTGCGGCCCCAGGGGGCCAGGCTCAGGTCGGCAATCTTGTAGTCTTCGGTTGTGCTGGCAGGTTTCAGTGCGCTCATGGCTAACTCCAAAAATCAATTTTGAAATGCCACTGGCCGTGCATAGAACCGGAAAAAGGCTCACCGCACAGACCAGTGGGTGAGCGTCGTTGGTGTGGGAACTGATCGCTAGGGTCAGCTTTCCGAGCCTCGTTCACTGCGCGTGAACTGCAACGCTCCTCGGAAAGCGATAATTCTAGCCTTTTCCAGAATTCTTTACCCGGCAACGCCAACTTTGGATCATCCATGGTTCCTGCCGGGGCATTGCGCACCATTCATGTCATTCCTCGCTGAAACCCGCCGCCGCCGCACCTTTGCCATCATTTCCCACCCCGATGCGGGTAAAACCACGCTGACCGAAAAACTGTTGCTGTTCTCGGGTGCCATCCAGATTGCCGGTTCCGTCAAGGCGCGCAAAGCCAGCCGCCATGCCACCTCGGACTGGATGGAGATTGAAAAGCAACGGGGTATTTCCGTGGCGTCCTCCGTGATGCAGATGGCCTACCGCGACCACGTGGTCAACCTGTTGGACACCCCCGGCCACAAGGACTTTTCCGAGGACACCTATCGCGTGTTGACGGCTGTGGACTCGGCATTGATGGTGATTGATGCGGCCAACGGTGTGGAAGCCCAAACCCGCCGCCTGATTGAAGTCTGCCGCCAGCGCGACACGCCCATCATCACCTTCGTCAACAAGATGGACCGCGAGGTGCGCGACCCACTGGACATTCTGGATGAGGTAGAGCGCGAGCTGGGCATGCCCTGCGTGCCCATGACCTGGCCGGTGGGCCAGGGCAAGTCGTTTGGCGGCATCATCAACCTGCGCACCCGTGCCATGAGCGTGTTTGAGAGCGGCTCCGAGCGGCGCCCGCAAGACTTCGAGACGATCCCCATCACCGACACCGCAGAATTGACCAAGCGCTTTGGTTTTGAAATTGACAATGCGTTCGAAAGCATGGAGTTGGCCACTGGCGCTTCGCCCACTTTTGACAAAGAGGCATTTCTCGCCGGCAAGCAGACGCCCGTATTTTTTGGCTCCGGCGTCAACAACTTCGGTGTGATGGAAGTGTTGGACGCATTGATTGACCTTGCGCCCTCGCCGGGTGCGCGCACCAGTTCCTTCATCGTCAATAAGCAACCCGTGGTCAAGCAGGTACAGCCCGAGGACGAAGCATTCAGCGGCGTCGTCTTCAAGGTGCAAGCCAACATGGATGCCAACCACCGCGACCGCATTGCCTTTGTGCGCATGGCATCTGGCAAATACACACCCGGCATGAAGCTCAAGGTCATGCGCACGGCCAAAGAGTTGCGACCTACCTCGGTGGTGACCTTCATGAGCCAGCGTCGCGAAGCGGTAGAAGAAGCCTATGCGGGTGACATCGTCGGCTTTACCACCCACGGCGGCGTGCAATTGGGCGACACCATTACCGATGGCAGCGTCAACCTGCTCTACACCGGCCTGCCCTTCTTCGCGCCCGAAATGTTCATGACCGTGGTGCTGCGCAACCCGCTGCGCACCAAGCAGCTGCAGCAGGGCCTGGCACAGCTGGGCGAAGAAGGTGCCATCCAGGTGTTCCGCCCCGAAGTGGGCGGGAATATGCTACTGGGCGCCGTGGGTCAATTGCAGTTTGAAGTGGTGCAACACCGCCTGAAGGGCGAGTACGACGCCGACATTCGCCTGGAGGGTTGCCAGTACACCGGCGCGCGCTGGATCACCGCCGACACGCCGCAGGAGCTGAAAGCCTTTTGCGACGCTTACCCCATGCGCATGGCACGCGATGCGGCTGACACGCTGGCCTACCTGTGCACCAGCCCGTACGACGTGCGCCTGGCGCAGGAACGGTTCCCCAAGATCCACTTCCATCCGCTGCGCGAACACGCCGGGTTGGCCCTGCAGACCGCAGGCTAGTCTGCACAGCAACGGATTCTCTCGATGCTGCCCTTAGCTGATTGGCCCGCCTCGGAGTGCCGTAGCATCGTCGGCGTTTTCACCGACATCGATGACACGCTGACCACCGGTGGGGCCATCACGCCCGATGCCCTGCAGGCACTGGCTGATCTGAAGGCGGCAGGTCTGGTGGTCATCCCCATCACCGGCCGACCCATCGGCTGGTGTGAGCCCTTCATGTCCGGCGCCACCCCGTGGCCCGCCGACGCCATGGTGGCAGAAAACGGCGCCGTGGCATTTGTTCGGGAGGACAGCCACAAAACTACATGCCAAATTGGCCTGCAGCCCTCGTCGAATCTACATAGCCCGCTATCAAAGTTATATCAACAGGACGAAGCTACGCGCTCCAGCAATCAGGCCCGCATGCGCAAAATTGCGGCACGGGTGATGTTTGAAGTGCCCGGCGTCTTCCTCACCCGCGACAGCGTGGCCCGCGAAACCGACCTGGCTTTTGACTACAACGAGTTCGCCCACTTGCCGCCCGAAACGGTGCAACGTGTGCTGGCGATTCTGCAACGCGAAGGCATGCACACGACGGTGAGCAGCATCCACATCCACGGCTGCTTTGGTGACTTCAATAAATGGATGGGTGCCCGCTGGATCGTACGTGAACTGCTAGAGCGCGACCTGGCACAGGAGCTGGACCGCTGGGTGTTTGTGGGCGACTCCGGCAACGACCAGGCCATGTTTGAGCACTTCACCCACAGCGTGGGCGTGGCCAACATCCGCAAGTTTGCCGATCAGCTCACCTATCTGCCCAGCTATATCAGCCCCAGTGCACACGGCGCTGGATTTGCCGAAGTAGCGCGCGCGGTTCTGCAAGGCCGGGCGCCGGGCGGCTGATCAGTGGTACAGCGGGTCCGCCGCGCGGACAAAGAATGACTCTGGCAACTGCTCGGTGCTGACAGCGCGCTGCACCGCCGGACGCTGGCGCATACGGGCCAGGTAAGCGCCAATGGCTGGACGCTGGCTTGCGGGGTGTGCCAGATTGCGCGTCCAGCAGCACAGCACAAAGGCCATGCAGTCCGCGGCACTGTAATGCGCTCCCAGCAGCCACGGACCACCACTGACCTGCAACTGGGCTTCGACCTGGTCCAGCAGCGGCGCGAGCCGTGCCTCAGCACGCGCCCGAAAATCGGCAACGCCACTGCTTTCAACATACCGCTCGGCATAGAAATACTGCACCAGCTGGGTTTGCAAGGTGTTGGACAACCACACCAGCCACTTGTACGCATGGGCGCGCTCGTGGGTACCGACGGGTGGCAGCAATTGCGATTGCGGATGGGTGTCAGAGAGATGCATGAGGATGGCAGGCGTCTCGTACAAAACCAGGCTACCGTCTTGCAGCACAGGGATGAGCCCATTGGGATTGAGCCGCAGATATTCTGGAGACTTTTGTGCATTGCACGAACGGTCTACCAGCAATAGCTCGAACGGCACACCCAGTTCCTCCAACAAAATGTGGGGCATCAGACTGGCGTCGCTGGGGTGGTAATGCAGTTGGATCATGGCCAACATTATGCAAACCCTTCCAGCACGTTGACCGCGTTCACGCCGACCTCGGCCACGGCGTAACCACCTTCGAACACCCAGGCTGTGGGCAAACCCGCCGCCGCAATGCGCTCGCCCACACGCAAGTAGTCCGCACTTTGCAGAGCGAAGCCGGAAATGGGGTCGCCCACAAACGTGTCCATGCCCAGCGACACCACCAGTGCATCGGCACCAAATTGGGTGATGGCCGCCAGCGCGGTGTCCAGCGCCTGTGCCCACACGTCAAACCCGGTGCCGCGTGGTAGCGGCAGGTTGAGGTTGGCGCCCAGCCCCGCACCTGCACCGCGTTCGTCGGCGTGGCCCAGGTAGAACGGGTATTCGGTGCGCGGGTCGCCGTGGATGCTGGCAAAGAACACGTCGGCACGGTCGTAGAAAATGGCCTGTGTGCCATTGCCGTGGTGGTAGTCGATGTCCAGCACGGCCACTTTGGCCATGCCGGCATCACGCAAATACTGGGCGGCTAGCGCCGCATTGTTCAGAAAGCAGTAGCCGCCAAAAAAGTCGGCACCCGCGTGGTGACCGGGCGGGCGGCTCAGGGCAAAGGCGGTTCGGTCGCCCAACACCAGCCGCTGCGCGGCACTGAGCGCACAGTCGGCACCGGCGCGCGCCGCCACCCAGGTGCCCGCGGTGAATGGAGTGCCTGCGTCGTACGAATACAAACCCATCCTGGCGGCAAAGTTGTCGGGCTCGACGTCGGTACGGAAAGTGCGCGTTGGCCAGACAGAGGGCAATATGTCTTTGGTGGCATTGGCAGCATCCAGCGCCACCCACTGGTCCCAGGCGGTGGCCAGAAAACGCAGGTAGCGCAGGCTGTGGATGCGCTCCAGAGCGGCATCGTCAAACGCATCTGGCGGCTGCACGGTGCCAAGGCTTCGGCGCTGCAACTCAGCCAGCACATGGTCCACCCGAGCAGGAACTTCAAAGCACGGCACCAGCGCGCCACGGAACATTTCGAACTTGCCTTGGTGCTGGGCGTGCAGGGGGTTGTAGAAGGTGATCATGGTTTTGGAAGTGTCACACACACCGCCAGCCCGGGCTGGGCATTGCGCACAGTAAAGCTGCCGCCGTGCGCCAGCGCTACCAGCTTGCACAGGTACAGGCCTAGCCCCACGCCGCCGCCATCGCGGGTGCGTGCTGTGTCAGGCCGGTAGAAAGGCTGGGCCAGGTGGGGGAGCTGGTCATCGGACACGCCAGCGCCAAAGTCGCGCACGGTGATCTGAATGGCACCGTCTGCCGATTGGGCCAACGAGACTTGGGGCGACTGGGCCGCATCCACGCTATGGCGCAGGGCGTTGTCCAGCAGGTTGCGCAGTAGCAGGCGCATGCGGGTGCGGTCCAACTGCAATACGGGCATATGGGGCTGCAGGGCTTGCACGATGGTGGACTCGCGGCTCGTTGGACCATCCAGCGCAGCAACCACCTCGGCCACCAGAGCCGCCAGATCGGTGGCTTCGCGGAGCAGCGCAGCGTGCGGGCTGGCCAGGCGTTCACTTTCCAGCAGGTCTGTCACCAGATCGCGCATCTGTCCCAGGTCGCGCAGCAGCGCTTCGCGGCTTTGCTGCACCTCGGGCGTTTCGGGCAGCAGTTCGGTGTTGAGCCGGGCACGGGTGAGCGGGCTGCGCAGCTCGTGGCTGATGGCCAGCAGCAGGGTGCGCTTGGCTTCCAGCATCTGGTGGATGTCGGCGCCCATGGTGTTGATGGTGGTGGCGAGCTGGCCCAGCTCGTCCGGGTGCTTTGCATGGCGCACAGGAATGGCCTGGGCAAAGTCACCCGCGCCAAAGCGCTGTGCACCGGCGCGGATGTCGTCCAGCGGGCGCAGCATGTGGCGCACGCGCGCATAAGCCAACGCGGTGAGCAGCAGCAGCACACCCAGAGTCACCCAGCCAATGATGCGAGGGCGGTCGTGCCAAGCCTGTACGCTCAGGCCAAAGCGGATGCGGTGGCCGTCGGCAGTGGTGCGCTCAAAGAAGCGCGGGGCATCGGCGTTCCATGCATTGGCATCGGCGGTGTTGTCACGCAAACGATGGTCGCTTGGGTAGTCGTACTCGGGCTCGTTGGGGTTGCTGCGCCAGTTGACTTGCGGCCCGCTGATACGCACGCTCAGGGGCAGACGCTGCACCAGTGCCTGTGCGGCTTCGATGCGGGGCGGGCTGCCAATATCGGCGGTGAGCTTGTCCACATAGTCAACCACCAGCGGGCGGGCAGCGTCGCGCCAGCCAATGGACAGCGCCTTTTGCATGCCGATGACAAAAATCGCGGTCATGGC
>ERZ795031.3341-NODE-3341-length-14387-cov-9.000140_pt1 | contig 14387 bp, 9 predicted proteins | sample MGYA00375123_ERZ795031 | MGnify/ENA primary metagenome ERZ795031 (study PRJEB30166, sample SAMN05720159) | activated sludge metagenome | isolation source: anaerobic digester from wastewater treatment plant | place: USA | collected 2015-04-21 ... | reverse complement strand
TAGATGTCAATGGCCAGATGCGGCTTCAACCCTCGTCTCCGCCGACTCCGGTCAAGGGAGTGATTTATTTTGATGGTACGGCCAACAAATTCAGATGCAGCGAAGATGGCGTTTCTTTTGTGGATTGCATTGGTTCAGGCGGCACTCCGGCCGCCTTGCCCACGGGCGCAATTAACCAGACCTTGCGTCACGATGGCACCACTTGGATTGCCAGTAGTTTGCTTTATAACAATGACACCAATATCGGCATTGGCGTGGCTAGTCCGGCCACCAAACTTCATCTATTGGATGCTGCTTCTGGCCCAATTATTACCCTGGCCGGCGATAGTAGTAATTATCAAGGCATTAAAATCGCCAACTCAGTTGGCACTGAGCAGTGGTTTAGCGGTCGGAATGGCAGCAATCAATATGTGATTCGGCAGAACGGGGCCACTGATGATGTGGTGGTCAATACTGACGGTAAGGTGGGCATAAAAACCAATAGCCCGCGGGCGTTATTAGAGGTAAGCGGTAGTGTTGGTTCGGGCGGTTTGGGTATTTTTGGCAATACTAACACTCAAGCCACCGGTGATTTTTCTTTCGCGGTTGGTAATGATGCTAAGGCGTTAGCCAGTAATTCTTATGCTTTTGGTCAATATGCTACTGCCTCAGTCAATAATTCCATTGTGGTTGGCTTAAATAGCACCTCAGCTAATCGTTGCCAAAGCACCAATCCGTATGTAATGAAAATTTGCGGCATAATTGAAGCGGACGCTTTTAACGCTACCGGTGGCGGCGATTTCGCTGAGGAATTTTCCGCTACCGAACAGTGGCCGGCCGGCACCGTGGTGGTAATGGGTGATGACGGCTACAAATCAATTAAGCCCTGCAACAAAGATTATGACCAATCAGTGGTGGGCGTGGTTTCAGATACGGTTGGGTTATTAATGGGCAAAATTAATTCAGATATTAAAGTGACAGTCGGCTTGGTTGGGGTGGTTAAAGTCAGGGTTTCCAATATTAATGGTCCAATCAAAAAAGGGGATTTATTGGTTACTTCCCGGCTAACTGGTACAGCGATGAAGGATGCGGAAAATCGCCCAGGCACTATCATCGGCAAGGCCTTGGAAGATTTTAATGCTTCCAGCGGCTCAATTATGGCTTTGATTAACTTACAATAAGGTTATGATTATTTTTACCCATTACAATAAATGGTCAATTAGTATCGGGTGCTGTCTGTTATTCTTGGTTTTCACTGGAAGCGCCCAGGCTTTTGTCGGTAGTTCTTTTGGTAGCAGCAATCTGCAAGTCAATAATGGAGAAAATTTGATTTGGGGCAACATCAGCGACACTTCTAATGGCAGCGCTAGTTTTGTGTTGTTCCAAGAAGTGGCTGGCGGTACCACTTATTTGGATAGATTTCGCGTTGACCATTCCGGCAATGTCTATGTGGGCGGTCAGCTGTGCTTTGGTTCTTATGGCAGTGCTAATTGTTCTGATACTTGGGGAGTTTCCAGTTTGCCTATTGGTTCTATAAATCAGACCTTAAGATATAATGGCACCGGCTGGGAAGCCAGTAATATTTTAATCAACAACAATACTAATATCGGCATTAATACCAATTCGCCTGTTTACCGCTTGGATGTCAATGGCCAAATGCGGCTCCAACCTTCAACCCAGCCAACAGCTAATCGGGGCGTGATTTACTTTGATTCCACCACCAATAAATTCAGATGCAGCGAAGATGGTACTTCTTTTGTGGATTGTATTTCCTCTGGCGGTTCTTTGCCTGGTGGCTCTGTCAATCAGACTTTGCGTTACAATGGCACCACTTGGGTTGCCAGTAATTTGCTTTATAACAATAATACCAATATCGGCATTGGTACGACAGCGCCGGGCCAGAAGTTGGATGTCGCCGGCAGTATTAAACTGTCCGAAGATATTTATACTGTTGACAATAAATCCATTCGGGTTGACGCTGCTCGCGGTACTAATTTTTATATCGGTAATTATGCTGATGGCAGTGGTTTTGGCTACAACACAACCTATAAAACAAATCTATCAGTAGAAGGCGATATTGCCGGCGATCGGCTGTGTATTGAAGCGGATTGCCGTGATAGCTGGCCCAGCGGCTTATCCGGCGCTGGCACGGCCAATTACGTTGCCAAGTTCAACGACACCACCACCTTAGGTGATTCACAAATTTTTGATAATGGCACTAATGTCGGCATTGGCGTGGCAGCGCCAACTTCAAAATTAGAGATTGATGGAAATGTGACTCTTTATAGTGAGCTCCCCGCTGATCGCATGATTATTTCTTCGCCTCGTACTAATTTATTTGTCAGGGCTGGTAATGGTGCTCTTTCAAGGGGTGGGAATCTTAATTTACTAAGTGGAGATGGTTCTGGTGGAATGGGTGGCGATATATTAATAACAGCCGGTGCTGGACGCAATGCTTTGTTCGCTGCTGATCACAATGGCGGAAATGTTAAAATTAATCCGGGCCAGAAAAACGATAATGGTTTAGATGGTGATATTTATATTAATAATTTGCGCGGCAATGCTTATATGGGTAGAGTATCGTCCGACTTTTCTCTAACAGTGTTGGGCAATGAATCAATCACTGGGCGGCTTGGTATTAATACCAATTCGCCGGCTTATCGCTTGGATGTCAACGGTCAGATGCGGCTTCAACCCTCGTCTCAGCCGACTCCGGTCAAAGGAGTGATTTATTTTGATTCTAACGCCAATAAATTCAGATGCAGTGAAGATGGTACTTCTTTTGTGGATTGTATTGGTTCGGGCGGCACTCCGGCCACTTTGCCCACGGGCGCAATTAACCAGACCTTGCGTCACGATGGCACCACTTGGGTTGCCAGTAATTTGCTTTATAACAATAATACCAATATCGGCATTGGCACAAACGCGCCAACCATTAAATTGGCCGTTGGTGATTCTGATACCGGTCTGCACTGGATTAGTGATGGTAACTTGGCAATTTATACCAATAATGTTGAGCGGGTGCGGTTTAATTCGGCGGGCAATATCGGCATTGGTACGATAGCGCCGGGTCAGAAGTTGGATGTTGCCGGCAATATCAGACTGTTTGGCGATTTGTATGTCTCCAATAATAAATCAATTCGAGTTGACAATGCCACCGCCAATACTACGATTTTAGTCGGCAATTATGGCGATAACGGCTCTTTCGTTTATGGTACTACGCCGAGTGTTAATCTGGCGGTAGAAGGCGATGTTGCCGGCGACCGCCTATGTATTGAAAATGATTGCCGGGACAGTTGGTCGGCTATCGGCAATCTGCCCAGTGGCGTTACCAATGAAACATTGCGTTATAGCGGAACAGACTGGGTGTCAAGCGGCGTTTTAGTAAATAACGGAACCAATGTCGGCATCGGCACGAATTCCCCAACTGAAAAATTAGATGTTAGTGGTAATATAAAAGGAAATATCATTCAATCGGTGACTGGCACTAATCAAGGTGTTGTAGAAATGGGTGGCAGGGCGAGAATCAGTTCTCCTTGGACCACTGGCGAGTCTTTGCATATTAGGACGGCGCAAGGATTGGCCGGAGGCACTGGACAAATTAAGTTTTTCTTTGGGGGAACAAATGATATGGAAGGTGCCGGAGTTGAACAAAGATATTTTATGACGGCAAACGAGTTTAGGCCGACAATAAACGGCGGCGTCTCTTTAGGTAATTCTAGCTTTAGATGGGGCAATATTTATTCAAATGGCACTATTGATACAAGCGGAAATGTTAATATAACAGGGTCAGGTAATAATTATTTTGCCGGAAATATCGGTATTGGCGTGGCCAGTCCGGCAACCAAATTAGATGTTAATGGACAAATTAAAATCAGCGGTGGCAGTCCGGGACTCAATAAAATTTTGACTTCAGACACTGTTGGTTTGGCTACTTGGAAAACTGCCAGCGAATTAGGATTAGCCGGCGGATTAGTCGGTACTGGTAGCACTAATTATGTTGCCAAATTTACCGGTGCCGGCGCTTTGGGCAATTCTCAAATAGTCGATAATGGTACTAGTGTGGGTATTGGTACTGCCAGTCCGCCCAGTGGTGTTAAGTTGGCAGTAAATTCAAATAATCAGGGCGGTATATATGCCGATACTACAAATGGGACTGCGATTTCGGGAACAGCCCAAGGAACTGGTGCTAGCTCTGTTAGTGTGGGGGTTTACGGCTCAATCTCTCCGGGAAGCGTAGGAACTAGCGCGGCGGGTTTTTTTAGCGGAAGATTAGTAACGGATAAACTTTGTTTGGGCAGCTATTTAAATACAACCGATTGTGTGACTTCATTCAGTGAATTGGGTTTACCCACCGGAGCAACAAATCAAACCCTTAGATATAATGGCACTACTTGGGTAGGAAACAGTGTTTTAATAAATGATGGCTCAAAAATCGGTATCGGCGCCTCTCCCAGTCTTTCCGCCACGACTAATATCAGGTCAGCCAATATTCTTATCCCGGCCTTAATGCTAACCAATAGCTCTTATGACATAGTTTGGGGCACTAATGAGACCCTTCGCTTGGGTGAATGGGATGGCGCAACTTTTACCGAAAGACTGGCTATTCTTGATGATGGTCGGCTAGGTATTGGCGTGGCAACACCGGCCGAAGCCTTGGAAATAGGAGATGCGGCTACCGGTGTCGCCCGGGTGAGAATTACTGATACCACTAATAATCCGGAGCTTCAGTTGCAATACGGTGGCGTTAGCGGTGAACATTGGGGGATTTATGCCAATCAGTCCAACGCCGATAGTTTTAATATTTGGAGCTATAATGGCGGCTTATCAGGCGATCGCTTGACTATTTTACAAAGTGGAAATGTTGGTATTGGCATTACTACTCCCGCCGCCAAGTTGGATATTAATGGCTCTTTGCGGGTTAGGGGCATAAGCTCAAATACCACCAATAGTCGGATTATGACTACTGACTCTTCGGGTAATGTTACCTACAGGGATCCGGGGAGCTGGGCTATTGGGACCACTTTGTATAGTTGTCCTTTTCATAGTTTGCCGAACGATTGTTCAATGTCGTCCACCGGGCAACCTTGTTATGGCCAGGTTTCCACGAATAATAGATGTTATTATATGGTAAGTAGTTATGGTGTTTGTGCTGAATATAATGATAGTTGTTCACTGCTGTAAAGCGCATTTCATTGTTAATGGTTTTTGGAGTACCAAATAGAAATTATTTTGAAATATAAATGCTTTTTAAAATATTAAAAATTGGCTGGTTGGTTTTAATCGCGATAATTTTGGTTTTGTCGGGGATATTGTTTATTGATTTTGCCGGTCTTAAGGCGGCTGACGCCGAATATGAATTGGGCGGCTGGCTGTGGACCGAGACTTTTGGTTGGATTTCATTAAATAGCGATAATTGTGTCGGTAATTCTCTTTGTTTTGGCTCGGGGGTTGACTATAAAGCCATAATCAATTCTTCAGACCAAATTAGCGGCTATGGCTGGTCTGAACATGTCGGCTGGATCTGTTTTGGTGTCAATTGTAGCGGCACCACGCCTGACAGCGGAGCATCTTTTGCCCAAATGGATTCCAACGGGCGTATCTCTGGCTGGGCTAAAGTGCTTAGCTTAGATGACGATGGTTGGATTGACTTGGGTCGAGGTAGTAGTATTAGTGGCGAATCATGGTCTGGCGAGCAATGCTATGATTGCCAACCGGCTTGTAAAGTTTGGGAGATGGCTGGTGATCCGCCGTCATCTACTGGAACCTGTTTGGAATATTCTGATACTGAGTTTGACAGTTGCAGTACTTGTTTTACCAGAACCAGATTTGACAATAAGAATATACCTGATGAGGCAGTAGACTCAGTAACTGGTGGCAGCGGCTTTATATGTTCTAGTTGTAATAACTGTCAAAAAGTATTTAGTATTTCTGAACCCGAAATTTATCGTTTGGTTTGTAATTCATTGTCCGGTGGCAGTTGTTCCAGTTGTGAATTATATGGTGTTAATCGCAACAATTATGATGGTCGGCTTTTGGGTTGGGCTTGGAATGGAGACGCTGATCGGGTTAAGGGCGCCGGTTGGGTGAATTTTCATCCGTTATTTGGTCAGTCGTTTATTGTTTATCCGTGGCTGGAAACCAAATATGGCTCTATTTATTCCACTAGAGCCGTCAGGCAGAAAGCCGGTTCAGAAAATTATAATGCCACTTATTGTATTTATGCGGAAAGTATTAATTTGAATATTAAGAGTGATAATTGCCAAAGCCCGGTCGTACCTGGTTTGAATGTTGGTTTTCCCGCCGGCGCTACCAATGTCTACCGTAATGCTCTGGGCAAAGTTGATGTGCAGGGTTTAATTACCGAGGATTCTTCAATCGGAGCTGATAAGAATAAATATGGTCATGAGATTCAAATCATTACAGAGCCAAGTTGGTTGAATGAAGAGGTTATTTTGGCCGGCAAAGTTTATTATCGCGATGGTGATTTAACTGTCAGTAATTTGACATTTAATAACGCTCTTCAGGAGGGTGAAAAAGGTAATGGTGTCGTGGTGGTTAATGGCGATTTGCTTATTAATGGTAATATTAATTACGGCACCGGCTCCATAATGAGCCCCAAGCAATTAGCGTCGGTCGCTTGGTTAGTCAAGGGTGATGTTATTGTTGATCCATTAGTGTCAAAAATCGCCGGCGCCATGATTATCTTGGGTCAAGAAGCTGGGGCCAGCTGCCTTTATGAAGGCGGAGCAACTTGTGATAGCCCGGTTGATTATCCGGAATATGTTCAAAACCATTATGGTATTTTTTTCTCCGGCGCTAGCAACAATCCTTTGACTGTGATTGGTCTAGTAGTGGCTCGGGCCTTTGATTTTGACCGCACTTATGCTGATTTGCAAATCGGCTCCGAACAAATTATTTATGACGGTCGGCTGTCTGCCAATCCGCCGCCGGGCCTGGAAGGCTTTGTTGAGGGTCTGCCGGTCATCAGGGACTTATTAATTAATTGAAAATAGGTTATAATAATAGAATAGAAAAAGTTATGGGAATGTTTTCCAGCAAAAATAATTATTTGGGTATAGATATTGGCACCTCTTCTATTAAAGTGGTTGAGTTGGCCAATGTTAATGGCCGGCCCAAGTTGGTCACTTATGGTTTTACTGAAAAGAAAATGGATAAGTGGGATGGCAAAGGCGATTTGGCCAATGTTGACGGCCTGCATCAATTATTAATTGAGGTTTGTCAACAGGCCAATGTTTCTGCTAATAAAGTAATCGGCGCCTTGCCTAATTTTTCGGTGTTTACTTCCATTCTTAATTTACCGGCGATGAGTAAGAAGGAGTTGGAATCGGCGATTAGCTGGGAGGCCAAAAAAATTATCCCCATTCCTCTAGAAAATATTATTTTGGATTGGAAGATTATTGACGAGCAGAGTGATGGCTCAGCTGGCGATAAAGCAGCTACTCAGCAACAGGTCCGCTCTTTGAAAAAGATTTTTTCCAAACCCCAGAAAAATTTGAAAATTTTATTGACTGGTGCCAGTAAAACTTTAGTTAAACGATATATTGATGTCTTTAATCGGGCCGGTTTGAATTTATTGAGTCTGGAAACAGAAAGTTTTGCTTTGATTCGTTCACTGATTGGCAACGATAAATCAATTATTATGTTGGTTGATTTGGGTGCTTCTACTTCTAGTATTACGGTAGTGGAAAAGGGCGTGCCAGTATTAAGTCGGAGCATTGAAATCGGTGGGATGATGATTACCCGTTCCATTTCCACCAGCTTAAATGTCAATTTAGAGCGGGCCGAGCAGTTCAAGCAGGATATGTCTTTGGATGTCGCTTCGGCCAGCAATTCTCTGCCTCAGACAGTGGAACGATCTTTTGCCTCGGTTCTAAATGAGGCTAAATATACGGTTAATATGTATCAAGAACAGAACAACAAAAAGATTGAGAAAATTGTTTTGACTGGTGGCACGGCGCTTTTGGGTAATTTGGCCGGTTATTTATCGCGGATTTTAAATATTAATACTTATGTTGGCGACCCATGGGCGCGAGTAATTTTTCCCACCGAGCTTAAGCCGATTTTGGATCGATTGGGTCCGAGATTTTCCGTCGCCATTGGTTTGGCAATGAGGAATATTGAATAATTATTATGGAAAAAATAAATTTATTGCCTGAAGATTTTCGGCAAAAAGATACTAAAGACCAGCAAAAAATCGCCAAGCGGCCGAAAATTTTTGAGGTGCAATTTTCCGGGCCGCCGGCCAGTCAACGGCCGGATTTAACTAGTGATAAGCCGCGCCAATCATGGTGGCAAAGGGTTTTCGGCTCCGGCCCGGCTAAACTGTCAAAAGCCAATCAAGGGAGCAAGCAGAAGCCGGTTAGCGCTAGTATAGACATTAAAACGCCTCGAGTTGAAAAAATTAATTTAAAGAAATCCGCCAAACCGGCCAAAGCCGGCCGGCCGAAATTCTCTTGGGCCAATATTTTTGGTCGGGCCAATTTACCGACGATTGCCCGAGAGCCTAAGTCACTGGCCAATCATCCTCCGCTTCAAGCGGCAAATAAAACTGAGTCGTCTTCGGCTGGTAGATTGATCTGGAAAGAAGACAAATTGCCAGTTGCGCCGACTGTTGTGCCTCCGCCGGCTGAGCCGATGGTTAAAAATTCTCCTCCTGTCCTGGGTTCAGTTAAGCCGTCAGCCAAAGTTGACAAACAGGCGACAGGGCGGTTTTATCGTTCCCGGCCGCCTCGGTTCAGTAAGCCGGAACAACAAAAAACCAAGCATCGTCAAGCTGCTTCGTCGGGAAAAATTGGTTTTGACATTAATTTAATTCCCGAGGAGCTAGTTTCCATTAAATATTACAGTATTCGGTGGCAGGTGTTTATTATCTTTTTGGCAGTGACCTTGCCCTGTCTGGTGATTTATGGTTTTTATTTTATCATTAATGGCGAACAAGCCAAGATAAACAATAAAATAAATGCTTATCATCAAGAGTTGGCCGCTATGCGTGAGGATTTAAGCGTTTATAAAGAAAAACAAAATCAAAATATTAGTTTACAGCGAAAATTATTGGCCTTGAGCTGGGTATTGAAAGAAAAAATTTATTGGTCCAATTTTTTCAACTTATTGGAGAAGCATACCTTAGACGGTGTTTATTACCGCACTTTAGCCGCTGATACCTCGGGTGATTTTGTTTTGCCGGCGGTGGCCGATAGTTATCAAACCATGGCGGAGCAAATTGTCGCCCTGGAACAGGCCCCGGATTTTGTCAAAACCGTTAAAGTGGACGGCGCGCGGCTGATGTCGAGCGCCAAAGCGGGGGTAGTCGGCGTGATGTTTGATCTGAAAATTTCTCTCTCGGATGATATCTTGAAGAAACAACAACCATAATTATTTATGCCTAAACCAAAAAACAAGAACTTGCCGTTCAAAAATAAACTCGAACGCATTCGCAAAGAAATAGCGGCATTTATCAATCAATTTTTTGCTCCGATTGTCTTTTTATTAGTGGTAGTGATTTTGGTCGGCGGTTATTTTTTTATTATTCGGGTCCAATATGCCAACCTGGTTAAAAGTCGCGATGTTGATTTGACCGGTCTGGAAAAAGAAATCACCAAATTAAATCAAGAGTTGGTTTTATTCTCTCAATATGTTAAAGAAGATGTTGGTTTTACCGACAAAGACCGCGAGTTATTAAGCCGAGCGCTGCCGGATAAATTTGATTTTCCGTCAATCGTCGTTCAGTTCACCGCCTTGGCCCAAAAATATGATGTGGAAGTGTTATCGATCAATATTAAGGAGAATCTGAAAGATGAGGCATATTGGCCGCAAAATCCGGCCCTCAAAAAAGTCAATATTAATGTGGGGGTGTTTGTGGAAAATTATGATAAGTGGCGGCGCTTTATTAAGGCGCTGGAATCAAGCGTGATGGTTTTTGATGTCCAGTCGATTAATTTCAGCAGCGCTTCCAATTATTCCCTTGATGTGGCTGCTTATTATTATCAACCTTAGCCTAAACTAATCATTATGCTAAAACAAGATAAGGTGACGATGTATTTTATTCTGATTATTGTCAGTGTGATTTGTTTTGGTTTTATTTATTGGAATTTTATCGGCATTAATCGGATTTTAAATAATCTTGAAAATCGGATTGATAATATTGCCCAGATTAAGGAGGGAAACATTAAGGAAATTCGACAAGCCAAGCAGAATATAGTGGCTGAGTTGGATTTACTGGATTCGCCCCACGGCGCCTGGCCGATTATTGGGGTGGAGTTGAGCGCCAATCGCGGCAATCCTTTTGCTGAGCGTCAGTAAAACACCAGTTAAAACAAAAATTTATGCCGATAAAAAGATCGGATGAAAAAATAAAACAGTATTTATTGGAGAAGAACCTTGTTCCGCCGAATAAGATCGAGGTTGTGGCTGAGCGGATGTTAAAGAGCGGCCGGACGATTGAGCAGGAATTGATTAAGGAAAAAATTTTTTCGCCTCAGCAATTCAATGAGCTCAAGGCGGTTGTGTTTGGTTTGCCGGCGATGGATTTGTCGGAAATAGAAATTGACCCTAAAGTGCTCAATTTGATTCCGCAGAAAGTGGCGCAAAATTATCAAGTGGTGATTTTTGGCAAGACCGACGACAATATCATTAAAGTCGGAATGGTCAACCCCGATGATTTTAAGGCTCATGAAGCGATTAATTTTTTGGCCAGTCAAAATGGCTTGGTGGCCAATTATTATTCGGTTTCGGAAGATGATTTTTTGAATATGATGAATCGCTATAGTGGTTTTAAGAAGGAAATCGGTAAGGCAATGGAATCGGCTAAATTGAAGTTTGATAAACGAACAGAGTCATTAAAAGTCAGCGGCGCCGGTGAAGAGGATCTAGAAGAGGTGATTAAGACGGCGCCGGTAGCAAAAATTGTTTCCGTGATTATTAAGCACGCCATGGAAGGCGGCGCTTCCGATATTCACATTGAGCCGGGTCGGACCGAAGGTCGGGTGCGCTATCGGATTGATGGGGTATTACATAGTTCCTTGACTTTGCCCAATTATTTGTATGATGCGGTAGTCTCTCGCATTAAAGTATTGTCCAATTTAAAATTGGACGAAACCAGAAAGCCCCAAGATGGCCGAATCCGGGTTCAAATGGACAATCAGGAGGCGGATTTGCGTATTTCCGTCTTACCGACCCTCGACCAAGAAAAGGTGGTGATGAGGGTTTTGGACACCTCTACCGGTTTGCCCAGTTTAGCCGAACTTGGTTTTGAGCCTTATCATATCGAAATTATTGAGCGCAATATCAAGAAACCGCACGGCTTGTTCCTCTTGACCGGTCCGACCGGTTCCGGTAAGACCACCACCCTGTATTCTGTGTTGACGATGCTCAATTCCGACGAGGTCAATATTTCCACCTTGGAAGACCCAATTGAATATTATCTGAATGGTATTAATCAATCACAGGTCAATTCCGATGTTGGTTTTACTTTTGCTTCCGGCCTGCGGGCCTTATTGCGTCAGGACCCCAATATTATGATGGTCGGTGAAATTCGTGATAGCGAGACCGCCGAATTGGCTATTCATGCCAGCTTGACTGGTCATTTGGTTTTTTCCACTTTACACACCAATGATGCCTGGGGCTCCATTCCCCGGATGATTGATATGAAAGCGGAGCCCTTTTTGTTATCTTCCACCCTAAATGTGGTCATGGCTCAACGGCTGGTCAGGAAAGTTTGTCCGGAATGCAAACAGGAAACCAAATTATCGCCCAAGGTTCAGGCCGAAGTTCAGGCGCAATTATCAAAAATACCGGATATTTTTTTGGCCAATAAAGACGTCAGCAAAATTAAATTTTTTCATGGCGTTGGTTGCGCCGATTGTAGCAATACCGGCTATACGGGTCGAACCGTGGTCGCGGAAATTTTGGAAATCAGTCAGGGCTTGCGCGATTTGATTGCTCGGGATTTCAGTTATCAGGAGGTGCAAGAAGAGTTTAAAAAACAAAATTATATTACTTTACTCCAAGATGGTTTACTAAAAGCCACCCGAGGGATTACCAGTGTTGAGGAGGTGATTCGGGTTTCCAAAGAATAAAATAATTTAATATAAATAAAACAAAAATAATTTGTTAAACTTATGGCCAAAAAAGATCAGCAAATAAAACTTGTCATTGTGGAAGATGATATTTTTCTCGCCGATTTGTATCGGACCAAATTTGAATTGGAGGGGATGTCAGTATTGGTTGCCTATGATGGTGAAAAAGGCATGGAATTAATAGAAAAAAATATTCCGGACATCGTCTTATTGGATTTAATTTTGCCTAAAATGAGCGGCTTTTTAGTGTTAGAAAAAATGAAGACCACCAAGAAATTGAAGGATATTCCGGTTATTTTATTGACTAATTTGAGCCAAAAAGCCGATGTAGAAAAGGGGCTCAAAATGGGCGCTGACGATTACCTGATTAAAGCGCATTTTATGCCCTCGGAAGTGGTCAATAAGATAAAAGAAAAGGTGAAGGCGTAGCCGGTTAGTTGTTTTGTTGTATTGGCAAGTTTATTTTTGTAATTTGATATTTTGAATTTGTAATTTATTATTTTTTATGGCTGTCTCCCAGTCTTTACAAATCAAAAATATTTTGGCAGAAGCCATATCTCAAGGCGCTGCTGATTTGCATTTTTCCGTCGGTAATGCCCCAGCGATGCGATTAGGCGGTAATTTGGTGGAAATGGCTGACCGAGCGATTATCACCCAGGAGTTTATGGAGGATTTTATTGGCATCTTGCTTAGTGAGGAACAACGGAAAAAATTAGAAGACCGACGGGAGCTTATCATTACTTTTGATTTTGACCGTAATTTGCGGTTTAAGATTAATATTTTTTATCAGCGGAGCTTTTTATCAGCGACTTTGCGGTACATACCGGCCAAAGTGCCGACCATTAGCGCCTTGGGGCTTAGTCCGATTGTTAAACAACTGGCCGCTTTGGATAGAGGGCTGATTATTGTTTCGGGGCCGTTTGGTTCGGGTCGATCGACTACGGCGGCGGCGATTATTGAAGAAATCAATCAAACCCGGAAAAAATATATTATCACCATTGAAGATCCGATTGAATATGTTTTTAACAATAGCCAGAGTATTATTGAACAGCGGCAAATTGGACAGGATACTCGGTCTTTTGTTGATGCTCTGGGCTATTTTGAAGAGGAAAATGGGGATGTGCTATTTGTGGAAGAAATGGAGGATATCACAGTGATTCCTTTGGTGTTGGAAATTGCCCGTGGTGGTTCGTTAGTGATTAGCTCGCTCAGCGCCGCTTCAGCTTCCAACACGGTGGCGCGCATTCTGGATTCTTTTCAGAGTTTTGACCAGGAGCGGATCAGGAATTTGTTGGCCACCGCCCTTAAGGCAGTCATTTGCCAGCGCCTCTTGCCCAAAATCGGCGGCGGGTCAGTGGTGGTTCAGGAAATTATGACGGTCAATAGCGCCATTCAGTCTATTATTAGTAGCGGCAACTATACTCAGATTGACGATATTATCAGAACGTCGCGGAGCGAGGGGATGGCTCCCTTTGATCAGGAATTGGCCCAATTGGTCCGCGACCGGATTATTACTCGTGAGGAAGCGCTCAACAATGCGGCCGATAAAAGTAGAATGGAAGAGTGGATCAAGTAAATTGCTAAATTTAATATTAATTTGTAAGTTGCTTTTTTTAGGATTAATTTAATCAGTTATTAAATATTCTGAAATTATTATCTTGTTATCTTGTTTTTGTCGTTATTACATAGGCAGTATTGGCCAGTTTAATAATCCACCCCACCTGCCTGCCGGTAGGCAGGGGCGAATAAATTCGCCACGGCGGGCCGTTTAATTATTTTATATTATGTCAATTTTTGTTTACAAAGCCAGAAATAAGCGCGGACAATTGGTGGAGGGGGCAGTGGAAGCCGCTAGTGAAGAGGTGGTGGCTAACCTGCTTAATGACAAGGCATTGACCATTATCAATATTGAAAAGCGCGATACTTTGGGTTTGCATCGTTATCGGCTGACTTTTTTGCGCAGTGTCAAATCCAAGCAGTTGGTGGTTTTTTTTCGTCAGTTTTCAGTGATGGTTCAGGCCAATTTGCCTATTATCAAATCTTTGCGTATTCTTATAAAACAGACGGAAAACAAACGCCTCAAAGAGGCGATTGTCGGCATCACCGGCGAGATTGAGGGCGGCGCCCGGCTGTCTGACGCTATGGCCAATTATCCGGAGATTTTCTCTGATTTTTTTGTCAATTTAATAAAATCCGGCGAAACTTCAGGCCGCTTGGCCGAAGTGATGGAATATATCGCCGAACAGCAGGAAAAGGATTATGAGCTCCAGTCGCAAATTAAAGGAGCGATGATTTATCCGGCTTTTATTT
>ERZ795031.3336-NODE-3336-length-14408-cov-11.011147_pt1 | contig 14408 bp, 11 predicted proteins | sample MGYA00375123_ERZ795031 | MGnify/ENA primary metagenome ERZ795031 (study PRJEB30166, sample SAMN05720159) | activated sludge metagenome | isolation source: anaerobic digester from wastewater treatment plant | place: USA | collected 2015-04-21 ... | reverse complement strand
GCGGTATGATTAGCCTAGAACTCGCGCAGCGTCACACTGAGCTCCACGGTCTGCCCGTCTTCAAGCTCGATCCCGTCGATGAACTCCACATCGTACGAATCCGAATCGGGCTCGACGACGATCCGGTAAGTCCCGCCCGGCAGCCTAGCCTCGAATGTGCCGCCCGCCACACGCGTCAGATCCAGCAAGTAATCGCCGTAGTCGTCGTAAACCTGTACCGCTGCCTTGTTGAAAGACCGCCCGTCCGCAGTCAGCCTCACTCTGAGCAGCCCGAGCGCCCCGACAGTAATGGTCTTCTCGATGGTGCTTCCGCCGGGGACCTGTATGCCCGAGACTCGCTGTGACCTCATGCCTTCCAGTCTCGGCTCGATGACGATATCATGCGTGCCTTCTGGAACCTTCATCTCCCACACGCCCTTGGCTAGCTCGTCCATCCAGTCCCAATCGTCGCCGCCGTCGAAGTACACGGCCACTCCGGCTTGGGTGAAGGGCTTTCCATCGGAAACGAGCTTGATGCGGAGGAGTCCAGTTCCGCCCAGGGTGATGGTCTTCTCGACGGTGCTTCCGCCTGGGACCTCTATGCCTGTGACGCGCTTTTCGTTCATGCCGCCGACCTTGGAGTGTATGACGATATCGTGCGTGCCTTCTGGAACCTTCATCTCCCACACGCCCTTGGCTGGCTCGTCCATCCAGTTCCAGTCATCCCCGCCGTCGAAGTACACGGCCACTCCGGCTTGGGTGAAGGGCTTTCCATCGGAAACGAGCTTGATGCGGAGGAGTCCAGTTCCGCCCAGGGTGATGGTCTTCTCGACGGTGCTTCCGCCTGGGACCTCTATGCCTGTGACGCGCTTTTCGTTCATGCCGCTGACGCGTGGGTGTATGACGATATCATGCGTGCCTTCTGGAACCCTCAACTCCCAAACGCCCTTGGCAAGCTCGTCCATCCAGTTCCAATCGTCCCCGCCGTCGAAGTGCACGCCCACTCCGGCTTGGGTGAAGGGCTTTCCATCGGAAACGAGCTTGATGCGGAGGAGTCCAGTTCCGCCCAGGGTGATGGTCTTCTCGACGGTGCTTCCGCCTGGGACCTCTATGCCTGTGACGCGCTTTTCGTTCATGCCGCTGACGCGTGGGTATATGACGATATCATGCGTGCCTTCTGGAACCTTCACCTCCCACACGCCCTTGGTCACTTCGTCCATCCAGTTCCAGTCGTCCCCGCCGTTGGGGTGCAAGCCAACGCCGGCTTGGGTGAAGGGCTTTCCATCGGAGATGAGCTTGACGCGCAACAAGCCCGCCGGGTCGAAGTTCATCCTGACCTGAACCGTTTCGCCGGCCCGTACCTGGACTCCAGGCGCCTCTCTGCGCTGGGCGAATGGTTCGGATATCTCGCCGACGACGTTGTACTTGCCCTCGGGCACGACTATCTCGACTCTATCCGACTGCACCACAGGGTTTCCGACTGAAGCGCCGTCGAGATAAGCCCAGGCCATGAGCCTGTCGGGCCTCATGGTTTTGCCCTCGATAGTCGGGACTATCGCGATCCGACCGGGCAACTTCACCTCTATGGTCAGATCCGTGGTCTCGCCCGGCTTGACGTATGCTTCATGCATGTCGCTTTCGGTGTCGCGGTAGATGGCGCTTACGGCGTATACACCGGAAGCCACGAGCGCCTGGCGCATGCCGCCCACAAACGGCAACTCGATCTTGCCGTCGCGTCCTGCCGCCATCACCTTCGAGTCGGCGGTCACATCGCGCCCGCCGGCCACCACGCGCGTTCTAAGAGCGCCGAGGAGGTCGTCGAGGGTCACTGTGATGCTGGTCGTTCGGCCGCCCGCCAACCGCACGCCGGGAACGGCTTTCTCGACCGCCACAACATCTCGGTACATCACATTGAGATCATACGTTCCCGGCGTCGAGGTCCAACGGAACACGCGTCCATCGGTCGTGTTGCGCACAAGCTGTGCCGCCTGCCCCGGCGCGAGCACGCTTAGCTGGCACAGGTTCGACACGACCGTTCCTCTGTATGTGACAGTCACTTCGAGCGTCGCCGGCAATTCGCCCAGGTTGACGTCGACGTATGTATCCCGCCCGGTCTGCACCGTGGCCGTTGCCTGCCCGGTCAGCTCAGGATACTGCCTGTGGGTGACGATGACAGTGTAGTCGCCCGCCGGCAACGTTGCCGTTGGCGGGATCCCCGCCCAGCCGGCAGCCACAGCCCTGCCTGCCTCAAGCACTCGGATATCGACGCGGTCGCTCACATCCTGCCCGGATGCCTTCGCGGTCACGCGGACTCGGCCGTCAAGCGGCCCGAAGTCCAGCCTCACCACGCTCGTCTGGCCGGGCTTGGCCCCAATCCCTGCGGCCTGGGCCGTCAGGATCTGCGAGCCAACGAGGAGCCTGCCGCGCACTATGTACTGTCCCTCGTCTACCTGCGCGCGCACGACCGGGGGGTCCTGCGCGGTGCGGGTCGACTGCACGATCTCGCCGGTGGATTTCACGATTTCGATTTCGGCTTGCCTCGTTACGTTGGCTGTGCCCGCCCACGCCTGCACCTCTATTTGGGCGGGAGCCACAGCGCGGGCCATGATCGTCGCGAGAACCTGCCTGAGCGACGCCGTATCCGAAGCCGAGTAGTAATCGCCAATGCAGCGCACTAGGGCAGCCTGCTTCTCTGTGAGGGCAAACCCTACCACATATGGTTTCATCACGAATCCATCTGCCTGCAACCTGGCGGACACTGCGCACGGGTCGCCGCCGCAGCTTTCCTCGCCGTCGGTGATCAGCACGATTATGTTGCGAGCGTTCCTATCCGGGAAGTCCCGGGCCGCTTGCTCCAAAGAGAGCGCGATAGGAGTCATGCCCCTGGCCTTCATCGACTTGACCTGATCGATCATGTTCTGCCTCGCCTTGGCCACGGGAGCGAAGGGTTGAACCAGCACCGTATCTTCGCACGGCGTCAGGTTAGGTCGCAGCTCGGCCCCGTAGATCCTGAGCGCCACCATGAGGTTGGGGTCTTCGGGGAGGTCGCGGATGAGCTGCTCCATGACGGCCTTGGCCACGTCCATTCTGGACTTCCAGCCCTCCACTCGAGTGCTCATGCTGATTGACGAGTCCAGAATCAGCTCCATGTAGGTCCTCTCGCCGGCAAGTGCCGTCTGCGCGCCTGCCAAAGACGAGACGATGACCGCCAGTAAGCATGCGGTCATCGCCAGCAAAGTGATATGACGCGTGCGCTTCAAGGTGCAGTCCCTCCTTAGGAGTTGGCTATTTCCCGCCTGAAACCGATGGTTGCCCTGGCATGAAATGCACCTTGATTATTTGACAGCTACACGAGGATTCCTGCGCATTCAGAGATGGCTTCCGAAAAACGAACGACCCGTCGCGTTCGCCAAAGCCCCTTCAGGGAAGCTTTCGGCGGTGTTCGCCCGGGTCGCAGGGTGCAAAACCGTATCTGATCAGTGGTAGTACCTCGTCCACGCAGACCTGACTATCCAGTCGACCAGGTCATCGAAGCCCATTCCGGCGGCCTTGGCCTGCAGAGGCAGGAGGCTCACCTTGGACATGCCGGGGAGCGGGTTGATCTCAAGGAAGTTGGGGCGCCCCTCGGCGTCCAGCCGGAAATCGACTCTTGCCACGTCTCGGCATTCTATGGTCTCGAACACGCCCACTGCCATGTCGGAGATCTCCGCCGCAAGCTCAGGCGAAATGGGCGCCGGCACTCGGAATCGTTCAAGATTGCCGCTCTTGGTCTCGTATGAATAGACAAACTCATGGTCAGCGCTATCTCGGTCGCCCGGGACTACTTCCATGACCGGCAACACATGCGGTCGGCCGTTTCCGATGATTCCGACAGTGAACTCCCGCCCCGGGAGGAACTCCTCGACCAGTGCCGGCTGGCCATAGGTCTCCGTGATCCACTTGACCTTCTGGGCGAGCTCCTCACTGTTGTTTACCCTAGAGGAGTTGCGGATGCCCTTGCTCGATCCCTCGAAGTTGGGCTTCACGAACACAGGGAAGCCCAGATCCATGCGCGATGCTTCCTGCACAGAACTGACCTTGCGCCAGCGGGGGGTCCTGATACCTGCAGTCGACACTACCCTCTTAGCCATGGCCTTGTCGAGGGCTATGCCTAGCGACAGAGCATCCGATCCTGTGAACGGGATATGGAGAAGCTCCAAGAGGGCGGGGATGAGAGACTCGCGGTTGCGCCCGAACCAGCCTTCGGCGATGTTGAACACCAGATCTGGACGGGCCTGATCCAATTTGTCCAGCATGTCGGGGTTATGAGGGAACAGCAAGACCTTCCGCGCGAGCCGTGCCAGAGAGGATGCCAATATTTCGACAGTCTCTTCCTCTTCGCACTCAGCCGCCAGGTCTGGAGGGTGGCCGTCTTCCCCTCCCTGGGTGGGGAAGTCCTTCTTCAGGTTGAAAGTAATCCCTACGGAGCTAATCATCTTCGCATACAGCTCCCCGTGCGATTTTCGGGCTTGATGCCTGATTTAAGCTGATAATAGCTCCATGTGGCCCCAGAGTCGATGCGCCCTGCAGCCCGCACTCGGCGATGTGAAGCGCCGATGGCGACCGACATCGCCAGGGCTCCGCGTGTCTTCGATTCTTGCGCTTTCGCGTCCTCGTGCGAGTTCTTGCAGCTTGTTGCGCTGGCTGTCTTAGGGCGAATATGCGACGCACATCCAAGGGAGAATAGTGGCAGCACAGTGTGTCATCCGACCAGACAGGGGTGCATCTTCATCATGAACCTGCAAAAGCGGATTTTGGGATCGGCATTTGTGTGCGCTCTAGTGGCGGCGGCGATACTCCTAGCGCCCGCGCCAGCGTCAGCTGAGGTGAGGCCGACTCTGTACTGGGGCACAAGGGGACGATCTGTCAGGCTTGTCCAGTGGAAGCTTTCCGAATGGGGCTACTACCGTGGGTATGTGGACGGGGTATACGGCGCTCGGACCTACAGAGCGGTAGTAGCTTTTCAACGACGAAACGGTTTGCATGTTGACGGCCTTGTGGGCGGGCAGACATGGCGGGCATTGGGATTTGGCTACACGGTGGCGGCTGCGGCCAGGGCGCCGGCCACCTATGCGACGCCCTCCAGATCGGCGACGGTGCACCTTCTGGCGCGGGCGGTTGCCGCCGAATCGCATGGCGAGCCCTACCGTGGCCAGGTGGCCGTAGCGGCAGTCATGATGAACAGGCTGAGTAACCCGCGGTTTCCGCGCACGCTATCGGGCGTGATATTCCAGCCACATGCGCTTGAATCAGTCTCCAACGGGCTTTACTGGCGCAGAACGCCGGACGCCACAGCCTACGCCGCGGCCCGAGACGCGGTGAACGGATTCGATCCCACGTATGGATCGATCTTCTTCTGGAACCCGTACAAGCCCGTGTCAGGGTGGATTTGGACCAGGAACATAGTGACGCAGATCGGAAAGCATGTATTCGCGCGATAGACGGTTTCCTGCGAGGAGGAGACTTCATGAGCTCGGCAATGAAGCGGAAGTTGATGGCCGGTTCGGCGGTGTTGATCGTAGCGACTGCGGTCGCAGTGGCACTGGTTATGCGCAGTGATGCGCAGGGACGGGCAGGAGACTCCAATCTCCTCGCCCGCCTGGTGTCCGCTGAAGCCGAGGGCGAGCCGTACCAGGGGATGGTGGCTGTCGCGGCGGTGATGCTCAATAGGGTGAAAGACTCGAAGTTCCCAAACACCATGTCGGGCGTGGTGTTCCAGCCCGGAGCATTCGAGTCCGTATCCAACGGGCTGATATGGCAGAGAAGCCCAAGTAGCCAGGCGGTGTCGGCAGCCCGAGACGCGCTCAACGGATATGATCCTACCTATGGGTGCCTGTTCTTCTGGAACCCATCCAAGCCCGTGTCGGGGTGGATATGGAGCAGGAGCATAGCCGTGCACATAGGTAATCATGTATTCGCTCGGTAAGGGGGGCATTTGTCGTATATGGCAGACGAGGTCAGTAACGTAGGGGACAATGTGGGCGCTGTGGGCGAAGGCGGAGGCGAGGGCACGGGTGAGGACCTGAGCGAGACCGGACGCGGCACCGACAGAATGGGGAGAACCGGCGCCAACTGGCCGGCTGCGCTTCTGGTCATACTGCTTATCGCAAGTGCAGTCTTTGGCTTCGCGCAGTGGAGTGCTAGGCGACGACTGGAGGTCGCTGTAGGAAACCAGTACTTCAACTCGTTCTTCGATCTTCTGGGCAATGTGGACAATGTGCGGGTGGCGCTATCCAAGAGCCTGGTATCGGGTTCGCCGCGCCTCAGAGTAGGCGCTCTGTCGGATGTATGGCGCGAGGCCAGCAATGCTCAGGCCAATCTGAACAGCCTGCCCGTGACGCATAAGGTGTTGGCGAGAACATCGGCGTTTCTCACGCAGGTGGGCGACTTCGCTTTCGTGACGGCACGCAAGGTGGCCAATCAGCAGATGATGAGCGACGATGACTGGGATAGGCTTGTCAAAATGAAGGAGCAGTCGGAAGACTTGGCCCAGGGTCTTGCAGGCATGGAGGCTGAGGCCTCGTCAGGCAGGATCAACTGGGTGCGCGTGGCAGAGCAGGCGAAGAAGGAAGTGCCGGCAAAGCCGGGATCCAAGTCGACGCCTGAAGCAGTGACTGACGGTTTCACCAAAGTGGACGAGTCTGTGCAGCACTTTCCCACGCTGATATATGACGGTCCGTTCTCCGACCATATCGAAAAGAGAGAGCCCGTCGGAGTCACGGGCGCCGCGATCGATGCCACGCAGGCAATCGAGATAGCCCGCAAATTCGTCCCGTTCGATGCCTCGGCCCATACAGGCAGAATCCAGGGCGAGGTGGACAGCAAGATGCCTGCGTATCGAGTGAGCCTTGACGCGCCTCGAAAGAGCGGTAAACCTGACGCCGTGGTTGACGTGACCAAGGTTGGCGGGCATGTAGTGCTCATAAACATATCGAGAGACATTGATCCGAAGAAGATCGATCTTGAAGCCGCGGTGACCCGAGCCAGCGACTTCCTGTCGAGTGTCGGGATGACTAGCATGAAACCGACTTTCGCCTCGGAGGTGGGCGATGTCGCGGTCATTCCCTTCGTGTTCGTGCAGAATGGAGCGTACGTTTACCCCGATATGGTGAAGGTCAAAGTCGCGCTGGATAATGGGGACATACTCTCCTACGACGCGCTGGGGTTCCTCACTTCGCATCATACGCGCAAGTTGCCGAAGACCTCGATAGAGGCGGATGAGGCGAAGGAACTCCTAAGCCCTGCGCTCACTGTCAGCGCACCGCCGCGTCTTGCCGTGATCCCCGTAGAGACTGTGGCTACTCCCGAGGCCTTCTGCTGGGAGTTCCGCGGCACCTCTTTCGGAGAGGATTTCTTCGTGTATATCAACGCCGTAAGCGGTGAAGAGGAGAAGGTACTGCAGCTGATCAAGACGTCGGAGGGCAGCCTGACGATGTAGAGCCTGGCGACGCCGGCGCGGCAGGCGGCAGCGTGGAGGATGATGCAGCACGGGTGTGGAACTACTCGGGCAGACCACGTACAAGCACTTGAATCGGCTTGGAGGTGTACGCGCTGGCCGAGCAGTATTTCACACCCTCTCCCACGTCTCGCCATGAGCGCCGGACGGTGTATTACCCAATGCCAGACGGGCGCGAACTAGTCTTTCAGACGGATGCAGGCGTTTTCTCCAAAGGCCGCATGGATCGCGGAACCCTTGAACTGATCAAGGCGATTCAGGGCGAGGACAGTGAGTCCTTTCTGGATCTGGGGTGCGGTTGGGGGCCAGTGGGAATCATCGCGGCTCTGCTGCAACCGCGCAGTGAGGTTTGGATGGTTGACGTAAACGAGCGCGCCTGCGAACTGGCTCGCACGAACGCGCGGGCCAACGGCGCTCGGAATGCGGCAGTGGTATGCGGAGATGGTCTTTCGGCAGTCGGCGACAGGACATTCGACGTCATCGCCACGAATCCGCCGATAAGGGCGGGCAAGTCCGTCGTCTACAGGCTAGTGGAAGAAGCCCGAGATCACCTGAATCCTGGCGGTCGGTTTTACGCGGTGGCAAGGACGAAACAGGGTGCAGGCTCCTTGCGGGCGTTCATCTGCGCTACTTTCGGCAATGCCGATGAACCGGAGATAGGGGGAGGGTACCGTGTGATCCGGGCAACACGTTGAGCCTCGGGGCTTATGGTAATCGCGGGCTGGTCCGCAGCATATCCTCCAAGTAGCTGAGGCCGCCACACAGGCGAGCCTGGGCCTTTGGAGGTCTGCCCCGTGAGGCCGCGAATTATGATACTCATTTCCCAGAGGACCTGCGCGCTTGTGGCTGCCGTAGTTGCTGCAGGCATCATCCTGTATTTGCTCTCGACTTACGCAGTGACCGTCATTGCCCCTGTAAGAGATATTGTGTCGGGGCGCACCGTTGCCATAGACGCGGGGCACGGAGGGCCTGACTCCGGAGCTAGGGGGAAGAGCGGAATCCGCGAGAAGCACATCAACCTCCACATTGCATTGGAGCTTCGCGCGCTTTTGGGCCGTGCCGCGGTGTACACGGTCATGACGCGGGAGGCCGACCATGACCTGATTGACGACGGGGAAGACATTACCGGTTCGCGCAAGCGGGCCGAGCTGGAGCGGCGTGCAATGCTAGTAAACGCGCGCTCGCCGGATGTCTTCGTGACGATCCACTCCAACAGCTTCCCCGAATCCCAGTGGTCGGGGGCTCAGGTCTTCTATAACCCGGTCTCCGACGAGGGCAGAGCGTTGGCTGTCCACATCCAGGCCCAACTTGTGCAGCGCCTTGGCCCGAATACCAGGAAGGCGCGTCCGGCCGACATATACCTGCTTCGGAGGGTCAAGGCGCCGTCTGCCCTTGTGGAAGTGGGTTTCCTTTCGAATCCGCGGGAGGAGAGGCTGCTTTCGGACCCAGCGTATAGAGTGCGGGTAGCTGAGGCGGTATACCACGGCATCATCGATTACCTTGTGGATGCGGCTGGAAGGGAGCAACATCAGCCCACCGATTCAGACGGCTCTGATTGGGGCGCCGTGAGGAAGGTTGCCACAGCTCAGCTCTCCCCCGATTCGGCGGTGCTGTACTTCGGCGGACCGACCAACTTCGATGATTCGCTCATGCCCGAGGTGCGAGAGGTGCCGGGCCTGGCTGCCATGGGCCCGGCGGATGCGCTGACAGCGGTCATGCATAGCCTAGTGGCGGGCCCTGGGAAGGATAGCATCCTCCAGCCTACGATTCCCCGGGGGACTGTGTTGCGGTGGGTGAGGCTATCGGGCGATGTGGCTTCAGTCAACTTGAGTGCGGAGTTCGTATCCAACCACTGGGGCGGAAGTCGAGCGGAGGAGATGACTGTATATTCGATAGTGAATACCCTGACTGAGTTTGCCTATGTCAAGCGAGTGATACTGCTTGTCGAAGGCAAGCCAATCCAGAGTATAGCAGGACATATAGACATCGAAGAGCCGCTTGTACGGAACTTGTCGATAGTGCATTTCCGGTCCTAGACCCATAGAAAGGACAAACGGGGCTGTATGAAGAATACGTGCCTTTGGGCGCGCAGCACGATCGGGCCCGGATCTGGCGCGCCGTGGAGGTCAGATCACGTGGAATTGGTTGTGACTGGCGGAAGGCGCCTGTCGGGCGTCGTGGCTGCCAGCGGGAGCAAGAACGCGACGCTTGCCGTCATGGCGGGTGCTCTTCTCGCGGAGGGCGAAACCGTTATCGAGAACGTGCCTGATATCGGCGATGTAGGCGTCATGGCGCACACACTGCAGGAGATAGGGGTGAGCGTGAAGCGCGCGGGCCCCCGGGCCCTGCGTGTACGCTCGCGGCGTGTGATACACAGTGAGCCGCCGTACGAGCTGTGCAAGATGCTCAGGGCCTCCAGCCTGCTCCTGGGCCCGTTGCTCGCGCGCAACGGGCGCGCTCGCGTGGCGCTGCCCGGGGGAGATCAGATCGGATCGCGCCCCATGGACCTGCATGTAAAGGGCCTTCGCGCTTTGGGAGCTGATGTGGAGGTCGAGCACGGGTATGTTGCAGCCCGCGCCAAGAACCTTGTGGGCGCCCGGGTATACCTGGATTTTCCTAGCGTGGGCGCGACTGAGAACATCATGATGGCTGCGTGTCTTGCGCGTGGGACAAGCATAATCGAGAATGCCGCCAGAGAACCCGAGGTGGTGGATCTGGCGAATTTCCTGGCCCTGATGGGAGCCGGCATAAGGGGCGCAGGCACCGACGTGATACGGATAGAGGGCGGTGGTCCGCTGTCTCCTGTGACGTACGGTGTGATACCGGATCGCATTGAGGCCGCCACACTGCTGGCAGCAGCCATTGTCACATACGGGCACGTTAGGGTGACAGATGTGATACCCACGCACCTGGAGTCGACGCTCTCCAAATTCGGCGAGCTTGGGGCGGAGATAGAGGTGGGGGCCGACTACGTGGACGTGTCCGGAAGGTCGCCCGTCCGAGCGTGTGACACCAAGACCTTGCCTTATCCGGGATTCCCCACCGATATGCAGCCACAGCTCGGCGCGGTGTTGTCGTGTGCAGCCGGCGTCAGTGTGATCACTGAGTCAGTCTTTGAGAACCGTTTCCTTCATGTGGACGAGCTCAAGCGTATGGGAGCTGTCATGCGACTGGAGGGACGTAGCCTCATTGTGGAAGGAGTACCTCGCCTCACAGGCGCGCGAGTGCGTGCCACGGACCTCAGGGCAGGCGCAGCTCTGGTGCTGGCGGGCCTGGCGGCCGAGGGGGAGACCGTCATCTCCGGTGTGGAACACATCGCTCGCGGCCACGAGGACTTGTGCGGGAAGCTTGTTGCGCTGGGCGCCTCTGTAGGCAACCGCAACGCGTCCATGGAGACTGCAGCGGGGGAGGATCGATTTTCGTGAACGATTCACCTGGTCAGCTTGTGCTTGCTGCTCTAACCCCACACCCGCCCATCATACTGCCCGAGGTGGGAGGGCCTGACATAGCGCAGGCCCAGCGCACTGTGGATGGCATGCGCCGCCTGGCGCAGATCTTCGCCGAGGCGCGCCCGAGCACTATCATCGTTATCTCGCCCCATGGCCCCGTGTTCTCCGATGTGATCGCCATAACCGGCCTTCCCCGAGTGGAGGGAGATCTCAAGCAATTCGGAGCGGCAGTGTCGATGGAGTTCGGCAACGACTTGGCGCTGGCCGAGAGAATCGTAAGCCATGCCAAGCAGCGTGGGATATCTGCTGCAGTGATAGAGCCCTCGTTCATGAGCCGCCTGCGGGCGCCGCGCCGTCTAGACCACGGAACGATGGTTCCCCTCTATTACATATCGCAGGCGGTGCCCGAATTCCAAGTAGTGCCCGTAGCAATGGGATTGGATACCCCGGATCGACTGTATACATTCGGAATGGCGCTGCGAGCGGCGGTGGATGAGGGCGAAGGGCGCGTGGCGCTCATCGCCAGCGGCGATCTGTCGCATCGACTCAAGCCCGGCGCCCCGGCCGGCTACTCTCCAAAGGGGCAGGTGTTCGACGAGCGACTCGTGGAGGCCCTGGGCCGCATGGATGTGGGCGCCATTGCACGCCTCGACGACCGCCTAGTGGAGGCAGCGGGAGAGTGTGGCCTGCGCCCAGTGTTCATGATGCTTGGGGCGCTGGACGGTCTGGAGGTTGCGGCAAAGGTCCATTCATACGAAGGGCCATTTGGCGTGGGTTACGCCGTGGCGTCGTTTAGGCCGGTGGAAGCGTCGGAGGACGCGCGACGGTACGGTGACCTCGTTCGGGGTCTGCAAGAGAAGCGCGCCGGCAGGAGAAGGTCTGAGTCGCCTTACGTCGCCCTCGCCCGACGGGCTGTTGAAGAATACGTGCGCCGTGGCAAGGTCCTGCGCGCGCCCGAACCTTTGCCGGAAGGAATGGAGCGGGCAGCGGGAGTGTTCTGCTCTATCCACAAGGGCGGCCAACTGCGCGGGTGCATCGGTACCACCGAACCCATACGTGCGAGCATTGCCGAGGAGATCATCTCGAACGCGATTTCGGCGGCAACGCGCGATCCCCGGTTTGAGCCTGTTGAAGAGGACGAACTGGACGACTTGGTGTACTCGGTGGATGTGCTGTCGGAGCCTGAGCCGATATCAGGGCCGGACGAGCTCGATCCCAAGAAATACGGCGTCATAGTCAGGCGCGGAGGCCGGGTTGGTCTGCTTCTGCCCGATCTTGACGGGATCGACACCGTAGAGCGGCAGATCAGCATTGCGCGGCGCAAGGCCGGAATAGGCGAACGCGAGCCTGTGGAACTTGAGAGGTTTGAGGTGACCAGGTACGAGTAAGGAAGCTGTCAGGGAGGCCATGTACACTAGGACAGAAGAGGGGCGGGGCATATGTGAACTGTGCCCCAGAGGGTGCAGGCTTCGCGAGGGAGCCGTGGGGGCCTGCCGCGCCCGAGCCATGTCCGGCGGCAGGATCATTCCGCGCACATATGGTGCAGTGACCTCCATGTCCATCGACCCAATCGAAAAGAAGCCGCTGTACCACTTCATGCCCGGAGCTGGCATACTCTCGGTCGGAACTTACGGGTGCAATCTGTCGTGCAAGTTTTGCCAAAACTGGGAGATATCCCAGCGGGAAGCTGGCCATCGCGAGCTTACGCCTGAGGAGTTGGCATGCCTAGCCGAGAGCATTCGGGGTCAGTCGGCGGGTGTGGCCTATACATACTCAGAGCCGCTGGTGTGGTACGAGTTCGTGTACGACTGCGTCCGCCTCATACACGAACGGGGTCTGGTGAATGTGCTGGTCACCAATGGCTACATCAACTCTGAGCCATTTCGCGAGCTGTTGCCTTTCATTGACGCTGTGAACATCGATCTCAAGGCGTTCAGCTCCGGGTTCTACAAGTCGGTATGCGGCGGGGATCTGGAACCGGTCCTTCGATCAATAAGGCAGGCGTACGAGTCGGGGCGCCATGTCGAGTTGACCACGCTGATCGTGCCGGGCTTGAACGATTCGCGCGAAGAGATGAATAGCCTTGCCGCTTGGATCGCCGGGCTGTCGCCTGACATACCGCTGCATGTGTCGCGGTATTTCCCCAGTTATCGCATGACGGCGCCGCCTACGCCGATACCGACTCTGCAGGCGTGCGTGGAGGCGGCGCGCACTAGGCTCCACTATGTGTATGTCGGCAACGCAAGTGTGCCGAGAGGTTCCGATACAGTGTGTCCGTCGTGCGGCACGACGGTTATAAGGAGGCACGGCTATGACCGCGTGGAGGTGCTGCTTTCCGGCTCCTCATGCCCGGAGTGCGGCGCCGGTATCCCAGTGAGGCTCCGCGGGCGCGGGCCGGCCTAACACAATAACTGAAGGCGGTGTTTGGATGACCAAGGCGCACGAACTCATCTACGACGATCTGGGGCGCAGCTTCTCGGGGAAGAGCTTCCTTTCGATTCACGATTTCACTACAGAGCAGATCATGCGTGTCATGGACCTTGCAGCACTGCTCAAGGCTGAGCAGAAGGCCGGGGTGCCCCACCCGATTCTGAAAGGCAAGACTCTGGGCATGATCTTCCTGAAGCCCTCCACAAGGACCAGGATATCGTTTGAAGTCGCAATCTGGCAGCTGGGCGGGTATGGCCTGTTTCTGAACGCCAATGATCTCCAGCTGAAGAGGGGCGAAACCGTCGCCGATACCGCGCGCGTGCTTTCGCGCTACCTCGATGGCATAATGATCAGAACCTTTGCCCATTCCGACGTGATCGAGCTGGCCCGCGAGGGCTCGATCCCGATCATCAACGGCCTTACCGATCTGCTTCACCCGTGTCAGGTCATGGCCGATCTCCTCACCGGGATCGAGAAGTTCGGCGACCTTGCGGGCCGGAAGCTTGCCTACATCGGCGACGGCAACAACATGGTTCACTCCCTGATGTACGGCGGCGCCAAAGTGGGCATGCATGTTACATGCGCCTGCCCGGCAGGCTACGAGCCCGACCCGGAGGTAGTGGCCGCCGCTAGAGCCGACGGAGCCGCAACAGGGGCCAAGATGGACGTCGTTCGCGACCCCAAGGAGGCCGTGCGGGGAGCCGACATCCTGTACACCGATGTGTGGGCCAGCATGGGCCAGGAAGCCGAACGTGAGAAGCGCGTCCGCGACTTTCAGGGCTACCAGATCAACGCGGAGCTAGTAGGCATGGCCAACCCCGACTGCATCGTAATGCATTGCTTGCCGGCGCACCGCGGCGAAGAGATCACCGATGATGCGGCCGACGGCCCTCATTCGGTTCTGTGGGACGAGGCCGAGAACAGGCTGCACGCGCAGAAGGCGATACTGGCGCTGACCATGAGCTAGAGGGCCGACCTGGCCGGCTTCCAATACGTATCGACACAATCCGACGTGCCGCCTGCGGCCCGTCGGATTGTGCTCGCCCTCGGGTCGC
>ERZ795031.3329-NODE-3329-length-14413-cov-5.433208_pt1 | contig 14413 bp, 10 predicted proteins | sample MGYA00375123_ERZ795031 | MGnify/ENA primary metagenome ERZ795031 (study PRJEB30166, sample SAMN05720159) | activated sludge metagenome | isolation source: anaerobic digester from wastewater treatment plant | place: USA | collected 2015-04-21 ... | reverse complement strand
ACCGGCATCCCCTACGGTGGCGCAAAAGGAGGTATCACAGTTGATCCGACGAAATTATCACAGCCAGAAATAGAAAAACTTTCAAGAGGATATATAAGAGCTGTTGCAGACTTGATCGGACCCGATATTGATGTACCCGCTCCAGACATGAATACAAATTCACAAATAATGGCCTGGATGATTGACGAATACAGCAAAATCAAAGGCTCTTGGCAACCAGCGACTATCACTGCTAAGCCGATCGAATTAGGCGGCTCTCAAGGTAGAACTGAAGCAACAGGGTTGGGAGGTGTTTTTATCCTCAACGAATTAGCCGATCTTCAAGGCTTATCACCCAAAGACACTGAGATTGCAGTACAAGGATTTGGAAATGTTGGTTCCAATTTTGCTAGACTTGCATATGAACGAGGTTTCAAAATAGTTGCAGTGAGTGATATAAATGGTGGCATCTACGATCGAAAAGGTATTGATATTAACAAGTTGATTAAGCATATATATCAAGATAAGAAGATTATTACTCAATTTCCTAATGAAAAAGAGGTAGATAACAAGTCATTGTTAGAATTGCCTGTGAGCGTATTAGTGCCTGCAGCAATAGAAAATGTTATTACAAAAGATAATGCCGATAACATCAACGCAAAATACATCATTGAGATGGCTAATGGACCTGTAACTCCAGAAGCAGATTACATATTGGCAGATAAGGGCATTTTGTCGGTTCCAGATGTGTTGGCAAACTCGGGAGGCGTAACAGTTTCCTATTTCGAATGGGTACAGAATCGTCAAGGTTATTACTGGTCAAAAGAAGAAGTTGAAAAACAACTTCAAGGATTGATGATAAAAGCGTTTAACGAAGCACATCAATCAACAAAGAGTCTAGGCACTGATATGCGCATGGGCACTTATGCTCTCGCAGTAAAGAAAGTTGCAGATGCTTTAGAACTCAGAGGTATATAAACAATACAAAAATAATTTGTACTAAGTTAACTCAATATAGCAAAATGGAGATAAAAATAATTCAAGGAATAAACTTAGATAGCATGATGACTTCGATTTCTTTCAAATCGAGCTATATTGTTGATGAAAAGATAATCGAGTTATTAAACAAAATTATTAATTACCACCGACTATTTGGTGACAGGATTGAATACTATAGCAAATACGATAAACTGCTACACACATTTCGAAAAGGTGAAAATATCTCTATTAGTAGCTTGAAAGAAAAAGTAACCCACAATGGAGAAGAAAAAGCTTCAATTGATATTCACAAATTTATTGTTTACTCTCACCTACCCAACCTCTGGTCTGAGATTTTTAAAGTTGTCTATGAATACCTTGATGCAAAAATTAGTTTTGAAGAAACCAATGATAAAATCCATTCCGACATTATCAAGAAACAGATCGAATCGATGAGTACTATTCCAATCCTTACTGAAACAATCGACCAAGGTTACGAAATAAATCAGTTTTTCGTTAATCAAAGATCTGGCGAAGGGATTTCGTCAATAAATAAGTATTATTTGCTTGGAATCGCATGTGAAAGTTCTATCAACTGTGCCGCATCTTCATCTTTTGATAGTCATATCGCACAAAAAATACAAAGAGATAAAATACCTTCAAATACATTTTTTGATAATCTCGGACTACCAAACGCTCCTTGGCACTTACTTGGAGAAGAGATTGATGATTGCAAACTTGAGGTTGATCGTATTTTCGACAATTATAAAAAACCCTTTGTAATAAAACCAAACGGACTTACCGGTGGTGCTGGAGTAACGACAAATATTATTTCAAAAGAACAGGCTTATAAAGCGATACAAATGGCTTATGAAGCAATACATAAGAAAATAAGAGCCGTTTGGCAAACAAAGATTATTATCCAAGAACAAGTTAGCGGAGAAGATTATCGAATTTTGATAATCAATGGAAAATATGTTGCCGCAACTAAAAGAATACCTGCTTATGTTATCGGCGATGGCACAAGTAATATTGAACAACTCATAGATGAAATTAATAGAGATCCAAACAGAGATAAACTTAATCCAACTCATACACTCAAGCCGATCGAAAAAAATGAGATGCTTGAGATATTCCTCAAAGAGCAAGACTTATCATACGTTGATATTCCAACAAAAGGTCAAAGGATTTATGTTCGCAAAACTGCAAGTATGAGTCAAGGTGGTATGACAAAAGATGTTACCGATATTGTACATCCTCAGATCAAAGATATTTGTGTTTCAATAGCTAAATCCATGCATGCTTATTGCGTCGGGATAGATATACTATGTAAAGATATCTCTGCCCCATTAACACTCGAAAATGGGACGATTCTTGAGGTAAACATGATGCCTGAAATGTATTTAAATATTTTTCCATCCGAAGGAAAAAATCGTCCAGAAGCGATCAAAGAATTTGTAGATGGATTAATCGTACAAAATAATAAATGTAAAAAGATAGTTATAATCTCCGCCGACCCACTCAAAGAACTTGAGAAATATCTTACAGATACGAAACTTACTGAATTAATACATAATGAGAAACTGAATATCGGAACCTATCACAACGAAACAATATACAATAACGGGCACTTGATAAATGGTAATTTACAATATCGAAATGCAATACTTGCACTTAAAAGGAATAGGAATCTCGATATTATTTGCCATTGCTTTGATAATCCGGAACAAGTCGCTCTACATGGCACAGGATTTGATAGGATTGATACGCTAATTACTTCATTTGATCTCACGAGATATAACGGCATTGCTCAAGCTATAGACCAAAGATTAATCAAAGAGATAATAAAATTGTAACCAACCGTTTTACAGAGCAAGTAACCGTCACCATTACAATCCTCGTGTTTTGCATAGAATTAACTCTTGCACACCTTTAATAATACTTTCAACTACCTTTAACAAACTATTTATTTTATTTCATCATGGTGTACACAAGATCGCGCTTAGCAAAAAGTTTGGGTAGTCATGGATAAAAGTCTCGTGTATTGTACAAAGGTTGGTGGCATACCCAAAACAGAAAACAAATAATTCGTTTCTCGTGTAAAAAATGAAAAAAACTCCCTCTTTTCAGAGGGAGTTAATATCTCAAAGAAATAATTGATTAATCACCATAAACAATGACTATATCAACACCGTTTGCTGGAGCTTCTTCTCCCTGTGGCATCGATTCAACTATCTGAGCACCCATCGATGACGCTAAAGCGCTTGCCATCTGCATTTTTGTTTCATCGGTAGTTACAATAAATATTTCAACACCATTATCGCTTGCATCCGCAGACTCTGACTTGGTCGCAACAACAAATTGTGAACCATAATTTGCAATTTCGGCACTTATCTGATCAAGGTCTTTTGCATCAGAAGCATCTCTCAATTCAACGCTTAGGGATGCTGATTGAGAAGCTGGATCTGTAACAATCGGAGCTACATCCAAGATGATATTGTTATCTGGATCATATAATATTGCTTTATCAGAATATACTAAGATTTTATCACCGTTTGAAGCGTTCTTATAAAAAGTTGGGTTTGTTTCTTTTAGTTTCTCAATATCAACGATTGTTGCAACTGTTGGCTCTTGATCCGATGGTAAGAGTATTAGTTTACCAATCTTCTCTTTCATTTGTTGTACTTCATAATCTGCGAGTTCTACTGAGTTATCTGGTTTTTGTTTTTCTTGATAGAAAAGATAACCGACAACGCCTGCCCCAACTAGTAACACTACGATTAATCCTATTAATAGTGTTGCTGAGAAACCAGCAATTACTAATCCACCGTGGCCATCTCCTTTGCCCTTAGAATTAGTTTTTGCGTAGGTATTAACCTGCGTTTCCTGTCTAATTCTCTCAACAGGATTCATGTCATTTTGTGCTTGCATATAATTATAATAATAAATTAACGTTCCTCTGAGGGCAGTAGCAGAGGAACTACTTAGTAAAGAATATCAAAGTAACAAAATATATGCAACGACCTATAATTTGCGCTACGTTTTTATGCATAAATCCTACAAATTTTCTTTATTTCTATTCTCAACTTTGAGGCATATTTTTTTACACTTCATTACCCTACTTTTGGTCAATAATCGTGATATTCATTTTAGAATGAATTTACTGTGAAAGTATGGTACAATTTACCCAAATAATCATATAATTTTAATACCAAATATATGAACTATAAATTCCTCATCATAGATAAGCAACCCAGGATTGGTGACTCAAATAAGACACCATATGCCATAGAGAGACTCCAAGAGGAGATTACAAAGCTCGGTCACACCTCCGATTATGTTTACAACCACGAAATATCGATCGACCAAAAGGACGGAAATTACAGTATTTTTGCACGCAATGTAGATATAACAGGTTATTCTCACATTATCATGCGTGGACATTTTAGCCGAGAAGAATATGAAATAAAACGACTAATAGTTGAACATATAGAAAATTTCAACAAAAAAAATCCAGAGAAACAGATTAAAATACAGAACTCTGATTTTATTAAAATAATGCACAATTATTCAAAATTGACACAAGCTTTGATTTTTTCTCAGAATGATATCCCCTATCTACACTCATTTTATAGAGCTGATGGAAATTATGATGATTATCAATCAATTTTTAACAATAAAACTGTACTTGCAAAACACGTCTCAGGTGAGAATGACTTAAGACCAAAAACGAATATTTCTGATACAAATACTTCTGAGTCAAATTTAGAACCTTCTGATGCAACTGTAAAAAAGAATATTTACATTATAAATAAGGTTGAGGACTTTGCTCAAGAAAACCTAAACAAAAAAGAGTTGAAGGATTTCTTTTTGCAAGAGTTTACTGACATAGGTGAAGATCTGAGATTGTTCGTAAATGGAGATAAATTGATATCAGGTTGGATCCGTAAAGCAACTCGATCATTTATTACCGTTGATAAAGGTGAATATTCGCTTCTTACAAACCCAGAGGATAGACTTATCGAATTAGCTAAGAAATGTGGTACAGCTTTCAAAAGTGACTTTATGGCTATCGATGTCATCTACAAAGATGATAAGCCTTATGTCCTTGAAGTCAACATGAATCCTGGATTCAAGGCTTATGAAACAAAGATTGAGCCTAAAGATGGTTACGAAATAATCAATATTGCAAAAGAGATGATTTTATCATTCATTTAGAGCTAGCAATCTTTTACTTTCTGGAGTTCCATTATTATTAGATTGATTCTTTGTGCAAGAATCGATTACACAAGGTTGCACTAGATTGCACTAGATTGCACTAGGTTGTACTAGATTGCACTTGTAGACTAATTCCGCACGCATGTGAATAAGCATTTTCGAAATTTTTAGGTTCTGCTGATCCAATTTTGCGAACAGATTTTCGAATGATTAAATCCCCAATTTCTTGAATAATCTTGAATACTCTTCTTTATCCGGAAATATCTTAGCTTTTGGCAACAAACCTTCCTCTACCCACTCTACTTGTTTGAGACTGATTTTCCCCGCATAGAGAGATTTATAAATATTAGGAGTACGATCTATAGCCTTCCTAACTCTTCTAAATCCTCTGAAATACACGATATCCTTTGGATAGATACCAGCTTGGGAACCATCACCGATCCCTCTCTTGACTCTCAATACCGTATTAAAAGCATCTTTTGGCTTCAAAAAACCTAAAGATATATTGTAAAGCTCTCTAAAAGTACAATTCTGCCCTACTCCGATAAGGTAAACAAATAAAGCTCGTTTACGTAAAGACTCAAGGGTTAGTACACCAAAAAGTTCTTCATTATAAAGTGCAAGCCCTTCCTCAGTATCTAAATACGAATTAAGATTAGCTCTTGAAAAAACTCCATAACCCGATTTCAAGCCGTTCTCTGCACGAAGAACATGAGTGCCGATCTCATGGACAATAGTTTTTCTTAAGTCAAAAGGCTTTTTCATAATATCTTTATCCATAAGCAAAACTTTTGTTTTGACACCAGCTTTTACACCATTGCTAGCGATATTTGCAGAGATACCCGATTTCCAGCCTTCTAAGCCTGCATACCTAAAGAATTCATCAACAATCGATGATATTTCTGAATAATTCAAGCTTGGGGCATCCTGCATTCGCGTATCACTTTTTACATTGTAAATTGAAGTTCTTCCTTTTAAAACTCGGCAAGCATTTCGAAATAATTTTGCACTTGGCATACCAAATTTCTTAATAGCTATCTGCGTAAACTTTTCGTTATTGCCGACATTATTCATCAAATCGTTAGTTTCCGATTTCTGCCTTATTAATTTCAGATACATATCGGAAATCCTAGGATCGACATCATCAATCTCCTCAAGTTCACTCAGACTTTCAAATATCTGTAAATTCTTGTTCTTGACAACTCGATATTTGAAATGTGGTTCATAACTATCTGAATCGAAAAACTTTTTTCGCTCAACTTCAAGATTGATAGGTGTCAAAACAAGGCTCAAAGGAAGCCTTATTTGCAACAAAATCTCATCAACTTGTGCAAGATTCATTATTTTTGAATTTTTATTCGGTTTTTTTATTAGTAGCATCAGCGTATATTATACCAAAATAAATCCACATCCAGGGAGTCATAATAAAATCATAGAAGATAGAACCTGCCGCAATTCCAAATAAAGTTGCTAAATAAACATATTTTCGATTATCTAATGATACTTTTACAAATGCAACAGAATAAAAGAGGAACGCTGCAACTCCTAATAAACCCATCTCTGCCAATGTTCTCATGTAAGCATTATGAGGGGTTGCAACACCGGCACTACTATCAAAAACATTACGATAGTAATCTCCATACGATCCTATGCCTATCCCAGTAACCGGATATTCTTTAAAAGCTTGTAAAGAAATCTTGGCATATTCTATTCTTTGTAAAGAAGAAACGTCCTTCAAAAGTAATCCATCTTTGATCCGAAGATAGATATTATACAGATAAACCCAAATCACACTTGAATAGAGTTTAGCAGGCTTTTTTCTAACTAGAGATAATCTACTTGAGATATAACTTACTACTTTTATTGTTAAATATGTGGAAATCGCTACTACCAGCATCAAAACAGCAGTTCGCGAAGCTGAGGCAATTACTATATACGCAACCGAAAAAATGGATGAACACAAAATTACGGTTGTAACAATACGCCAAAAATGTTTTTTAATCTCTCTGACTCGAGGAAGAAATGCAGCATTATAAGATAACGCTATAACAGAGAAGATTGCTAGAAAATTTGGATCAACCATTAAAGAGCTTGGCCTCAAATAAATCAAATCATCCCATATCAAAAAGAAGCTAATTGGCATAAATCCACCATAAGTATCAAAAAAACTAATTACTGGATGAACTTCTGCACCCAAATAATTGTAAATTCGACTTTGATACAGTGCTACAAGTGCAAGTACAATAAGTATAATATTTTGGAAAATTACTAGCTTAAACTGTAGTTTATTACCCCACACATATTTGATCATCAACGGTATTGAAACTAGCAATGCATAATATGGTAATCCCCAAATAGATTCAGATTTATTATAAGCGAAAAGTGCGCTAAACAGCGATGATACAACTATAGCAAGGCTTGCCCAAACAATTATCTTGTTTTCTTTGTAGAAAGCAACTTTACTTTCCCATATTTTTAATATCAGGATATTAATTTTATTTCTGAAAGTGAATTCTTTTTTTCTATTAAGGGTAACTTTTCCTTGAATATTCTCTTGTTTTGTATTGATACTCAAAGAATTTTTCACATTTGTATACTCTTTACCATCGTTTATTTCTCGCCAATAACGAAAAATATCATTTATCAATACAATTACAACAAATAGTAAATAGAATGTTGCCCAAATAAGTTTACTAATCAGTCTATCGCTAACCTCAATATTCCAATAAGTAAAATAATAATCGACAAATGCCGATAATCTACCCATAATCGCTGTAGCAAAAAAGAGGAAAAAAGTAGCTATAAGAATAGAATTTGAATTTTTCGTATTTTTTGTTTGCTTAGACATAGAATCTGTTTGAACAAAGGATAGAATATTTAAAGAACACTTCTATTCGAGCATACTACTTAATGTAAGTTTGCCTTCAGCAAGCAATTCTAGAGAGGCTCCAGTGCCCTTAGCGACACAATATATTGGTTCTTCAGCAACATGGGCTGCAACGCCAGTAGCTTTAGTCAATAGCGTATCAAGGCCACTTAACATCGAAGTACCACCACTCATGACCATTCCTCTATCAATAATGTCTGCAGAAAGTTCTGGTGGTGTTTTTTCTAAAACCGACTTGATTGCATGAATTATCTGAGTTAAAGGAACTTTTAACGCTTCAGCTACCTCGTTAGAATCTATTGTAATTGATCTTGGCATACCACCTGTCGAATCTCGTCCCTTTATCTCCATACTTTTTGGGCGGGCAACTTTAATTGCTGAACCGATATTTATCTTTATTTGTTCTGCGGTTTGCTCTCCAATTAGTAATCCATGAGTTTTTCGCATATAAGCGATAATTGATTCATTTAGTGCATCGCCAGAAACTCGCAATGAACTGAATTCTACAATCCCATTTAAGGAGATCACGGCAATTTCTGCAGTACCACCACCCATGTTTACTATCATGTTTCCAGATGAAGTATGGATCGGTAAACCTGCACCGATAGCAGCGGCAAGAGGTTCTGGGATAAGATGCATTTTACCAATACCAGCACCCATACCAGCTTTTAGTACAGCTCTTTTTTCTACTGAAGTAATACCTGCAGGTACACTTATCACAACCTCAGGTTTAAAAAACGCTGAACGCCCCAAAGCTTTGCGTAAGAAATATTTTAATAAGGCTTCTGTCACACGACTATCTGCTATTACACCGTTTCTTAGAGGTCTTTTTGCAACAATATTATCCGGAGTCTTACCGATCATCTCTTTTGCTTCCTGTCCTACTGCAATAACAGTGTAGTTTGAGACATCTAAGGCAACTACTGTAGGCTCCATTAAGACTACGCCCTGCCCCTCTAAAAACACTATTGAGTTTGCTGTCCCGAGATCGATACCGACTCTCTTCGAAAATCCTAACATAATTACACCACATAAACTTAAAAATTATTATTTGAATTCTGACAATTCGCTTCCAGAATCAAACTAATCAATAAAAATAAAACTAGAAATCCATCGCCTTCATAACTCGATTTATAGTTTTTTCTGCCGACTTGTTTGCAATTTCCTCACCTTGTCTTAATAAATCAAATATATCGTCATCTGTCATATTCTTGTCTATTTCTGATCTTTTTTGTCTGATTGGTTCCATGAATTGCTCAATTGCACTTAATAATTTCTGCTTTACTTCTACATCTCCAACAGTACCCTTTACATAACGATCCTTTAAATCCTTCACTTCATCAATATTGGAATTAAATAAATCATGATAAATAAAAACAGGATTTCCCTCTACGTGGCCCGGATCAGTTGCTTTTAACCTTGTTGGATCGGTATACATACTCATTACTTTTTTCTTAACTTCTTCTGTACTATCATCGAAAAATATACCACCTGTAGATTTTCCAGCTTTTCCCTGTCCATCGAGACCAATAACAATTTCTCCAATCTCTCCTTCGGGCACAACTAAGACATCTTCTCCATGACCGTACATACTATTAAAACGACGTGCTAAATCTTTTGTTATCTCTATATGAGCCTCATTATCTTTACCCACAGGTACTAAATCTGCATCCATAATCAAGATATCTGATGCCATCAATACTGGATAACCCATCAAGCCATATGTTAACTTATAACCGGAAGCTATTTTTTCCTTGAGCATAGGCTGTCTTTCAAGCTCTGGCATTGCTGTAAGCATAGATAAAATCGTATGTAATCGGAATGTTTCAACAATCCTTGATTGGCGATATAAGACTACTTTTTTGGGATCCAAACCAAGACTTAACATTGTCCTGATCATGCCAACTGTATTACTGGATATCAAAGAAGTTTTATCTGCATGCGTTGTCAATGCATGATAGTCTGCAATAAAAACGAATGTATCATACTTATCTTGATTTATTATCCTTGACTTAAGAGATCCGATGTAGTGAGCTATAGAGTAAGTGTTATGTGTCGGCCTATCCCCTGTCATCAATCTTTTTAATTTTTTATTATCTGCAATTTTATCTGCCATAAAAGGTAAATAAAGAAATTATCTAATCTATCTATAATTCGTTTGATTATACCATCAAAATAATGCGATGTCTTTATTTTATCAAATATTTAATAACTAAAATACTATTTAAAAAAGATTTGTATTTTAAATTTTTCAGAGCCTTACAAGATAATAATCTTACCAACAATAAAAAATAGAAATATATTGTGCAATAAGATATAATAGCTAGAATAATTTGATTTTCGGATTAACATGCACAAGAAGAATAAAGAGTTGTTACATAAGATTTTTGACATTGTTAGCATAATCATCATCCCTATCTTGATAATAACTGGTACCATCGCTGTAGTTTTATATTCCAAAGGATACAGATTAAGCTTTAAAGATTCTTCAGTGAAACAAACTGGAGTTTTAAGTGTAGATAGCGATCCAACTCAAGCTGATATATCTTTGATGGATAAAATTATTGGCAAAACTGCAAAAACTGTTGGCTCTCTTGAGGAAGGCAAATATTCAGTAAGTCTATTAAAAGACGGATACCACCCATGGGTAAAACAGGTCGAAATAATGCCCTCAAAATCGACTTTTGTTCATAGTTACATGATAAAAAATGATATTGAGGGACAACTCCTTACAACCATCGAAGGACAATTAATCGACACACTGTTATCCCAAAACGAAGATCATCTTTTTATTATTTCATCTAAGACTTTTGATAAAGAGAAAGATGTCTCAACTATAAGCAAGGTTCGTCCGCAATCTATACTCAATCCATCTATCGACATGACTTATGATACAAACTCGACAGAAATTGTTTCACTTCAAGAATATCGCTTCAACAGGGCATTCTGGGACATATCCGAGAACCCGAAAACCATCTTAAATATCCCAACAACACAATTTTACAGCATAGAAGCACTTCCAACAGAAAATGGTGAATACATACTTTTTACTTTAACAAATTACAGTCAAGACATTTCCGATATTACCAATCCGGATGAAATAAAAACTTACATTACAGATAAGCGAAGTTTTATCGCAACTACGAATGACAACACAGCTCAACTTATTGAAGTCCAACTGGATTCATACTATGAGAATTATTCAATTACTTGGGCCGACGACAATAAGAACATTATATTATCGAATAAAAGTGAAGTATTAAGTTTCAATTTCAATACAGGTGCAACCACAGTATTACTTAAGAATCCTTCAATTTGGACTACAGACACATATGGTAACTTTTATTATCTAACCAAGGAAAAAAGAACCATTATTGACCAGTACAGACAAGATGCAAATACTATTGAAAACATCAATACTATACAGAATAATACTACCGCTTCATCACAAGAAGAACTTGATGAAACCGAGAAGACAATATTATCTCCTGTCATGGTCGAGAAAGAATATTACAAAATTTCTCAGAAAAAGCTTAATGGGACTGAAGAGAAAGTATTTATCGATGAAATTTATTTTAACAACAATCCAGAATATCTAAGACAGATCAGCACATTGTTACAATCTAACAACGATAACAATAAACTGGCATCTTTCAGTAATTCGCCTTACTCCACTCTATTTTGTGGTGATATAATTGGTTTTAAGCCAAATGATACAGGTCGTGGGACAATAATACAAACAACTCATGCATTATACTGGTATGACGGAATTAATAAAAAATATAGCATTATTACTACAGATCCGAGTACATTCATTTCATATTCTCCCGATGACACAATGATACTTTATAAATCGGTTATACCTCTAGACATTAGTTCCGAAGATTCAATGAATCAAAATGATGCAAATGAGATTGCAGATATTGAAAACGAGTTTGCACTGTACACATTCACTTTTTATAAAGAAGAAACAGATAATTACACAAGATTGGGTAAGAAAATTCTTCTTAATTCGACTGAAGATTCACCAATATCAGATATAAAATGGTTACCAAACAGCAAATATGTGTTATATGAACAGGATTACAACATCAACTTAATTGATTACGAAGGAGATAATCAAAATATGCTCCTAAGCAAAAACCAACTCATTCATAAAAGTATAGATGAGAATAACACTGAGGATCCTGCAGAAAATGAAGAGTCACGACTTGAGAATACAGATTCAGATCCATCGATAAATGACGAAGAAGCAGATATTAATGATATTATTAATAAATATTTCATCACAAACTTCAGCTCTGATAAGAGTTATCACATTGAGGTAACAGATCAGAATATTTCGATAATGGAATACGAAATAAACTAGTAATTCATAGTATAAACTTTCGAGGGGATCATTAAGGATTAGATTGATATATCTGTTTTTTTGCACATCGGGAAAATATCGGATATACAAGATTTCTAGAAAATAAGAGATCATAGAAAACTAAAAACGCACCTGGCCGGAATCGAACCGACAATCTACTCGTTAGGAGTGAGTTGCTCTGCCAATTAAGCTACAGGTGCAAAAAGAAGAATATTTAGAAGATAAATGATACAATAATCATATATACTTAATTCTACCATTTTTACACAATATTAACAAATTTAGTATTAAGCAAAATATGCAAAAAGACTTGACAGTAAACACAAATATTAATAGCCCGAAAACACAAGTAATGTTAGGAACGCTTGATTTTGAGACATTTGCACAGCAAAAATTGCTTCCTAAGTACAGAATTGAGCAATTCAACCAATCAATTTTCAAGCAATGCGTAAATGATTTCAATGATATAACCGGACTTCCTAACTCTCTCAGAGAAGAGATCAAAAAGGATATTTTACTTAATGTTCTCGAGCCAAAAAAGTTCAGTTGTGATAAAAACACCATAAAGATAATATTTAAAACCCTAGATGGCAATCAATTCGAGTCAGTGCTAATTAGCGAAAAGGATCGCAACACAGTATGTGTTTCCACCCAAATTGGCTGTCCGATGGGCTGTGCATTTTGCGCAACTGGTAGACTTGGTTTTACTCGGAATCTTTCTGTACAAGAAATAATAGATCAGATTATGTATTTCAAAAGAATGCTAAGGAACCCTACTCCAGATCAAACAGATCTCATTATAAATAGCGCATACAAGTTACCTACTAACAACGATGTTACCAATATCGTTATAATGGGCATGGGTGAACCATTACTCAATTTGCAAAATGTGCTTAAAGCTATTGATATAATTACATCTAGTTCTTTCATCGGACTTGGAGCTAGAAATATCACTTTATCAACTGTTGGCATTGTCGATCTATTACCAGAGTTATTAAAAGAAAAAAGGCAATTTAGAATTGCGTTTAGTTTACATAGTGCAAATCAGCTCATAAGGGAAAGAATTATCCCCTCTGCTCGATATAATAGGCTTGATCAATTAATCAATATTTTTCATGATTACGCCTTTACCCAGAATAAGCGAATCAGCTTTGAGTATATTTTTTTAGATGGTATCAATAACAGTGTAAATGACGCTTACGAGCTTATTGACCTGATTAAGCCATTTAGACAGTTAGCCTTCGTCAATATAATAAATTACAACAGAGGTAAAAATGATCCAGATATTACCAAAAGTATAAGAATTGACGATATACGATATACAAATTACAAGAATAAAAGTGCAGCTATTTCAGAAGAAAATCTTGAAAATAATAGAGATAGCAAAGATTTCAAAAGTAAAAATAATCGCCCAAGGATATTAAGCAACCGATTGATAGAAATAAATGAGTTCGCCGATTTATTGAAAAGAAACGGGATAAATGTTTTTATACGCGTATCCAGAGGAAATGATATTAACGGTGCCTGTGGCATGCTCGCAAACAGATATTTGAACGATAATGATTAAGATCTACTCAAGTATCTAATCAGAATCAAGACAGATACTAGCCATTTAAACAGCTAATTGGTGGCTATCATACTTAGCATATCTTGTATTCTTACAACTTCAACATTATAATAAATTGAGTAAATCAGAGAAATTAAATTAAATCATAAAAAAATGGATAATACATTGTTTGTAGAAAAAATAGCACCTATAGCCCCTTCTTTCCCAACAAGCTTTGCAGATAATTGGCCTTATATATTGATGATAGTTTTAACAATACTTGATATTACCCTAAGAGCCATCGCACTGTGGAAATCCGCAAGAGCTGGCAGTAAAATCTGGTTTATCGCACTTATGATACTCAATACATTAGGTCTTTTACCATTGATATACATTCTCTTTTTCGCACCAAAATCAGAGAAAAAGTAGAATAAAT
>ERZ795031.3328-NODE-3328-length-14415-cov-7.261421_pt1 | contig 14415 bp, 7 predicted proteins | sample MGYA00375123_ERZ795031 | MGnify/ENA primary metagenome ERZ795031 (study PRJEB30166, sample SAMN05720159) | activated sludge metagenome | isolation source: anaerobic digester from wastewater treatment plant | place: USA | collected 2015-04-21 ... | reverse complement strand
CCCGGCAGGTCCTCGCAGGCGATCAGGGCCGAGAACTCCGCGGATGCGGCCGCCTCGGCGAACTTGGCCTGGGGGAAGAGGCCGAACAGCGCGCGGGCGCGCTTCAGGGAGCGAAGGTCCCTGATGGGTGCGGAAACGCCCTGGAAGAGGGCCAGCTCCTCCAGTTTCGCGCGGATTTCCCCGCGTGTGTGCTCGTTCTGGCGGTGTTTCTCGTCCAGCCCCCTCGCCTCGGCGAAAACCGCCTCCAGATCGAAATCCGCCAGCGTCCGCTCCAGCTCGCCGTGCTCCACCACCAGCGGCACCGGCGCCAGTCCCTTAATGAACGACTGCTGCTCGGGCGCGAAACTGTCCACGAGCCCCAGGGCCAGGCCGATCTTCTGAAGGGGGGTGTCGCACTCCTCGGTGGACACCTGCGTGTGGCGCAGGGCGCCGTCCGCCTCCCCGTGCATCGCCGTCACATCGGCGACTTCCATCGCCCCAAGGTCAAAAAGGCGCTTAAAAACACGGCTCGTGCGGTTCTTCTCGCAGACGACCGTCACCTTTTTCATGCGGTCAATGGCCATGGCTCACGCTCCGGTCTTTTCGCCGGCCACCAGCCGGGCCGTCACGGCCTTCACCTGCCCCGCGATCCGCTCCGCGGGGATCTGGTCCAGCCGGGCACGGGCGGCGCTGTGCTCCTCGTCGGCCTTCTTGAGCTCCTGGGCGACCTTGGCCTCGGCGTCGGCCCGAAACGCGGCCGTCCGCCGCTCGACCGACGCGGCCACCTCCGCCCGCGCCGCCGCCGCCTGCTCCTCCGCCGATGCCTCCAGCCGCTTCGCCTCGGCCTTCGCGGACTCCACAACCTGGTTTGCCTGCGTCTCCAGCGACAAGACGTTTTCTATAAGAGACATGGTTGCCGGTTTCCCTTGTGGTGGTTGACCGTGTCCGCCCGGTGCCTGCCGCACTGCAACTTGCGAATAATGCCACAACCCCTTGCCGGGGCGGCACCAGACGAGCGTTTCGGAGTATATCAGGGTCCCGCGGGGCGGTGCAAATGTTTTTTTCCTGCCGCCTGGAAGGCCCGAAACGGGCGTGTTTGTAGCAGAATGAGCAGTTAAGAAGCCCGGGGCGGGGAGGGGGGGGCACGGTCCGCCGGGTCGGTGGTGGAGCACGCGGACCGGCGGGCCGGGCGGGGGGATACGGGGACGCATGGGCGGTTGTGGAATAAATTTTGACAGGGGGGGCGGAGTATGGTAAACTATCGGGTCGCATCCCAGAAGGAGAGGTCTGTCTTTGTCAACAAACATCCGGTTACGCAGACCAGAAGAAACGGGAACACGACTCCCCTGACATGACACGACCCCCCTCACCCCGCGCAACGAAGGAGAAACTGCATGGCTGTCGCCCACCCGCTTGAATCGCGCAAAGTCCTTGGCAGGATCCCCGACCGGGTCGACCTTCCCGACCTCATCGAAATCCAGACACGCTCCTACGACGAGTTTCTCCAGTGGGACCTTCCGCCGGACGAGCGGAAGCCCCAGGGGTTGCAGGAGGTCTTTCAGGAGATTTTCCCGATCAGCTCGCCGAACGGGCTGACCAAGCTGGATTTCGTGCACTACGCGTTCACCCCGCCGAAGTACACCATCCAGGAGTGCCAGGAGCGCGGCGCGACCTATGCGGCGTCGCTGAAGGCGCTGCTGCGCCTGACGCGCTACGAGGAGGTGGGCAACAACGAGTTCCGCGAGAAGCTGCTGGTCGAGCAGGAGGTCTTCTTCGGCGAGCTCCCGCTGATGACACCCGTGGGCACCTTTATCATTAACGGCGCCGAGCGCGTGATCGTGAGCCAGCTGCACAAGTCCCCGGGCGTCTCCTTCGAGAAGCGCCTGCACACGAACGGCAAGACCATCCTGAGCGCGCGGATCATCCCGTACCGGGGCGCCTGGCTGGAGTTCGAGTACGACCTTAACGACTACCTGTGGGTCATGATCGACCGCCGCAGCAAGCTGCCCGTGACCACCTTCCTCAAGGCCTTCGGGTTCGTGGAGCCCGAGGAGATCCTCTCGCTTTTCTACACCTTCGACGAGGTGACGATCTCCCGGAACAAGTTCAAGGTGAACGGCAAGCCGGCGGCGCAGGAGGAGCTGGTGGGGCGCTGGGTGGCCGCGGACGTGTTCGACCCGGAGACGGGCGAGATTTTCGCGGACGCGGCGCAGGTGCTGACGGAGGCCGCGCTGAACCGCATCCTGAACTCCCACGTGACGGAGATGCGCCTGCTCAACCCGGTGGAGGTCCAGAAGGACCAGGCCATTGTGCACACGCTGAGCCAGGACAACATCATGACGCAGGACGCGGCGATGCAGGCCGTGTACGCCAAGGTGCGCCCCGGCGACCCGGCGACGCCCTCCACCTACCGCACCTTCTTCCAGAAGCTCTTCTCCGACGCGGCCCGCTACGACTTCGCGGCGGTGGGCCGGTACAAGATCAACCGCAAGCTCGGGCTCAACATTGACCAGGGCACGCGCACCCTCACGACGGAGGACATCGTCAAGACGCTCCAGTACCTGGTGCGGCTGCGCGGCGGCGAGGGCGTGCTGGACGACATCGACCACCTGGGCAACCGCCGGGTGCGCGCCGTGGGCGAGCTGCTCGCCAACCAGTTCCGCACGGGCCTGGCCCGCATGGAGCGCACGGTCCGCGAGCGCATGAACTACACGGACGAGGAGCAGCTGACGCCGCAGAACCTGATCAACCCGAAGCCCGTGGGCGCGGTGGTCAAGGACTTCTTCGGCCGCAGCCAGCTCTCGCACTTCATGGACCAGATCAACCCGCTGGCCGAGCTGACCCACAAGCGCCGCCTGAGCGCCCTGGGCCCGGGCGGCCTGAGCCGCGAGCGCGCGGGCTTCGAGGTGCGCGACGTGCACCCCACGCACTACGGCCGCATCTGCCCCATCGAGACCCCGGAAGGCCCGAACATCGGCCTCATGGCGTCGCTGTCCACCTACGCCCGGATCAACCGCTACGGCTTCCTGGAGACGCCCTACTACAAGGTGAGCGACGAGCGGGTGTCGAACAAGGTGGAGATGCTCTCGGCGTACGACGAGGACAACTACACGATCGCCCAGGCGAACGCGCCGCTCGACGAGAAGCGCAAGTTCGTGAAGAGCCTCGTGTTCTGCCGCCGCCGGGCCGACTACCCCCGCGTGACCCCGAAGGAGGTGGACTACATGGACGTGTCCACCAAGCAGCTGGTCAGCGTGGCCGCCGCGCTGATCCCCTTCCTGGAGCACGACGACGCCAACCGCGCCCTGATGGGCTCGAACATGCAGCGCCAGGCGGTGCCCCTGCTCCGCGCCGAGGCCCCGCTGGTGGGCACGGGGCTCGAGCACGTCACCGCGCGCAACTCCGGCACCGTGGTCCGCGCCGAGCGCGAGGGCGAGGTGGTCTACGCCGACAGCGAGCGTATCCGCGTCAAGGTGAGCGAGCGCGGCGACAACCCGTTCCGCCCGGACGAGGACGAGTACACCCTGCGCAAGTACATGCGCTCCAACCAGAACACCTGCATCAACCAGCGCCCGATCGTGGTGCGCGGCGACAAGGTGGGCAAGGGCCAGATTCTGGCCGACGGCCCCGCCGTGGACCGCGGCGAGCTGGCCCTCGGCCGCAACGTGCTGGTGGCGTTCATGCCCTGGCAGGGGTACAACTTCGAAGACGCCATCATCATCAGCGAGGACGTGGTCAAGGACGACGTCTTCACCTCGGTCCACATCTCGGTCTTCGAGATGGAGGCCCGCGACACGAAGCTGGGCCCCGAGGAGATCACGCGCGACATCCCGAACGTGAGCGAGGAGGCCCTGCGCAACCTCGACGACGACGGCATCGTGAAGATCGGCGCCAAGGTCGGGCCCGGCGACATCCTCGTCGGCAAGGTGACGCCCAAGGGCGAGACCGAGCTGGCCCCCGAGGAGAAGCTGCTGCGCGCCATCTTCGGCGACAAGGCGGAGGACGTGCGCGACGCGTCGCTCACCCTGCCCCCGGGCTCCAGCGGCGTGGTGGTCGACGTCAAGGTGGCCAGCCGCAAGGACAAGTCGTCGGACGCCCAGGCCAAGAAGAGCATCACCCAGGAGGTCAAGAAGATCGAGCGCGGCTACGAGGAGCGCATCGCCGACATCCGGGCGACCTTCGAGGAGCTGGTCCACAAGGACATGGTCGGCCTCAAGATATTGGAGGACGTCATCGATTTCCGCACCGACAAGCTCGAGCTCGAGAAGGGCAAGCGCGTCCGCCCGACGCACCTCAAGTCCCTCGACTACAGCGTCCTCTCGCGCCTGCGGGTGGAGGACCGCGACGTGCAGCTGCGCTTCACGCGTCTGGTCAACATGGCCGCCATGGAGGAGGCCAAGCTCATCGCCTACCGCGACGCGCGCATCGAGCGCCTGCGCAAGGGCGACGAGCTGGCCCCCGGCGTCATCAAGGTCGTCAAGGTCTTCGTCGCCAGCAAGCGGCGCCTGTCCGTCGGCGACAAGATGGCCGGCCGCCACGGGAACAAGGGCATCGTGTCCCGCATCGTCCCCCGCGAGGACATGCCCTTCCTCCCCGACGGGACGCCCGTGCAGATCATCCTCAACCCCCTGGGCGTGCCCTCGCGCATGAACGCGGGCCAGCTGCTTGAGACGCACCTGGGCTGGGCGGCCCGGGCCCTCGGCATCAAGGTGGCGACCCCGGTGTTCAACGGCGCCTCCGAGGAGGTCATCCGCCAGCACATGCGCAAGGCGGGGCTCCCCGAGACGGGCAAGATCCAGCTGCGCGACGGGCGCACGGGCGACCCCCTGCACCAGGAGACCTGCGTCGGCCAGATCTACATGATGAAGCTGAACCACCTGGTGGACGACAAGATCCACGCCCGCGCCATCGGGCCCTACTCGCTGGTGACGCAGCAGCCCCTGGGCGGCAAGGCCCAGTTCGGCGGGCAGCGCTTCGGCGAGATGGAGGTGTGGGCCCTGCAGGCCTACGGCGCCGCCTACACCCTGCAGGAGCTGCTGACCATCAAGTCCGACGACATCCAGGGGCGCACGCGCTCCTACGAGGCCATCGTCAAGGGCGACCGCGAGATCGACCCCGGCACCCCCGAGTCCTTCAACGTGCTGGTCCGCGAGATGCAGAGCCTCTGCCTCGACGTGGTCAAGCTCGTGAAGAAGGAAGGTTTGACGGAAACCGAAGAAGAACTCCTGGAGGACTGAGTTTTGGCCAAGTACATCGCGACGACCGGCGACCGTTTTGACGCCATCCAGATCCGCCTCGCCTCCCCGGAGGAGGTGCTGAAGTGGTCGCACGGCGAGGTGAAGAAGCCGGAGACGATCAACTACCGCACCTTCAAGCCGGAGAAGGACGGCCTTTTCTGCGAGCGCATCTTCGGCCCCGTCAAGGACTGGGAGTGCGGCTGCGGCAAGTACAAGAAGATCAAGCACCGCGGCATCACCTGCGACCGCTGCGGCGTCGAGATCACGGAGTCCAAAGTCCGCCGCGAGCGCATGGGCCACATCAAGCTGGCCGTGCCCGTGGCGCACATCTGGTTCTTCAAGACCTCGCCGAGCTGCATCGGATACCTGCTGAACCTGTCCATCCGCACCCTTGAGCGCATCATCTACTTCGAGAACTACGTGGTCCTCGACCCGGGCACCACGCCGCTCGCGCGCATGCAGACCATGACGGAGGACGAGTACCAGGAGGCCCGCGCGCAGCACGGCGCCGACGCCTTCACGGCCAAGATGGGCGCCGAGGCCCTCAAGGACTTCCTCGCCGAGCTGGACCTCGAGGCCCTGAGCGCCGAGCTGCACAACGAGTTCGCCGCCTCCAGCTCCGTCCAGGCCCGCCAGAAGGTCGTCAAGCGGCTGAAGATCGTCGAGGCCCTCCGCAAGTCGGGCAACAGCCCCTCCTGGATGGTGCTCGACGCGCTGCCTGTGATCCCGCCGGACCTGCGGCCGCTGGTGCCCCTTGAGGGCGGCCGCTACGCCACCAGCGACCTGAACGACCTGTACCGGCGCGTGATCAACCGGAACAACCGGCTCAAGCGCCTCATCGACCTGCGCGCCCCGGAGGTGATCCTCCGCAACGAGAAGCGCATGCTCCAGGAGGCCGTGGACGCCCTGTTCGACAACGGCCGCCACGGGCGCACCGTCCTCGGCACGGGCAACCGCCCCCTGAAGTCCCTCAGCGACATGCTCAAGGGCAAGCAGGGCCGGTTCCGCCAGAACCTGCTGGGCAAGCGCGTCGACTACTCCGGCCGCTCGGTCATCGTCGTCGGCCCCGAGCTCAAGTTGCACCAGTGCGGCCTGCCCAAGCGCATGGTCCTCGAGCTCTTCGAGCCGTTCATCATCAACCAGCTCAAGGAGCGCAACATCGCCACCACCATCAAGGCGGCCAAGCGCATGATCGCCCAGGGCAAGGACGAGGTGTGGAACGTCCTCGAGGACGTGATCCGCGACCACCCCGTCATGCTCAACCGCGCGCCCACGCTGCACCGCCTGAGCGTGCAGGCCTTCCAGCCGGTCCTCATCGAGGGCAAGGCGATCCGCCTGCACCCGCTGGTGTGCCGCGCGTTCAACGCCGACTTCGACGGCGACCAGATGGCCGTGCACGTGCCGCTCTTCCCGCAGGCGCAGCTTGAGGCGCACCTGCTGATGATGTCCTCGTCCAACATCTTCTCGCCGTCCGACGGGTCCCCCATCGTGACGCCCAGCCAGGACATCGTCCTCGGCATCGCCTGGATGTCCAAGGTCCGCCGCGGCGCGAAGGGCGAGTGGAAGGACGCCTGGACGGGAAAGAACGGCGAGCTTCTCCAGCCCGGGCGGGTGTACCCCGGCCCCGAGGCGGTCGTCCTCGCCCATGAGGCGGGCCTGGTGGACATCCACGCCCGCATCAAGGTGCGGGTGGACGGGGGTCTCCTCGACACGACGGTGGGCCGCGTGCTGCTGGCCGAGCACCTTCCCGAGGGGATCACGGTCAGGGACGTGAACACCCAGCACGACCAGGGCACCATCGGCAAGGTGATCGCCGCGTGCTACGCCAAGTACGGCCACCACCGCACCGTCGAGCTGCTCGACGCCCTCAAGGCGGTCGGCTTCAAGTACGCCACCCTCTCCGGCATCTCGATCGCCATCGGCGACATGGTGATTCCGGCGGAGAAGCAGGAGGTCGTCTCCAAGGCCGAGGCCGAGGTCGCGCGCATCGAGAACATGTACTCGAACGGCCTGCTCACCTCCGGCGAGCGGTCCAACAAGATCATCGACGTGTGGACGGCGGCCTCGGAGGCGGTGGCCGCGGCCATGCTCCGCGCCATGGAGGAGAACGAGCAGGGCTTCACGGGCATCCACCTCATGTACGAGTCGAAGGCCCGCGGCAGCAAGTCCCAGATCCGCCAGCTCGCCGCCATGCGCGGCCTCATGGCCAAGCCCTCCGGCGAAATCATCGAGTCCCCAATCCTCTCCAACTTCCGCGAGGGGCTCACGGTGATCGAGTACTTCATCTCCTCGCACGGCGCCCGCAAGGGCCTCGCCGACACGGCGCTCAAGACCGCCGACGCCGGCTACCTCACCCGCCGCCTCGTGGACGTGGCGCAGGACGTGGTGATCGAGGAGGAGGACTGCGGCACCCTTGAGGGCGTCTACATGGAGGCCCTGATGGACGGGTCCGAGATCGTCGCCCCGCTCAACGAGCGCATCGTCGGCCGCCACGTGCTCGACGACGTGTTCATTCCCGGCGAGCCGGAGCCGGTCGTCGCGGCGGACGAGGAGATCACCGAGGCCAAGGCCCGGCGCATCGCGGAGTCCGGCCTGCAGGGCGTCAAGGTGCGCTCCGTGCTCACCTGCCAGTCGCGCCAGGGCGTCTGCGCCAAGTGCTACGGGCGCAACCTGGCCACCGGCAAGCTCGTGGAGATGGGCGAGGCCGTCGGCATCATCGCCGCCCAGTCCATCGGCGAGCCCGGCACGCAGCTCACCATGCGCACCTTCCACATCGGCGGCGCGGCGAGCCGCCAGGTGGAGAACACCGAGATCAAGGCCAACGAGGGCGGCCGGGTCGAGTTCCGCAACATCCGCACCGCGGTCAACCGCGACGGCAAGACCGTCGTTGTGAACCGCGGCGGCGAGCTCGTCATCCAGAACGCCGAGGGCAAGGAGGCGCAGCGCGCCCTCGTGCCCACGGGCTGCGAGATTTTCTGCGAGGACGGCCAGAAGGTGCGCAAGGGGCACCTGCTCTACCGGTGGGACCCCTACAACATCTACATCGTGGCCGAGGTCAACGGCAAGATCCGCCTCGAGGACATGATCAAGGGCGTGACCATCCGCCAGGAGGTCAACAAGGAGACCGGCATCGAGGAGATCATCGTCACGGAGCACAAGCACGACCGGCACCCGCAGATCGTGATCTGCAACCCGCAGAAGGACTCCGAGATCCTCTCCTTCAGCACGATCCCCTCGCAGACCCATGTCATGGTCAAGGACAACGACATGGTGCGCGCCGGCGACATCCTCGCCAAGACCCCGCGCCAGTTCACCAAGACCAAGGACATCACGGGCGGCCTGCCGCGCGTTGCCGAGCTCTTCGAGGCGCGCCAGCCGAAGTCGCCCGCCATCATCAGCCACATTGACGGCACCGTCGAGTTGAAGACCGCCGCCAAGGGCATGCGCCAGATCGTGATCAACCCGCCCGTCGGCAAGCCGCGCGAGTACCTGATCCCGCCCGGCAAGCACCTCAACGTGCAGTCCGGCGACCGCGTGTACGCCGGCCAGCGCCTGACCGACGGGCCCATCATCCCGCACGACATCCTTGAGGTGCAGGGCGAGGACCACCTCCGCCGCTACCTGCTCGACGAGGTCCAGCTGGTCTACCGCATGCAGGGCGTGCGCACCAACGACAAGCACATCGAGGTCATCGTCCGCCAGATGCTCCGCAAGGTCCGCATCAAGGACGACCCGGGCGACACGCCCTTCCTGGCCCACGAGGAGGTGGACAAGCTCCGCTTCGCCGAGGTGAATCAGGAGACCCGCATGCGCGACGGCCGCCCGGCCGAGGCCGACCCGGTGCTCCAGGGCATCACCAAGGCCGCCCTCAGCACGAGCAGCTTCGTCGCCGCAGCCTCGTTCCAGCAGACCACCCGCGTCCTCACCGACGCCGCCATCAGCGGCAAGCGCGACTACCTCTCGGGCCTCAAGGAGAACGTCATCATCGGCCACCTGATCCCCGCGGGCACCGGCAGCCGGCACTACCAGACCTCGCGGCCCGTCAGCGCCGTCAAGGAGGACTTCTCCGAGGAGCTGGAGATCGCCGACCTGTCCGAGCCGGAGACCGGGGAGGAGGCCGGCTGAGGCGCGCCCCCGGGCAGGGCCTGACAGCGTGACTTTTCGCGCGGTCCCCGCCGGACGGGGCGCCCCGTCCGGCGGGCCGCGCAAACTTTGGGGCGGTTCGCCCGCCGCAGAGGGAGAGCATCGGATGAAGAAGGCACGTCTTTTTCTGGCCGTTGCGGCGCTGCTTGCCGCCGCGGCGGGGGCCCCGGCGGCCGAGTCCCGGCTGGTGGACAGCGTGGTGGCGGTGGTTGGCCGCGAGCCCATCCTCCAGAGCGACCTCCTTCAGGACATCGGCCCCCAGATCCAGGACATCCGCAAGACGGCCACCTCCCAGGAGCAGTTCGCCGCCGAGGTGGACAAGGCGCTTGAGCAGGCGCTCGAGGCCGCCATCGAGTACAACATCCTCTACCGCGAGGCGGTGACGGCGGGGATTGAGGTGAAGGACAACGACGTCGAGAGCCGCCTCGACACCATCCGCAAGCAGTACGAGACGGGCGAGGCCTTCGCCGCCGCCCTGGCCGACGCGGGCACGACCGTCGGCGACTTCCGCGAGCGTGTGCGGCGGCAGATCATGGCCTCCGCCATGGCCATGCGCAAGCGCCTGGACTTCGAGAAGGAGGTGGTGGTCACGGAGGAGGACATGTCCCGCCACTACCAGGACCACAAGTCCGACTTCGAGCACCCCGCCCGCATGCAGGTCCGGCGCATCTTCATCCCCGCGGGCGCCGACGCACGCGCCCGGATTGAGGCCCTGCGCGGCGAGCTGGAGCTCGGCGCGGACTTCGCCGAGGCCGCCCGCGCGCAGTCCCAGGGACCCGAGGCGAAGGAGGGCGGGCTCGTGGGCTGGGTCAAGGCGGGCGACATGGTGGCCGAGCTCGACGCCGTCCTCGCGGGGCTCAAGCCTGGCGAGACCAGCGGCGTGGTCGAGACGGAGTTCGGGTTCCACCTGCTCAAGGTGGAGGCCCGTGAGGACGCCGGCCTCACCCCCTACGACAAGGCCCGCCAGGAGATCGAGCCCCTTCTCCGCAAACAGCGCGTGGACGAGCGCTACAAGAAGTGGATGGGCACCCTCCGCCAGCGCGGCAACGTGCGGATCCTCAACTGACCCGCGCCCGTCCGGGGGCGCGCGCGGCCGGAAAATCTTGATTTCCGCGGCCGAAAAGAGGATTATCTTAGCCGAGGTCCCGGGGAATCCCCCTTCCCCCGGAAACGCCGAAAAGCCGGTTTCCACAGGTGTGTTGTGGAACCCGGGACAATCCCGGGGCGCGCGCCAGCGCCGCCCGCAACCCGTAAACAGCAGAAGGACAAGACGTACATGACAAGGATCGCCGACATCAAAGCCCGCGAGATTCTGGATTCCCGGGGCAACCCCACCGTGGAGGTGGACGTGTATCTCGCCTCCGGATTCATGGGCCGCGCGGCCGTGCCGTCCGGCGCCTCGACCGGCGAGAACGAGGCCGTCGAGCTGCGCGACGGCGACGCCAAGCGCTATCTGGGCAAGGGCGTCACCAAGGCCGTGAAGAACGTGAACGACGTCATCGCGCAGGAGCTCATGGGCATGGACGCGCTCAACCAGCGCGAGATCGACCAGACCATGATCGCCATGGACGGCACCCCGAACAAGGGCAAGCTGGGCGCCAACGCGCTCCTGGGCGTCTCGATGGCCGTGGCGAAGGCCTCCGCCGAGTTCCTGGAGCAGCCGCTCTACCGCTACCTCGGCGGCGTCAACGCCCACATGCTGCCCGTGCCCATGATGAACATCCTCAACGGCGGCAAGCACGCCGACGGCACCGTGGACTTCCAGGAGTTCATGGTGATGCCCGCGGGCGCCAAGACCTTCCGCGAGGCCCTGCGCATGGGCGCCGAGATCTTCCACGCCCTCAAGAAGGTCCTCAAGGAGAACGGCTACAACACGTCGGTCGGCGACGAGGGCGGCTACGCCCCCAGCCTCAAGAGCAACGACGAGGCCCCCGAACTCATCATGAAGGCCATCAAGGCCGCGGGCTACAAGGCGGGCAAGGACATCTTCCTCGCCCTTGACCCGGCGTCCAGCGAGATGGTCAACGAGGCCGAGAAAAAGAAGAAGAAGGGCTACTGCTTCTTCAAGTCCGACCCCGGCCGCATCGCCACCAGCGACGAGATGATCGCCCTGTGGACCGGATGGTGCGCCAAGTACCCGATCATCAGCATCGAGGACGGCCTCGGCGAGGCCGACTGGGCCGGCTGGAAGAAGCTCACCGACGCGATCGGCGGCCGGGTGCAGCTGGTCGGCGACGACCTGTTCGTCACCAACACCCACTACCTCGCCAAGGGCATCAAGCAGGGCGTGGCCAACAGCATCCTCGTGAAGGTCAACCAGATCGGCACCATCACCGAGACGCTGGACGCCTGCATGATGGCCCACCGCGCCGGCTACACCACGGTCATCTCCCACCGCAGCGGCGAGACCGAGGACGCCACCATCGCCGACATCGCCGTCGCCGTCAACGCCGGCCAGATCAAGACCGGGTCCGCCTCGCGCAGCGACCGCGTCGCCAAGTACAACCAGCTTCTCCGCATCGAGGAGCAGCTGGGAAGCCAGGCCTGCTATCCCGGCATGGCCGCCTTCAACCTCAAGTAACCACCGGAGAGGGCCGGGGCGGGAACACGGGTTCCCGTCCCGGCCCGCCTGCATTCATGCTCAAGGGGCTCCTGAAATTCCTGCTGGTGTGCGCCGTGGCCGCGGGACTGGCCTATCTCTACCACCGCCACCGCGACTTCAACGGGAGAATGGAGACCCTGGAGCAGAACCGGCAGGCCGTGGAGGATCTCCGCAGGGAGGTCCAGGACCTCCAGCACCGCCTGAATGAGGCCTCCGAGCGGGTCCGGCGCCTGGAGTCGGACCCCGTCGAGCGCGCCGCCGTCGTGCGCCAAATGCGAAAATTCGCCGGGGAGGAGGAGAAAGTCTTCCGCATGGAGGAGGGGGCCGCGCCCGCGCCGCTCCCCGCCGTCCCCGCCCCGGCCCAACCGGCCCCCTGAAGCCGCGGGGGGCAGGGAGAACACGTCCATGGACGCCTTGGAAGCCCTCCGCACGCGCCGCTCCGTGCGCCGCTACGCCCCCGGCCGGGAGATTCCCCGCGACACGCTTGGGCAGATCGTTGACTGCGGTCGTCTGGCCGCCTCCGCGCGCAACACGCAGCCGTGGGAGTTCGTCGTGGTCACAGACCCCGGCCGCCTCGCCGAAATCGCCGCCCTCACCGCCCACGGCAAGTTCATCGCCGACGCCTCCGCCTGCGTCGCCGTCTTCTGCCGCGACGGCGACTACCCGCTCGAGGACGGCTGCGCCGCCACGCAGAACATTCTCGTGGCCGCCCGGGCGTTCGGCCTCGGTTCCTGCTGGGTGGCCGGCGCCCGCAAGGAGCACGCCCCGGCCGTGGCGGCCCTGCTGGGCGTTCCCCCCGGCATCGGGCTGATCAGCCTAGTTGCCCTGGGATACCCCCTCGACACGCCCTCCCCGGCCAAGCGCCCCCTGGCGGAGGTCCTCCACTGGGAGCGGTTCTGATCCGCCCCGACCCGGGCCCCTCCGCCGGGCTTCCCTTTTCTTCGGGGATGGTGTAGAATTCCCCCAGGTGCGCGCACGCCCCGGGACAACCGCTCCGGGGCGCAGGTAGTCCCGGGACGCGGCGCCGTCCGCGCCGGGAAAAGAGGAGAAGCCAATGCTTCGGGGCGGCGAAAGACCCGGTCAGATTCCCGAAGGGATGTTCGGGAACGTGGACGCCCGGCTGCCGATTTTTCCCACCGGAAGATTCGAGCGCGTTCCGGTCTTTGTCTTCCTGGGCGGGCTGATGCTTGAGCTGGTCGCCGCCTATGTCGCCACCTTCTACCTCAAGCGCCCCTACAACACCGTGGACGAGCTCATGAGCCTGACCGCCACCGGCGTCATGTGCGCGGGCACGCTGATGTACCTGAGGGTCTTCCGCGCCGTCTCGTGGGACGCCGCGGTCGCCTCCAGCCTGGTGGTCATCTCCAAGGCCCTCGACCTCGTCCGCGAAACCCGCGCGTTCAACGAGGTGCCCCTGATCGGCATCGAGGACAGCCGCAGCGTCTCCTTCAAGGCGGTCATCTTCGCGGCCGGCGGCGCCCTGATCATCATCGCCCTTTTCCGGGCGGTGCGCACCATCGCCCTCGCCAACTGGAAGCTGGAGCGCCAGAACCAGATCCTGACGCGGGAGCAGCACGAGCGCGAGCGCGCCGCCGCCGCCCTGCGGGAATCCGAGGCCATGCTCCTCCTCGTGATCGAGAGCATTCCCGAGGCCGTCTGGTGGAAGGACCGCGAGTCGCGCTACATGGGCGCCAACATGCAGCTCGCCGAGATCATGGGCGCCACCACGCCCGCCGAGCTCATCGGAAAGCGCGACACGGACTTTCCCCACCTGGCCGGTCTGGCCGAGGGCTATGTCGCGGACGACATGGAGGTCATGCGGCGGCGCGAGCCCGTGTTCAACATCGTGGAGGAGGTGCGGTATCCCGACGGCGGCATCCGCGTCGTGCGCACCAACAAGGCACCCCTCTACGACGCCGACGGCGACATCATCGGCACCCTGGGCTTCTGCCGCGACATCACCGAGGACCGGAAACTCGAGGCGGAGCGGGCCCGGCTGGTCGCCGCGCTCAACCAGTCCGAGGAGCTGGTGATCATCACCGACCCCGAGGGCGTCATCGAATACGCGAACCAGGCCTTCGAGCGCGTGTCCGGGCTCTCCTCGGCCGATGTGTTCGGAAAGGATCTCAACGTCACCCTGAGCCCCGACCACCCGCCGGAGGAGTACCGGGCCCTTGTGGACCGGGTGACGCGCGGCGAAATGTGGCAGGGCCTGCTGACCAACCGGCGCAAGGACGGCACCTTCTACGAGGTGCTGGCGACCATCTCCCCCGTCCGCAACGAGGAGGGGACGATCATCAACTACGTCGTCCTCGAGCGCGACGTGACCGAGGGCCGCAGGATGGAGCAGCAGATCCGCCAGGCCCAGAAGATGGAGGCCCTCGGCCAGCTCGCGGGCGGCGTCGCCCACGACTTCAACAACCTGCTCCAGGTGGTCAGCGGGCACATCGAGCT
>ERZ795031.3327-NODE-3327-length-14420-cov-6.927393_pt1 | contig 14420 bp, 7 predicted proteins | sample MGYA00375123_ERZ795031 | MGnify/ENA primary metagenome ERZ795031 (study PRJEB30166, sample SAMN05720159) | activated sludge metagenome | isolation source: anaerobic digester from wastewater treatment plant | place: USA | collected 2015-04-21 ... | reverse complement strand
ACTTGACAGTTGCGCCGGTCTTTTTGGCGATCCGCATGCCGTTTGCGTAGAGGTAGTCTGTCGATTCAGAGGATGTCTCTTCATAAATCACGTTTATGCCGGCGTAGACGTAGGTAGTTGTGACGCCTGTTGAGTGATTGTGGGACTTTACACGCCTTCCATGAGAGTCATAGAGGTATTCAAATAATAAGGCATCACTCTCTCTTACTTGTCTTAAATTATTGTTTTGATCCCAGAAATAAGTAAAAGTAGAGTTTCCATCTTTCTCAACAAGATTGCCGTTGGAGTCGTATGTGAAGTCAGTTGTGATGCTTGCAACGGTCTTTGAAGTCAGCCTCATCATGTTGCTGTAGGTGTAGTTTGTCGTGACTGTATTTTCTGTTTGCTGGGTCCTGTTGTCTAGGTGGAGTTAAGTTATTTCGGTATTCATATATAAATATGAAAATGCTAGAATAAAAATAACAAATATAATTGAAATTACATATCCACATAAATTGCCCACCCATAATGTGCCCATTTTTGCCCAAAAGACTATATTCACAATCGAAAATAGAACCCCAATAATGAAGACTTCCTTTTTTATCTTTAGATGGGAAAGATGGCTAAGAGAATATTTTAACAAGTTGACATAACAATCAGGATCTTTCTTTTCTATGTCGAGTTTGAACTTTAATAAAACAAAAAAATAAGCCAATGCTGGAACAATAATGCTTAAAATTTGAAATAAAACTGTTCCCATGCCCCATTGATTTGAAAGTCTGAAATAATAAGTATACAAACCGAGTCCGCCAATAAAAATCCATAAACCAATACCATAATTGCTGATTGTAAAAAATTTATTCCCTTTTCTCTTTATTGAAAATATTATATCAATGAATAAAGAAATAATAAACGTCCCTATAAGGACGTATATTTGAAACTCTTTTGGAGTTATTGATTCTAAAAATACCATTTTAGTTCACCGGCCGTAAAATTCTTCCCATGTTTGTGTGTACGGTATTACGCCATCTTGAGTAAATACTCCGCCTGCATTTGCATAATCCCATCCTGCGTTGGGCCCGTATCTAACGTGGAATATTGCGTCAGCTATATTATCACTTGGTCTACCTTCGAATAATCCTATAAATGAATAAATAGATGTCAGTGCATCTGTTGCATTTTGAAGAGTTTCTGCATATTTTGCGGTTGTTGATACAGCACGTGCTACAGTTCCAACTCCAGAAGCTAATGCAGAAGCTACTACGGTGTCTTTAGCAAGTTCAAACATAGCTAACTGAACAACAACACTGTTCAACCTATAATAGTCGTTTGGTGTTAGCCCTGGGGCTACATTAAATCCCATGTTTTTCCATGTTTCGGATATGCTATTTCCACCTTTGAAATTGATTGTGATGCCAGAAAGATTTGTTTTTACTTCACCAAATTTAGCTAGCCAATGAGCGCTTGTTTGTTGAGCATCAGCCCACTCCCAGACAAATGGGCTTCCTGTTGCAAGTAAATTTTGTAATCTCTCTGAAATATTACTCAAGCTGCCATATGCGTTTTCTAGAATTTCACCTGTGGCCTGGCTTACTACTATCTTTCCATTCTCATAGAGGTCTACCCACCCACCATCTCTAAATTCATGCTGACAAGCCATACCCGTCGGATCAACATACCTTAGCGGATTATTCATGCAGTAGACGTATGGGTTCTGGCTCTGGGAGCTAATCATGCTTCCTTTTATTGGATCTTCGCTAATAAATCTTCCGAGCGATGCGTCATACCAGCGTGCGCCGAAGTAGTATAGGCCTATGTCGGCCTCGCTGTACTGGCCTGTGAAGGCGTACTTCTCTGTGCCTGTTGCGTTTGCATCCTCCCCGAACGGCTTGTAGTCGCTCTCGAAAGTCGGCTGGCCTGATGAGTCAGTGACAAGCCTTGTGGAGCCAAGGTGGTCGGAGTGGAAATACTTGACTGTTGCGCCGGTCTTTTTGGCGATCCGCATGCCGTTTGCGTAGAGATAGTCTATTGACTCTGTTGAAGTCACTTCATAGATCACGTTTATGCCGGCGTAGATGTATGTCGTTGTGACGCCTGTGCCGCTGTTAAAAGACCTTACCCTTCTTCCGTTGGGGTCGTAGGTGTAGCTGAATAGCAAGTTTCCGTTCTGCCTCACTTCCTTTAGCCTGTTGTCATAGTCCCAGACATAGGTGTAAGAGCTATTGCCCTCGGACTTTGAAGTGAGATTCCCGTTCCTGTCGTAGTCAAATGAAGTGGATGCCCCGCCTTCTGTCTTTGAGAGCAGCCTCATCATGTTGCTGTAGGTGTAGTTTGTCGTGACCGCACCCTCTACCTCTTGCGTCCTGTTGCCCATGCTGTCGTAGGTGTAGTCGATGTCAAAGACTGACACGGCAGTTTTGAGTCTGTTCATGCGGTCGTAGGTGAAGTCAAGGTTGTTCAGGCTTAGGACGTTTCCCGCGGGATCGTAGTCGTAATTGAGTGCCAAAAGGCTTCCCATAGTTATGTTTGTGGGCCTGTTCCTTGTGTCGTAGCTGTATGATGTTGTGACGCCATTCTGGTATGATATTGAAGTTATCCTGCTGTTTAGATTGTAGTCAAAGCCTGCATAGCCTGTGAGTGCTGTTATCCTGTTCACGTCGTCATATGTGTAGCTGTAGCTGTTTGTTGAGGGATAGGTAATCGATGTGATGTTTGACGTAGGATCGTAGGCATAAGATGTGCTGTAAGTTGAACCGTTTATGTCCCAGCCTTCAGACGTGAGCCTTCCCCTTGAGTCGTAGACATATGTCAGCTCGACATCTCCCCCCTCAGCGGATGTTAGGAGAGATCTCTTGTCATAAGCGTAGCCTGTGGTGCTTGAATCCGGATATGTCTTTGTTACTAGCCTTCCTAGGTCATCGTATGCGAAGCTAATTGTAGTTCCTTTCCTGTCCGTTGTGGAAGTTACGTAGCCTGCATCGTTATAGGCTATCGATGCGGCATTGCCATCCTTGAAGGTAGTGGTCGTGAGCCTTCCAAGGTCGTCGTATGTGTATGTTTCATAGTAGCCATTGTAGTTATCCTTCCTCTTGAGGTTTGAGAGGCCGTCGTACTGGTATGTGGTGTAGTATGTGCTTACACCATCTGGTGATTCATCAACCCTTGTAAGCCTTCCAATGTTGTCGTAGTAGTACTTCTTCTTGAATCCGTTCTCGTTTTCAACTTCGATTGTGTTTGCTATGTCGTTATAGACTCTCGCCGAATCGTTTCCGTCTGGATACTGGACCTGAGTCACCCTGCCAAGTGCATCATATGTGTAGTAGGTGTTTCTTCCAAGAGGATCTGTTGTCTGCTTCACGCTTCCGAGGTAATTGTAGTAGGTGTATGAGGTCTGGTAGATGGAGCCGCTTTCATATGTTTCAATTCTCTTCTCCCTTCCAAGCCCGTCATAGTAGCGCTTCACGTAGTTGTTGTTCTCGTCGTAGATAGTCACCATGTTGTTGACATCGTCATAGGCCGCGCTCTTTGTGTTTGAGCCGGGATACTCTACTTCAGTTATCCTTCCAAGGATATCGTAGCTGTAGTAAGTTGTGTAGTTTTCACCGTCAGTCTGGCTTACTATTTCACCTGTAGAGGCGTTGTAGTCGAATGTGGACTGTATTGTGTCTGCCCCAACAGTCATATATGTCCTTGTGAGGTAGGCATGATTGAAGTCCGAGTCATACTCAAAGTAAGTCGTCTTGCTCAATGGGTCTGTGCTCGATTCAATGTTGCCCCAGTTGTCAAACGTGTTTGTCACGTAAATCCAGCCGGTATTGTGCTTGCTCTTTGACTGGAGCGGATTGCCTTTGGAGTCGTACTTATAGTAGCGCTCTATCTTTGTCCCGGTGTTGTCAAACGCAAGCCCGCAGATGAGAGTATGGATGTCGTCAGAAACTACTGAATTTTCCGTGTAGAAACTGTTAGAAAAACCTGTGACTGTTGAGCCGGAAAAGTTTCTGAAGCTGTTCTCGTAGTTTGAGTTGACATAGGAAGTGTAGGTCTTGTTCTGGTACGGGTCCTCAAAGTAGACCATGTTGCCCCAGTTATCGTAGTTGTACTTTCTTGTAAAGGTGACAGTTGCTGTGTTTCCTCTGTATATGCTCTCCTGGGTAACTTCCTTGTTTGTGTTGTATGTATATGCCTCCTTGTAGAGCTGGACAGCGCTTGCATCCTTGACTGTCTTTGAGGTAGTTGTTCCATCGTCTGCAAAGACAAGCGTTGTTGTGCTCTTTGTGGTGCTGCTGCCGTCCTTTGTTGTTGTTACTTCCTGGGTCACCCTGTCATTTGAAACTGTGTAAGAAAACGCATTCTCTGCCGATAAATTACCCGTGGATTCGTAGATCTTCTGGGACGAAACCCTGTAAACCTTTCCCTCGTAGTAGTGGGTAAAGTATGGCCCAAAGTATGCAATGTGCGGCTTTCCCTCCGAGTCAAGTGCTATTGAAGTTCCAGCAGCGGATCTTGAATCGATTGTCTTTACCACCCAACTGCTCCCTGATTTCTTTGCATATTTGATCAGATTATTGCCTGAGTCATTATAGGCTATGTGTGGGTAGCCTGATGAATCGGCAACTATGTCGGGGTATGATCCTACATAGCTTGATGTGCTGTCAACGACTGTTTCCTCATACTTTGTGCTGTAGCTTGATTTAACATATCCTAGCGTGTACTGGCCGTATGAGCCCATGTCAGAGTAGGCAACGTGATTGTAGCCGTTCGAGTCTATGTCAAGGGACGTCCACCCACAGTAGTCGGCATCGTTGTGTACATAGTAAACGGAGCCGGCATACGATGTTGCCACATAGGTAATCCTGTTGTAGCTCGCCTTGTAGTATGATATCCTGCCGTTGTTACTTGAGTCAAGGTCTATCGAAGGGTAGTAACCGGGATGCCAGTTCCACTGATTGTCATAGGATGTTGTGCTCCAGTAGCCGCCACTTTTAGTTGTTTTATAGACGTACATCGGGTAAGAAGATATCGTGGATGTTGAAAATCCTATGTGCGGGTTGTTGTTTGTGTCAAGCTTTAGGGATAGTCCAAAGTAGCCATCGTAACTGCTCTGTGCAGGTACAGTTTCAACAGCCCATGATGTGCCGTTAAAATAAGCATACTTTATTCTTCTATTTGTTGCATCATAATAGGCTATGTGCGGATTGTTGTTTGAGTCAACGTCAATCGAGCAGAAGTACCCAACATCTCCTGTTGAGTCAACAGTTGTTTTCTCCCATTTTGTACCTGCCCATTTTGCGTATATCAGATCTTGATTTGTAGAATCATAATATGCTATGTGCGGATTGTTGTTTGAATCGAGATCCATCGAGGGATAGGCCCCGTTTGTGGTGCCTGACTGGATTATTTCCCTTGCACCTTCAGAGGTCTCGCCATACGTATATTCGGTGTACCCGCCAGTTGGGTATATTATCTTTGTTATGAGCCATGCCGAATTTGAATAAGATGAATTGTACTCATACCTTGTTTCCCTTCCGAGAGGGTCTGTTGCCTTTGTGAGTTTTCCGCCGTCATAGGTATAGCTTACAGTCCTATCGGATAGCTCTATGGAAGAAACCTTGCCGTTTGTATAGGTGAATACTGCCTCCCTTCCGAGTGTGTCCGTAATCTTCTCGATCATGTTGCTTCCGTTGTAGGTGAAGATCAGATAGTTGCCGTTTGTGTCCTCAATTCTTGTGAGTTTTTTAGAAGTGTCGAACTGGTACTTTAGCCCGCTGGGTCTTGTCAGAGTATAGGTATTATCAACATTCTTCTTAAGGATAAAATGAATGCCGCTCTTGTGGTACTCAAATGTTGTCCCGCTCCACTCGATTAAGTATTGTTGCCCTCCTTCAAGGTATAGATACCTCTCACCAATCCAAGGATAGTCAAGCCTAGTCGAGTTTCCAAAGTTTGTTGCTATATAAGGGTCGTCAAGCACCTTGCCGTTTGACAATGCGAGAGGAGTCTGGTAAATTCTCGTGATGACAAGGTCAAGACCCCTTGCAGGCAGTGCGAAATCTGTTGAGGACAATATGAGCTGACCTGTTTTTGGATTCACGTATTCAGAATTGTTCTTGAAGTACTGGTCGTAAGGTTTTATCCCGACCTGCTCCCATGGATTATATGTGTAGCCACCTGTTGTCATTATAGACATTGCTTGTTGGCCTTCTGTCCCGTACTCTCCAACAAACTTTGGCATGTCTTCATCTGAAAGATTGGCGTCCTTCTTTTCCGTATCTTCATTTGAAGTATTATCTATAGTTGTTATGTTTTCATCTTTCTTATCTGATGAATTTTGCTTGGATTCATTTTCTGAAGAGGTTGTTTCTATTGTATTTTTATCCCCGGTGACTGATATAAAGGAGATATATACAGTTGCCGTGGCAGTGCCATTATTTTCATCGTACACAGAGTACGTGAAGCTGTCTGTTCCGATAAAATCTGTTTTAGGGGCGTAGGTAAATCCTCCATCTGTCCCCATAGATACAATTCCATTTATGGGGTCTGAGAGCTTTGCCGAAAGAAGCATATTGCCATCCGGATCAGAATCGTTTACAAGGACACCTGGCGCAGGAATTGTTAGCTCGGTGTTCATCTGCGTTTGGTAATAATCGTCAACAGCTATTGGCATACTGTTATCTCCAACTGTTGCATTAGTCTCTTCTGCAAATGCAAAACTAAAATTAAGGCCAGAAAAATCAAATGGCGCTAGAATTGAAAACAAAATCATCAAAACTACTATAGACGCTTTCTTCATTTTTTCTCATCTCCTTTTTTTAAAATAATCTAAACTTTCTAGTGATTACAATCGTTGTTTCACTAACTGTGGATACAGCTTTGTTGATAACGGCTGGCAAATTATCTCCAAGGTTTTTATGGAGATTAAAAACAGGGCAAATACATGAAATGCCATTCTTAGCTAATTGATCTATTATTTTTGCGCTTTCAAGTTTGATCGGTATGGTGATTGTATCCATACTCTTGATGTTTTGCCTAGAGTATAATATGTTAATGAGAGGGTATGGATATTAATTTTAAAATAAAAGAGGGCTTAAAATAATCACGAAATCTAAAACAATGAGTAACAAAGGCAGTAAAATAAATTCAGAAATAAAGTAATTCATATTCTTGTAATAAATAAAACATTCTAATACTTTTTTTCTAAGGAGATAAAATAACTGTGGAATACTCTGAGATAAGATCACACTTCTTTTTATTACCAATGCGTATTGTTTCTAGGCTATTTTTACCAAATGTTAATTTATTGAATTAATAATCAAAAATAACGTCTAAATATACTCTATTTGGCCTCAAATTAGAATCTTATGCTAAGAATGTATTATTTTTAAGAATAATTATATTAAAACTACAATTACGCTGAGATAAGCGTAATCAAAAGCTCAATAATATTTTTTCCATGTTTACAATATATTTCTATTATACGGAAAATTATCTAATTAGTATTATGGCCTTCGATAAGGGGGCCTGATTTCTTGCTGTTTTCTTTCTGGGAGAAGAGCGGGATCATTAAGTATGAGGGCATAATTCACAACATCTATTATGACGACGATGTAATCAAAGGCTATCTAGAGTATACCAGTAATTACCCAGTATCACATACTTGTTTAGACCTTCCAATAATAACTGATGGGGACAAGGAGAAAAAGTTTCTTGATGATCTTAGGGCATGCGCAAACGATAAACGTTTCCAGTATCTTGATCTAGATAATGCTATATTAGTTTATGAGAATCTAGATGCCTTAAATCTAGGGCCAAAAACACCGATTGAAAGATTGTTCTTCCTGAAGGGATTTCACTTAGCCATGCTAGAAAACTTTGATATAGCTTCAAACTGGCAGCAGCCAACTTCTATTGATCTAATTACGCTAGGCCAAGGAGTAAATGTGTGTGCAAGGCTTGAGATCATTCTCTTTGAGCTAATCTACAGCAATCTATTCATGCCAGTACTGAAGATCGTGCACAAAGAAGGGGATATCTGGCATCATATCCACAGAACAATCTTGAAGGAGAAAGCTATCGAGTTCTTATGTAGACATTCACCCATGGATTATAGAGATCAGAAGCTCCCGGATGCTATATTGACACTTTCGCTTAGACTTAACTATCCCCTAATTGATGAACTGGCCCAGAAAATATATCTCAAGGAAGTTGTGTTCCTTAAGGACGCGCCAGACTTTTACGGAGAAGATCTAAAGGTTTATGGACCGTATAGACAAGGAGATATTGGAAAGATACCAAAAAGAAACTATGAGATTCTTATCGAAAATGCAATTGTGAAAGATGCAAGAGATGGCCCAAGGACACTGATGGATTGGGCTTTGACCTATTATGACGCAGGATTAAACATTTTGCCCCTAGTGCCCCGTAATAAATTCCCCATTATCAAATGGGAGAGGTATGAGAAAGAGCGGGCAAGAAGAGAGGATGTCATTTCTTGGTGGACAAAACAGCCTGAAGCAAATATTGGGATTATAACAGGAGAAATAAATAATCTAGTAGTAGTTGATGTGGATAAAGAACAGGGTAAAAAATCTTTAGAAATACTTTACAATAAGGAGATGCCATTAACGGCTGTAACAAAGTCAATAAGAGGAAAACATTACTATTTTAAGAATACCCATCATTGGGGGAGCCATATTGGGATCTACCCCGATATTGACATCAGAGGAGAAGGAGGGCTTATCGTTGCTCCGCCGAGCATACACCCTAGCGGAAAAGAGTATAAGTGGATTAATCCCATACTTGAAACTGAATTGGCCGAGATGCCCAGCGAGCTTGTTGAAGCCTTCCTTGAAAAGGTAAGGATGAAACCAGACCTATTCGAAGGCAAGATACGAGAAGGGGAGAGGAATAAGGCCCTAACCTCGATGTCGGGGAATCTCAGGAATATCGGCCTTGACCCGGAGCATGTCAGGGCAACTCTTCTTGCAATAAATCAGGTCAGGATGCAAGAGCCCTTGCCAGAGGGCGAAGTATCCAAAATAACTACAGATTTTCAAAGGGGCTTTTTTGCTTTGAGCGACATGGGTAATGCCGAGAGAATGGTGAAGTACTACGGTGAGATAATTAGGTATTGTGCCTCTCTAGGCAGATGGTTTATCTGGAACGGAGAGAGATGGGAGGAAGATTCTATAAAAAAGATTAAGCTCATATCAATGGAAGTTGCGAGATTTATTTTTTCAGAAGCCACAATGGAGCCATATTTAGAAAAACAGAGAAAATTATCAAGCTGGGCATTAACTTCTCAGATGGAGCCTAGATTAAATGCAATGGTAAACGCTGCTATGGCTATGGTGCCGATTATCCCGGATGACCTGGATAAAGATCTGTTCCTATTCAATGTCCGAAACGGAACAATCAATCTAAAGACGATGGAGTTTGACAAGAATCATTCAAAGGACAGCTACATCACAAAGATCGTCGATGTATTTTATGATTCCGAAGCAAAATGTCCATTGTGGGAGAACTTTTTATCCGAAATATTTGAGAGGGATTCAGAGCTGATTTCATATCTTCAAGAGCTAGTAGGGTACAGCCTTACAGGTGACACTAGCGAGCAGATACTAATATTTCTGTATGGCGGAGGGCAGAATGGAAAATCCACTTTCATGAACGTTCTAAAAGGGCTATTGGGCGACTATGCCAAGCAGACTGACTTTTCCACCTTTACTGTGAGAAAGAACGATTCTGGCCCTAGAAATGACATTGCAAGATTGAAAGGTGCAAGGCTTGTAAGCACTATAGAAATTGAGGAGGGCAAACAGCTTGCAGAGAGCTTAGTAAAGCAGGTCACAGGAGAGGACGCAATAAAGGCGAGATTTCTCTATGCTGAAGACTTTGAATTCCTTCCAAACTTCAAGGTATGGATAGTTGCCAACAACAAGCCCATAATCAGGGGAGGCGACTTTGCCATCTGGAGGAGGATAAGACTAATACCGTTTAATGTGAGAATACCCGAAGAAAAGAAGGACAAGGAGCTTGGTAAAAAACTAAAGGAGGAGCTCCCTGGAATTTTGAACTGGGCACTTGAAGGATGCAGGAGATGGCAGACAGAAGGTCTGAAGACACCAAAATCGGTTGAGCTTGCAACTAAGGAATACGAGGAGGAGATGGATCCAATCAAGGAGTTCCTAGAAGATATTTGCATAACAGATACCCTAGGAAAAACAAAGATCGGAGAGCTTTACCAGATCTATGAAGAGTACTGCAGTTTTGCAAAGACAAATCCAATACCAAACAGGACTTTTGGCAGAAGGCTAACCCAGATTGGAATTAAAAGATCTAGGGACCATAACGGCAGGTACTATGATGGGATTGAGATTGACAGCGATAAGCTTGAAAGGATGAGGGAGAGCTTCAAGCCAAACTACCATTAACTGGGGCGTGTGACAATCGTGACGAAAGTGACGCTATATTCAGAAACTATTTTTTAATGCGTCTATTATAGAGGCTTTTCTATTTTTTAGGCAGATATTGTCACGTTTGACACGGAGTATGGTAGTGGTATTTGGCCTTAAATTTAAGATAGCATTTGATTAGAAGGCCGCTTGATCCGCAGCATGGGTCATATACTCTTACGTCTGGCTCGGGATCTAATATATTGGCCATACGTATCCCAACTTCTCTTGGAGTATAGAACTCTCCTGCACTCTGGCCACTACCCTCTGCAAATTTCCTCAAGAGATATTCATACGCCCTTCCAAGGATATCCGGCTCAACATCTTTTAGGCCAAGCCTGTGCCTTCCAAGTATGTCTATCAGCGACTTAAGCTTGTCCTCACTTATGACACGCTGCCCTGCAGCAGTTTCATTATAATCCTTTGAGTCGATAACACCTTGAAGTTTCGGATTCTCCCTTGCAATTGCCTTTACTGCAGTTGTAAGATTTTCACCGACGTCTGTTGTTAGCTTAGAAATATTATCCCATCTAGCTTCCTTTGGAAGATAAAATCTAACAAGCCCAGGATCTTCTTCAATTAATTTTAGAGAAAGTTCTTTATTGCCATAGCTTTCAACAAGCTTATTGACCTCATCGTCAAAGACATCAGATAATCTCTTTAGAAAAATATAGGTAGAATAAAATCTTTGAATTTCGGGGCGTCTATTTCTCCCCTGATCTTACATGCAGCTTCCCAAAGCCAGTTTTCGAGTGTCTTTATATCTAAGGCCAATTAATCACTTCGTGAAAATAAAATGATGTTAATAAGTTAATATCAAAATGATTTTTATCTTATTTCACTTATATAAGTTTCTTTGGCATTAGAATTAAGGCCAACATAATTGTTTAAAATAAAACACAAATGTATATTATATTCGCATAATAGCAAATATACGCATAGGTAGATTTTGGCCCTAACTTGAAGGCCAGCACTATAATACTTTGAATAGAAAAAAGAAATATTTTATCATTACTAAATTAATGGAATATTTAATAACTAAAATCTAACTAGGTATATAATTTATAAAGTATTCTAGGAACAGATATATAGTAAGTTACCTCTTATAACTTTATAAATGTGTAGAAAATTAATAATTCTTGGAGGCAAAAATGAAGACGGTAAGCCCTATAGATTTTAATTCATTCTCAGAAGAGGATTTCATAAAATATGCTCTGGATTCTCTTAAGGCCAATATTATCAATGAAAATGAAAGAAAGTATCTAACTAAAACTAGACTAGTAAAATTCATCGTATTTATTGCAGAAAAATTGAATTACACAAAATTGACTTATGGTTGGTATAGGCACGGTTTCTATTCTCCTATGGCAGCAGACATTTTGGATAATAAAAAAGTAAATTCGTTATCTGATTATGTCAGTTCAGACATAAGATCTAAAAAAGAACAGCGTACAGTTATTGATAAAGTCATTAATGATTACAAAAACATATTCATGAAATCTAGGGAAGAATTCTACGACTGGGTATATATTAATAAATGCCCAAAAGAGTATAAGCCGCTCTACAAAAACAACATACAAACTGTGGATTATCTAGCTAAAATAATAGATTCTATCAAGAAAGATAATTTTGATCCATCATTAAATAATTTGGTCGAAGATACTATAACTCACTACTACAATTCACTCAATCATATAACTGATGAGGAAACACTTCAGACTTTTTGTGATTTTACAGACATTTTTGAAAGTTTAATGCTTAGTATCAGGAATAGTAAGAATGGCTTGAAAGCCTTAATATATCTAGAAAAACTAAAGATAATCCAGAATCGATTGTACACTTACTTAACTCCATATCCCAATACCATTACGGGCCCTAGAAAAGATGAAGAAATAAAACGTTTTATAGAGAGGTCAAAAACAGAAGTGGCAGAGATAAGAAAACAATTGAAGGAGATTCAATCTGATTTGAAAAAAGATTCTCTTTGGCCCTCTCATGAAGAAATGCTTTCTTACACTGAAGAATTATCAAAAAATCTTAAACCCGAAGAAATGAAAAAAATCGAAAAAATACTATTGTCTTAGGTGTGCTATGAATTTCTTTTGTGATTCTGGAGTTCCTATAGCCTATGCGTATCCTCAAGATAAATTTCATTTTAATGCTCAAAAACATTTTCAGAAATTTCCTTTTTCAAGTTACAAATATTTTTATTGTAAAGAAGTAAAAATTGAATTTGATAAAAAAAGATTAGAAAGATATAAGATGGCAAGTAAGGATGCTAGATTATATAGATCTATTCAAAAAACTGCAGAATATTTCTTTGAAATTGCCTCTGAAAAGAATTTTCATTTTGATAAGAATTTTAAAAGTTTAGAAGATGCCATATCTGATGAACTAGTAACAAAAACAGGTAGGTCGCCCAATTTTTTAGAAAAAGATACAAAGATTATAACTAATTCTATTTTGTGGTCATATAATGATAAGCCATCTAACCCTACTTTTTTAACTGTTGATTACAAAGATATTATAAAAAATGGAGATTTCATAATCCAAAAAAGTTCAGAAATACTGGGCCAAAAAATAATACTCTATTTTAGAGCGTTGTTTGATTCTAAGTAATTAGGTCAATTTATAGAATATGCTCCTATGATTATTTTTTAGGGTTATTATCTTTTTGGATAGATTCCCATATTTTATTTTTCATGTCAGGATTTGAGTTTATAATTTCCATCATTTCCATAAACAAGTTTACTCCCTTCAGCATATCAGGGTTTTCCGCTGCTAGTTCAAAAAATTCTTTTCTCAATTCCTTGCTATTTTTTTCCAACTCAAAGATTTTTTCTTCTTTTAGAGGCATGCCACATCTGTAACAGTACTCAGAGGACGGCCCGCAGTTTTCTTTGCACCTTGGACATTGAACTGGTTTAATTTTCTCTTCTTCCTGTGAGTCCTCAGTTTTAAGGCCATATACTTTATTATAGATGGCCTTATCTATATCCCTCCCAGATAGATGGACGTAAACTTTTGGCATTCCAGAGCCAAGCTGCCAGCCAAGATAGTGGCACATTTCAGATTCTGTCAGTTTTGATGCCAAATGTGTCGCCCTTGTATGCCTTAATATATGTGGGGTAACTTTCTTACCGATGCCAGATTTTTTAACAGCCCTCTTGATAAGATTTTGATATGATTCGTAAAATAGGGGTTTGCCAAAGTTTTTGTTCCCTGTTCCTACAAATAATGATTCGTTTGGATGGGGATTTGGATGGAACTCAATCCAGTTTTTTATGTAAGGTTCAGCCATTACGAATGGTATGAGTCTCTCTCCTGTTTTACCCCTTACCTTTGCTTTGCCTCCATAGTTATTAAAAGTCAAGTCTTTGAAAGTAATTGAGGCAAGCTCTCCAACTCTAAGGCCGCCATCATAAAGAAGAGCAATAGCAGCTTTATCTCTGGGATGAATTGCAGATTCAATGAGCAAAAGAACTTCATCTTTTGTTAGTACATCAGGCTTTTTTGGATGCTTTCTTTCACCTTTCAGAGACTGAAGGCCTTCCCAATCGTCACCCTTTAGCCATTTGAAAAATTTTCTTAATGTTCTTCTGTATTCATTTTTAGATGATTCAGATATGTCTTCTATTTCTACCTTTTCAAGGACTTCAATAATGTCTTTTGAGCTCCATTCAGCGAAATTCTTGTCCTTATATCTAGTACAAATCATTCTAAGGTCGACCATGTAACGAAGTGTCCTTAGTATTCCGATTCGGCTTGCTATGAGAAAACTTTTAAATTCCTTAATGTAATTAATATTAATGTCAGATATAGAAGATTTTAATAAGCGCTCTTCTTCTTTGAGAATGATTCTTTTTTCCTTATATATTCCCATGAATTAAGAATAAATATGTTAAGACTTATACATTATCTAAAGGCATTTGTAATAAAAAAAATGGCCCGGCGACCGCACTTCTTTTTATTACCAAATTAAGTCTTCAT
>ERZ795031.3321-NODE-3321-length-14439-cov-6.678115_pt1 | contig 14439 bp, 9 predicted proteins | sample MGYA00375123_ERZ795031 | MGnify/ENA primary metagenome ERZ795031 (study PRJEB30166, sample SAMN05720159) | activated sludge metagenome | isolation source: anaerobic digester from wastewater treatment plant | place: USA | collected 2015-04-21 ... | reverse complement strand
CCGGAGGGCAGTTTCCACGGCTCATAGGTGTTGACCCGGGCCAGTGCCGCGTCGGCGAGGTTGGCCTTCCCGGCGAAGTCGTCGCGGACACCACCGTACCACAGGGGCGTCTCCGTGCCCGCGCGGCAGGCATGCTCCCACTGCGCCTCGTCGGGCAGGGTGAAGGGCTCGCCGGTGGTCTCGGCGAGCCACGCGCAGAAGGCCGCCGCCTCATTCCAGGACACGCGGACGGCCGGCTGCTCCGGCCCGTTGACGGGGTAGCCGCGCTCCTCCACGCTGAACTGGAGGAAGTCGCCGCTTTCGAGACGGCTGTCATGGGAGGGGTCGAAACGCGCGTACTGCGCGTTGGTGACCTCGGTTGTCCCCATCCAGAAGGAATCGTTCAAGGTGACTTCGCACACCGGCGCCTCGTCGGGAAGCCCCAGCCCGTCGCCTTCCGCGCCCATGCGCAGGGTGCCCGCGGGCACCAGCACCAGCCGCAGGGTCACGCTATTGCCCAGGTCCACGGTGCGTGTGGTCCCCGGCGCGGGGGCGGGCTCCAGCGACAGCGGGGGAGGCGCCGCGGCCTCCCCGGCGGGCGGCGGTGTCACCGGAAGCACGTCCGCCGACTCCTTCTGGAACGCGGGTACGGGCGTCGCGTCCTCGGGGTCCATGGACGCCGTGTTCGGCGCGTATTTCGCCGCCATGGCGATGCGGCGCTCCCGCTGGTTTGCCACCTTGTCCGCGCCGACGATTTCGCCCCAGGTGCCGTGGGCGGGCGTGCCGAGGTCTATCCACGTAAGGAGACGGTCCCAAGACTCGGCGTCCAGCACGAGGTCCTGGTGTCCGGCGCGCAGGTGCCGCACCAGCTCGGTCGTGCCCGCGTGGTAGTCCAGCGGCGTGAGCAGGTGCATGTCGCTTTCCATGGAAGGCCCGCGCACATAGCGCCGCAGGGCGAGGTAGGACGGCGGGAAGTGCGACCCGGTGTTGTAGGCGGCGTCCCCGGCGGTGGTCTGCACGTCCGGCCGGTCGGTGAAGTCGGGCTTGTCGTTCTCGGACCCGTCGTGGCACCCGGTGCAGTACCGGTCGAGCACGGGCTGCACCTCGCGGCGGAAGGAGAATCCGCGCTCGGGGCCGAACCACGGCGCGATGTCCGACGGCGCGCGGCGCGCGGCCAGCGTGGAGATGGCGGGCGGCGCGGTGTTCTGCTTCTCGTGGCAGCCCACGCAGGAGAGGGTCTCGCCGGGCATGGCGGTCATCCAGCTCCGCATGAGCTGGAGGGCCTGCCCCTTGTCGTCCAGCGGCTGCACCGACACCGGCGTGTTCGCGGGCACGCGGAAGTACGCGGAGCCGTCGGGCTCCACGGGCACGGTGCCCATGACCCGCTTGATGTCCCACGGCCCGTCGAGCCCGACGCGGTTGATCTGCCCGCCGACGCCGTGGTACGCGAAGTGGTAGGTGAAGAGGCGGAGCTGCTTGACCGTGCCGCGCGGCACGCCCCTGAGCCCCGGCCCGGCGTACACGTCGCTCATGTACACCACCGCGTCGTCCCGCGCCGGGTTCACGCGGTCCGGCACCACCGGCGGCTTCGGCGTCGCGCGCAGGGGCAGCGGCTCCAGCAGGGCGTTGCCCCGCAGCTCCTTGAGCAGCGTCATGTTGTCAAACACGTCCACGAGGTACACGCCCCACAGCGACGCGGGGCGCGGCTTGGCGGCGACGATGAAGTACTTGTCGCTCAGGGGGAACGGGTGCAGGAACTTCGGCCAGGACGCGCCGACCAGCCCGTCCAGAATCACGGGGTCCACCTTCTTCCCGCGTCCGGGGATGCGCTGGACCACGCCGTCGGCCTCGAAGCGCTCCTTGGCGGGGTCGAACAGCACCAGCTCGCCCATGCGCGGCACGTCGTGGTGCCCGCCGACAATGGCCGCGACCATGGTGGGGTGGCCCGGCACGGGCCGCGCGTAGAACATGGCGTTGGGCCAGTAGGAGTTGCTGCCGTAGTACTCCATCTGGCTGGTGCCGTCGGGGTTCATGTGGAACAGGATGCGCGACACGAAGTGGGGGATGTCCGAGTACTCCCAGCGCAGGTACAGCACCCGGCCGTTGTTGAGCAGCGTCGGGCACCAGTCGTGGTCCTGCTCGAAGGTCAGCCGCCGGATCGCGCCCGTCGGCGGGTCGTAGCGGTAGATGTTGGACACGTGGGACGACCCGGTGACGCAGGGCACGCCGACGAAGGGCGCGGTGGACGTGAAGAGGAGCGCGCCGTCGGGCAGGTAGCACGCGTCGTAGTTGTCCACGTCCGGCTCGGTGACCAGCGCCAGCTCGCGCGGCGTCCGGTCGGCGAGGGCCATCTCGTGGATCTGCCAGCGGCCGTTGGCCCCCGGCATGGAGAAGAGCACCCGGTCCGCGTCGAAGTGCAGGTCCACGTCGCCGACGAACACGTCCTTTTCCGGGCGGTACAGCGGCGCGAGCTTCCCGTCGTCCAGCGGCGACAGGAGCATCAGCTCGTTGTCGAATCCGGACATCGGCAGCGTGGAGTTGCTCTCCCAGTTCTGCGGCAGGCCGAGCTGATTGTGCGAACGCCGGATGAGCAGGAGGGTGTCAAAGTCCAGCAGCGGGTTGGCCAGCAGGGCGCGCCGCGCCAGGGCCTCCCACCGGGCCAGCCGTTCGGCGGCCCTCTTGTTCCCCGAGGCGGCCTTCTCCCGCAGGGCGGGGGCCTCCGCGCGGGCGCGCTCCAGTTCCGCGCGGTCCTCCGCCGTCACGGAATACTTCTCGCCGTGGGTCTTCTGGAGGTCGTCCACGGCGAGGCACACGGCCTCGAAATCCACCCCCGGCGCGCGCTCCGCGGCGGCGCGGGACATCCCCCCGCCCGCCAGCAGCAGGGCCAGCGCGGCGGCGATCAGGCGCGCCTTCCGCCCGGACGGGGCGGGGCGGGTCATTCGGGGTCTCCGAGGGCGGCGGCGTCGGCGCGGATCCGCGCCACGTCCGCCGGGTCGAGCGTGAGGGCGCCCGCGGCGGCGTTCTGCACGGCCTGGGCCTCCGTGCGCGCGCCGCAGAGCACGTGCGACACGCCGCGCTGGGCGGCGGTCCAGGCGATGACGAGCTGCGCCAGGGAGCAGGCGTATTTCTCCGTGAGGCCCTTCCAGCCGTCGAGCATGGCCAGCACCTTCGGGCGGTTGGACAGCTTGAACCACGGGTTCCACGCCTCGTTGTTGCGGAACTCGTTCGGGTCGAAGACCCGGTCCATGCCGACCTTGCCCGTGAGCAGGCCCTGCTCCAGGGACATGTAGGTGAGGGTGCCGACATGGTTGTCGGCGCAGTAGGGCAGGATGTCCGCCTCCGGCGCGCGGAACAGCAGGCTGTAGCGGAACTGGTCGGACGCGACGGGGCCGCAGGCCCGGTGCCGGGCGAGCTGCTCCACGCTCACGTTGGACACGCCGATGGCGCGGATCTTCCCCTCGTCCTTCAGTTTCAGGAGGAAGGCCATCGTGTCCTCGATGGGCGTCAGGTCCGGCTCCTTCGAGGGCCAGTGCGGCTGGTAGAGGTCTATGTGGTCCGTGCCCAGGCGGCGCAGGCTGTTCTCGATCTCCACGGCCAGCGTGTCCGGCCGCAGGCTGATGTAGGTCTCGTGGCCGTCAAACGCGAAATGGAACGACCCGCGCTTGTCCTCCCACCACATGCCGCACTTGGTGGCCAGCACCACCTGGTCGCGGCGGCCGCGGATGGCCCTGCCGACGACTTCCTCGCTGCGGCCCCAGCCGTAGGCGGGCGCCGTGTCTATCAGTGTGATGCCGTGGTCCAGCGCCGCGCGGATCGCCCGCTCCGACTCCGCGTCGTCCGCGCCGTTCCACATCTCCCCACCGCCGGTCACCCAGGTGCCCAGCCCCACCACCGACGCCTCAATCCCTGATTCGCCCAGCATCCGTTTCTGCATCGCATTGTCCTTTCGGTGTAACGGCGTTCATTTGACCACACGCGGCGGGGAGCTTTCCACTGACGGACACCCGCCGGGCTGTCGGACCCGTCGGACAGGTCGGACCGGTCAGACCAAGCCATCCGACGGATCCGACCGATCCGACCGATCGGTCCGATGGTCCCCGCCCCCCGTCACTTCACCACGGGCCGCCCCCAGACCTCCACCTCGACGTAGTGGTTCATCTCGTCGTTCGTGTTGCCGTTGCTGTACAGCCGGACATACCGCGCCTTCACGCCCTTCGGGTCGAGCAGGCGGCCCCGGGCGTTCTCGATGTACTCCTTGTCCGGGCCCTCGCCCAGGCTGGAGGAGTTGTCCACGTCGTTGTTGTACAGCGTTGTCACGCCGGTCTTGAACTCCGGGTCGTTGGACGCCTGCACGACGATGTCGAAGTACACCCGCTTTTCCGCGTGGAAATGCCAGAACAGCACCGCGTACAGCTCGTGCTCCGACCCCAGGTCCACCTGCACCCACTGCGGGCCCGCCTCCAGCTCGACCAGGGCGCTCGACGCGTAGTTCTTGACCCCGTCCGTCACCATCTTCAGGTCGCCCATGGCCGGCGCCGCGCTTGCGGTCACCGGCTTGCCCTTGGAGACCAAGGTGGTCCCTTTCGGCGCCATAAACGGCGGCCGGTCCCGGAACTCCTCCTTCTCCAGGATTTCGCTCGTGTACGGCAGCGGCGTGCCGCCGAAGGCCGCCTCCGGCAGCTCAAACTTCAGCTCCTCCTTCGCCCCATCGTCCGCCGCCCCCGCCCACGGCGCGCACAGCACCGCGAACGCCGCAGCCAACGCCATCCCCATCCCGCATGTCCAACGGTTCATCCCTCTTCCCTCCTTGGCGGCAACCCGCCGGTTTGGCGCGCAAGCGCCCCCTCCGTTGCGTCCGGTCTCAGTCGTCCCAGCCGTAGCCCTCGACGCGGGGCATGGGCTTGCCGGTGCGCTGGAGTTCGCGCAGTTCGCGGTAGCTGATTTTCTCGATGCCCTGCTGCGCCATCCACTCGCGGGTGGCGGGGTCGCTGAAGAAATCGGTGTCGGCGATGCGGCGGCGGGCGGAGCCGGTGGTGGCGAAGATTTCCGGCTCGTCGGCGGCGCAGTGGATGTAGAGCTCCGTCACCTGGCCGGGCTTGGCCTGGAGCATGCGGTCCTTCCACCACGCCTCGGTGGCCTCGATGCTGGGCGGGTCGCCCATGAACAGCTCGTCGGGGTGGAGCACGCCCATTTCATCGGCCATGTCAATGAGGTAGCCCGCATTATACTTGTCCATCATTTCGCGGCCCGCGATGCGCGCCGGGAGCTTGTAGGACGCGGCGATCTTGATGAAGAGCTCGTGGTAGCCGGGCGCATACTGCATGGCACCCATGTGGGAGTCAATATGGGTGACGTCCACCCCCGCCTGAAGGACACGGTCCACCTGGGCGCGGATCTCCTTCTCCACCTCCTCCGGATTCCCGCTGAGATAGAGCTGGAACACGTCGGTGAAGAAGTGGCCGTTGTCGTCGCAGAGGCTGGGCGCGGCGGACCGGCCGACCACGGGGCCCCATTTGTACACGCCCCACTCGCTCGTCAGGGTCGTGTGCACGCCGAGGTTGGCCTGCGGGTGCGCCCGCCCCATTTTCGCCGCCTCCAGATACCAGGGACAGGGGGCCATGATCGTCGCCGAGGTGATCCCCCCGGACTTCAGCGCCTTCAGCGTGCCCACGTTCGTCGCGTGGTTCATGCCGAAGTCGTCCCCGTTGATGATAAGCACCCGGGCGTCCTTCGCAAAGCCCAGCCGCTCCACCAGCGACGGCTTGTCCTGCGCCGCCGCCCCCCCCGCCGCCAGCATCCCCACCGCGGCCATCCAACACACGCTCCTGAACATACGCATCGCGGGTCTCCTTGCGTTTCGGGCCCCATCCGGGACCCCGACCGGTTCTATCCTAATGGACCCCGCCCGCGTCCCGCCGGTTTCCCCGCGCGGCCGCGCCGCGGGTCACGCGCGGCGGTGGGGCAGGAGGAGCAGGAGCAGGAGGAGGGCGAATCCCGCCAGGCTGACGATGAGCCCGGCGAAGACCGAGAGGGGGCGGTACTCGAACACGACCTCGTGGGCGCCCTCGCCCAGGGGCACACCCCGGAACAGGCCGTCCACGGGCACGAGCCGTCCGGGCGCGCCGTCCACCAGCACACGCCAGCCCGGGTAGAAGGCGTCGGCCAGCACGAGCACCCCGGGGCGGGTCTGCGCGACGCGCACGACCACGCGGTTGTTGCGCTCGGGCTGCACGATCTCCGCGGTGGCGGCGGGGCCGGCGTCCTTCTCGGGCAGCTCCTCGCCCTCGATCTGGGGAAGGCTGTCGGCGTCGAGGGCTTCCGGCGAAAACGCCCCGACCTTTTTGCCCGCGTAGATCATGCGGGCGCGCGGGCGCGCGGACAGGTCGCGCAGCAGGATGGCCCCGGAGGGGAAGACCTCCTGGATGTTCAGTTCGGGGCGCAGGCCCGCGTAGGCGCCCTGGACGTCCTGGCGGGTGAGCAGCAGCGCGCCGACGGCGCCCCGCCGCATGACGGCCGGGTCCTTCTCGGCGGCGCCCATGAAAGCGGCATGCCGCCGCAGGGCGACGCCGGAGGGCGCGTACACCTGGGGGACCCCGTGGACCGACAGCGGCCAGGTCCGGAGCGAGGGCGTGCCGCCGACGCGGGTGTTGGCCTCGCGCAGGGCGGCGATGAAGGTGGTCTCGGGGTAGAGCGACGCGGCGGGGGTGAAGGACCGCCCCGGCTCCAGGGCCCACAGGGAGCCCAGGGCCGCCGTCAGGCCGAGCCCGTAGCCCAGCAGCCGCGCCGACGGGCGCACGGCGGTCGCCAGCATCAGGACGAAGACCACGGCCGCCATCGCCCCGGCGCCCGCCGCCACCGCGCCGGGCCGTCCGCCCGACGCGCTGACCGCGGCGGCGCCGCCGCCGATGAACAGCGCGCAGGCCCCCGTGAACCACAGCAGGAACCGGCGGAACACGCCGCGGCACAGGGCCGCGTCCAGCAGCACCCACTCCTCCAGCGCCGCCACGGCGAGCAGAGCCCAGGCAAAGCCCCAGGGGAGCAGGAAATGCTCGGAGCGGGGCAGGGGCATGCCGTGGCCGGACTCCAGCGCGCGGCCCGCCAGCAGGGCGAAGGCCGCGAAGACCAGCGAGGTGATCCAGAAGGTTTCGGTCCAGCGCCGGCGCGACCGCTCGGTGTGGCGGCGCACGGCGAACCACAGCGCGGCCACCAGCGCGGGAAGGCCCGCATGCAGGAACAGGGCCGCGCGCGGCGGCGCCCCGTCCGCCGCGGCCCGCCACGGGGCCAGCAGGAACGCGGCGATGTCGGCGGCGCGCAGGGCGCCGTGGGACGGGTTCAGCGACGCGACGCTCTCCCCCCGGTACTCCAGGTAGGGCAGCCACTGCACCGCCGCCAGCATCGCCGCCAGCAGCAGCGCCCCGGCCACGGCCAGATACCCGCCCCAGAGCCCCTCCAGGGTGCGGGTGCGCGCCGCCCGCACCGCGGGCACCGCAAGCAGGAACAGGGTCATCACCCCCAGGGCCTCGGGCGACCCGCCAAGGGCCGCCAGCGCGAGGATGCCCGCCAGGCCGACCCATGCGCGCGGGCGCCCCGCGAGCGCCGCGTATCCCCAGAAGACCGCCAGGGGGAACCACGCCATGGCGTCGGCCACGGGCTCCGCCGCGAACCCCAGCACGGGCGCGCAGGACTGGTAGGCCGCGGCCACGAGAAAGGCGAAGGGCGGGGCGTAGGCGAAACGCCGCGCCGCCACATAGGCCGCCCACCCCGCCACCAGCAGTTTCAGCAGGATGGAGAGCGAGAAGGCCGCCGCAAGCGGCAGGGGCAGCGCGTAGAAGGGCAGGGAGAAGGGCGAAAACACGCGGGTGCGCCACAGCCCCAGAAACGGCGTGCCGAAGCCCTCGGCGGGGTTCCACAGGGGCAGTTCCCGCGCCTGCGCCGCCTGCCGCAGCTGCGCACACCACGGGTAGTGCCGCTGGATGAGCTGGTCGTTCGGCGGCGCGGCCGCCCTCACCGCCTCCGCCGGGCGCGCCTCCTGCCACGGCGCCAGTTCCGTCAGGCCGTGCAGCGGCGCGGGCGCCCCCTGCTGCCAGGGAAAGGGCCACACCATCCACAGCGCCAGCCCCGCCAGCAGCAGCAGGCAGGCCCAGTTTTCCGCTCGTAACCGCGCCGACTTCGTCACGGGATGCTCGTCCCCTCGTTCAGGAAAACCGCCCGGAGCCGCCGCCGAAAATTGCCCGACGGCGCGGCCCCGCGCGACCGGTCTCGCAGTATACCCAATGCGCCCCCCCCCGCGCACCTGCAACCCGCGGCGGCGGATCCCCGTGACGGGCACGGACAGAGCACCGCATTTCCCCTAGACCCTGAACCCTAGACCCTGGACCCTACCCCGTGCCATACTCCTTCCACCATGACGCAGCCCCCTCCGAACACCGCCCTTCCCCCGGCCCTCGCCGTTGCGGGGGGATGGGGGCACATCGGCGGAGGCTTTGCCCGCGCCGCGCTGGGCGCGGGAGTGCGGGTCTTTGTCCACGATCCCGCCCCCCGGCCCGGTGACGGCACCCTCGCGGACGCGGAGGAGGTGCGGGACGCGGCGGCGTTTTACGCACTGCCCGTTCCGTTCTACCACCTCGCCCTCCAGCCCGAGCACCGGGACGCGGCGCTTTCGCTGCTCGCCGCCCGCCCGGCGGTACCGGGCGGCCCGCTGGTGCTGGTGGAGAAGCCCCTTGCCCCGCCGTTTGACCGGGCGGGCGCGCGGCGGGCGCGGGAAACAGCCGAGGGCCTGCCCGGAACCGTCCTCTTCGACTTCATTGAACTCTACCGGCCCCTGACGCGGGTTGTCTTCGACTATCTGTCCTCCTTCCGGCGCTGCCGCATCCATGAAATCGCCCTGACCCGGACCAAGGACCGCGAGGACCCCGCCGTCCCCCGCAACCACATCGTCACCCTGCCCGTCCAGTACCAGGAAACGGTCCACTGCGCCGCGTGGGCCCTGGCCTGCCTGGAGCACGTCCGCGCGGGTCTGCCAAACGACGGCAGGGTGGAGGCGTGGGGAAGGTCCCTCCCCTACACCCCCCCGAACCCCGGGCGCTATCCCGAGCCGGTGGACGGGTTCTTCGAGGGGGGCGCCGCCCTCGGGGAAACGCGCGTCACCTTCCTGACCGATTTCCGGCGGGGCACGCCGCGCAGCCAGTACCGCCGCGTGGCGGGCGAGGGCGACGGCCAACCGTTTGTCCTCGAGGCGGAGTACCTGCCCGGCGCCGCCTGGATGAAGATCAACGGCGAATCCGTCTCCCTCCCCGGGGAGGACAGCCCGCATCTCGAAGTCCTGCGGGAGGCGTGGCACCACCACACCGGCCGGACAGGCCCCAGCCTTCCGGAACCGCCGCTCCCCGGCCCCGCATTCGCCCACCGCACCTGGCTCCTGTCTTACCTGCTGTGGAACGCCGCCCACGGGAAGCCGGCCACGGGATCCCTGCTGGATCCCTGAGCGCCGTTGACGAACGCGTCCCCCCGGAATCGCCGCGCCACCGACAATTGTGAAAAAGCCCCCGGTTTCCTGGAAGTTGCGCGGACCTGCGATCGCCCCCCCGCAGCCGCCACACATGGCGGCCCGTTTCCCCCTCCCTACAGTCTTCGGAGGTTATGGATTTTCGAGCCAAAGAATACATTATGTTGACAGGAAGGAAGAGCAAACACCATATATTGTGTTTTGTTACCCGTTTTTTGACCCGCTGAGACGGCGGATCACGTTCCAACAGCCGCCATCGCGCAGACCAGAACGCGATCCAGACGCTCAGGCTTTCCCGGGGAGATCGCCCCCGATTTCTTGCGCCCCCGCAGCCCCATTTCGAGGGTTGCGCGGGCCGTCTTGGGGAGAAAAACGCCCATGGTCCTCCTAACCCCTCCTGACGCCGAATAGACACAATATATTGTGGCATTCCATAAGAAGAACACTATATAGAAGCCATTGGCGCCAAGTCTTGTGGTAATAAAACAGCGAATTCTGGAGGGTATCTGGGCGGGCATGGGGGGGCTTTACAGACGCAAAAAAGACGGGTATAATGCCGACCCTTACGGCGGGTTTCCCCGCCGTCTGCACGGTGAGAGAACACAATACGACCAGGCGGTTGGGGTCTTCCATGAAAATTGTCGAGCCGAGCGTCTTTCTGGTGGGCGAGACCCGGGTGCACGAGCCCGGGTTGCAGGCCTATCTGGCGCATGTGGGGGCGCCGGACTGGCAGACGGACGCGCCCAGCGACTGCGAGCGGATATCGGAGGTCATGGGGCGGCTGTGCTACCGGTCCTTCGAGCCGGGGATGAACCCGAACGTGACGCGGGTGCGCCAGGGCAGCGGGCCGTACCTGGAGAACATTTTAAAGGTGGGGCACGGCAGCGTGCTGGAGCACGCGTGGCTGAACTTCATCTTCGCCGACGTGAGCCGGGTGGTGACGCACGAGCTGGTGCGCCACCGGGCGGGCACGGCGGTGTCCCAGGAGTCGCTGCGCTTCGTGCGGCTGGACGCGCTGTCGGCCTACGTGCCCATGCACATCCGGGAGAGCGAGGAGGGGATGGAGGTGTTCGTGCGCACGGTGGAGCAGCTGGAGGAGGTGCAGCAAAGCCTGGCGAAACTCTTCGCCATCGGCGACGAGGAGCGCTTCTCGGAGAAGAAGAAGCTGACGTCGGCGTTCCGGCGCGTGGCGCCCATCGGCGTCGCCACGACCATCGGCTGGTCGTGCAACATCCGGGCGCTGCGCCATGTGATCGAGAGCCGGACGGACCCCCACGCGGAGGAGGAGATCCGGCTGCTGTTCGGAAAGGTGTACGAGCTGGTCCGGGGGCGGTATCCCAACCTGTTCTCGGACTACGAGGCGGAGATGGTGGACGGGCTCCCCTGGGTGCGCACGGGGTGCCGCAAGGTGTAGCGGTGAAACGTGCCCGCGGGCGCCAAGCGGAAGGGCGCAGCGGGCCTTGACAGGATTCGGCAGTAAAGGAGAAACGGCCATGTTCACAGTGAGGGAGCGGTTCCGTCTGGCGGAGAGTTTTCTGGACCAGTACAAGGGGCGCCAGCCGGACTGGGGCCCCCTGGGGTACATCACCTTCAAGCGCACCTACGCGCGCACGGTAGCCGACGGCACGGGGCGCACGGAGGAGTTCTGGGAGACCCTGCGCCGGGTGATCGAGGGGTGCTATACGATCCAGCTCAACCACTGCGCGAGCCTCAAGCTGCCGTGGAAGCCGGAGAAGGCGCAGCGCTCCGCCCAGGAGATGTTCCGCCTGATGTGGGACTTCCGGTTCCTCCCGCCGGGCCGCGGCCTGTGGATGATGGGGTCGGACTACATCTACCAGCGCGGGTCCGCCGCCCTGAACAACTGCGCTTTCGTGTCCACCGACGAGATCGACACGGACTTCGCCGAGCCCTTCTGCTTCCTCATGGACCTGTCCATGCTGGGCACGGGCGTGGCCTTCGACACAAAGGGCGCGGGGCTGGTCACCATCCAGACGCCGCAGCGGGGCGAGTACACGCACGTGGTCGAGGACTCCAAGGAGGGGTGGACGGACCTCGTGCGGGTGGTGCTCAACTCCTATGTCGGCAAGGCGCGCCGGCCCGCGCACATCGACTACGGCAAGATCCGCCCCATGGGCGCGCCCATCACCACCTTCGGCGGCATCGCGCCGGGGCCGGGCCCGCTGATGGAGTGCGTCAAGAACATAGACCTGATCCTGGAGCCGCGGGCGGGGCACATCATCTCCTCCACGGACATCACGGACCTGATGAACGTGATCGGCAAGTGCGTGGTCTCCGGCGGTGTGCGCCGCACGGCTGAGCTGGCGCTGGGCGACCCGGACGACACGGAGTACCTCCAGCTCAAGGACCCCAACCTGCACAAGGACGCGATGATGGCCTGGCGGTGGGCGTCCAACAACAGCGTCATCGCCAAGGTGGGCATGAGCTACGGCGCGACGGGCGCGCAGACGGCGAAGAACGGCGAGCCCGGCTACTTCTGGCTGGAGAACGCCCGGGCCTACGGCCGCCTCAAGGACGGCGCCAACTACGTGGACGCCAAGGTGTCGGGCACCAACCCCTGCGCCGAGCAGAGCCTCGAGTCCTACGAGATCTGCAACCTCGTCGAGACCTTCCCGTCGCGCCACGCGACGCTGGACGAGTACAAGCGGACGCTGAAGTTCGCCTACCTCTACGCGAAGACCGTCACGCTGATCCCCACGCACAACGAGCGCACGAACGCCATCATGCTGCGCAACCGCCGCATCGGCCTGTCGCAGTCCGGCATCGTGGAGAGCTTCCGGCGCCACGGCCGCCGCGAGCACTTCCGCTGGTGCGACGAGGGCTACCAGTACATCGGCAAGCTCGACCGCATCTACTCCCAGTGGCTGTGCGTCCCCGAGAGCATCAAGAAGACCAGCATCAAGCCCAGCGGCACCGTGTCGCTCCTGCCGGGCGTCACGCCGGGCATCCACTACGCCCACTCGGAGTACTACTACCGGACCATCCGCATCGACAAGACCAGCCCGCTCGTCGAGCCCCTGAAGCGCGCGGGCTACCGCATCGAGGACTCGGCCTACGGGGACAACACCCACGTCGTCTACTTCCCCGTCCACGAGAAGTTCTTCGACCGCAGCAAGACCGACGTCTCCGTGTGGGAGCAGGTCGAGAACGTAGCCCAGATGCAGTACTACTGGGCGGACAACCAGGTCAGCGCCACCATCACCTTCCGCCCGGAGGAGGCCGGGGACATCCCCCAGATCCTCGAGCTGAACGAGACACGCCTGAAGTCCATCAGCTTCCTCCCCCTCAAGGAGCACAACTACGTCCAGGCGCCCTACCAGGAGATCTCAAAGGAGGTCTACGAGCAGGCCAAGGCGAAGCTCGGCCCCCTCAACTTCGAGCTCGTCAACACCGACGAGGCCCAGGACCTCTACTGCGACGGCGACAAGTGCATGCTGGACCTCCAGCCGCGCGTCCCCGAGCAGCAGGAGGTGCCCTTCCCCGAGGAGCAGCCGGAGGAGGCCCCCGCCCAGGGCGACGAGGTAGGCACCCCCGCAAACTAGGCGTTCATACACGGTCCCATCCATACCACGGGTCTCCGGAGTTCCTCTCTCCGGGGGCCCACATTCTTTCCGGGAGGATCCCCGCCCCCCGCCGGGAAGCCCCGGGGACGCCGGCTTGCTTATAATGCCCGAACCCTTAAGCAACGAAAGGACACCCCATGCAGAATTTCCGGTACCACAACCCGACCGAGGTGGTCTTTGGGAAGGGCTCCATCGCCGAGCTGCCGGGCCTCATCGCGGCGGACGCCGTGGTCCTCATGACCTACGGCGGCGGGTCCATCCGCGCCAACGGCGTGTATGACCAGGTGGCCGCCGCCCTCGCGGGACGCCGGGTGGTGGAGTTCGGCGGCATCGAGCCGAACCCCCGCTACGAGACCTGCATGAAGGCCGTCGCCCTCGCGCGCGAGCAGGGCGTCTCCTTCCTCCTGTCCGTCGGCGGCGGTTCCGTGCTCGACGGCACCAAGTTCATCGCCGCCGCCGCGCCCTTCGCGGGCGACGACCCGTGGGACATCCTGGCGAAGGGCGCGGAGGTGAAATCCGCCCTGCCCGTCGGCTGCGTGCTCACGCTGCCCGCCACGGGCTCCGAGACCAACGGCTTCGCCGTGGTCTCGCGCGACGCGACCAACGAGAAGCTCGCGTTCTTCTCCCCCCGCGTCTACCCGAAGTTCGCCGTCCTCGACCCCGAGACCACGGCCTCGCTCCCCCAGCGGCAGGTGGCCAACGGGATCGTGGACGCCTTCGCCCACGTGCTGGAGCAGTACATGACCGGCGACATGGGCGCGCCGCTCCAGGACCGGCAGGCCGAGGCCGTCCTCTGCACCCTCGTCGAGCAGGGGCCGAGGGCCGTGCCCGGCCCGGCGGACTACGGCACGCGGGCGAACATCATGTGGGCGGCCACCCAGGCCCTCAACGGGATCATCGCCTGCGGCGTCGCGCAGGACTGGGCGACCCATCTGATCGGCCACGAGCTGACCGCCCTCTACGGCCTCGACCACGGCCAGACCCTCGCCGTGGTCTTCCCCGCCACCCTCCGCCACCAGCGCGCGCGCAAGGCGGCGAAGCTGCTCCAGTACGCCGCGCGCGTCTGGAACATCACGGAGGGCGCGGAAGACGCGCGCATCGAGGCGGCCATCGCCCGGACCGAGGACTTCTTCCGCAGCCTCGGCGTCAAGACCCGCCTCGCCGAATACGGCATCCGCGAGGGGCTGGAACGCGTCGGCCAGCGCATCGAGGCCCGCGGCCAGAAAATCGGCGAGCACGCCGACCTCGGCCGGAAGGAGATAGACGAAATCCTCGCCCTCTGCGCGGAGTAGGGTCAGTCGGTCCCCGCGTCTGACGCCTCCTCCTCGGCGAGGAGGGTGGCGGTCTTGACGATGCGCACGGAGGCGGGGTCCA
>ERZ795031.3312-NODE-3312-length-14465-cov-4.890562_pt1 | contig 14465 bp, 13 predicted proteins | sample MGYA00375123_ERZ795031 | MGnify/ENA primary metagenome ERZ795031 (study PRJEB30166, sample SAMN05720159) | activated sludge metagenome | isolation source: anaerobic digester from wastewater treatment plant | place: USA | collected 2015-04-21 ... | reverse complement strand
AGGAGATCGAGCACTCCCTGATCAGCCGCGCCATAGCCAACGCCCAAAAACGTGTCGAGACCAGAAACTTTGAAATCCGCAAGCACCTCTTGAAGTACGACGAGGTGATGAACGAGCAGCGGACCTATATCTACAACCTGCGAAACAAGGTCCTCGACAGCGAGGATTCTTCCAGCATCGTCCAGGAGATGATCATCCGGACCGTTGACGCCCGGATTGCGGAGTATTCGGATGACGGACGCAAATTTGACAGCGAGACGGTCGAATCCATCAAGCGCTGGCTCGAAGGCGAAATGCGGATTCCCGTTGATATCGGCCCCGTCGAGGATATCAAGGCCATCAACCAGGAGGAGTTTGCCAACTCTCTCAAAAAGATCCTTGAGACTCTGTACAAGGCCCGCGAACAGTCGATGGGCAGCGCCAATATGCGGACGCTCGAAAAGCTCGTTCTGTTGAACACTCTTGACAACCGCTGGAAGGACCACCTCTATGAGATGGATGCGCTCAAGGAAGGGATCAACTGGATGTCCTACGCGGAAAAAGATCCTCTTGTCGAGTACAAGCTGCGCGGGATGGGGATCTTCAACGAGATGTTGACCAGCCTGGACGTCGAGGCCGTCACCCTGCTCTACCACGCGGAACTGACAGCACCCCAGATGCCGGAACCCGAGTTCTCCCAGTATGCCCAGGGCCAGGCCAGTCACGACGAGTTTGGCCAGTTCGGGGCCGTCGGTGGCGGGCAGTCGCACGGGGGACAACAGTCCCATCAGGCCTTTCCGGGACAGCGGCAACAGGCCGTCAGGAATGCCAACAAGGTCGGGCGGAATGACCCCTGCCCCTGCGGAAGCGGAAAAAAGTACAAGCACTGCCACGGAACCCAGGGATAACGACTTTCAGAATCCGTACAATGTTTTCAAGATAGCCCTCCGGTCTTCCACGGGGGGTTTTTCTTCATCACGAATTCAGAAATAGCTGTGTGTTTTTTGCTTGAATAATTGCGAAGTACTGATTATGCTAGTCATGTATTGTGGTCCGTATGGATGGAGAATTCTCGCCCGCAAAAAACAAGCACCAGTTCATCGACCATTTATCAGGAGGAAGTACAACCATGAAGTCCGAATACGATATCGACAACCTCGCCAGCCTCTACAAGGCCCTCGGGAACCCCAACCGTCTGAAGATCTATACCTATCTTCTCCGCGCAACAAAACCCGAGAATGTTACGAATCTCGAGAGAGCACTCGATATCAAACAGTCACATCTTTCACAGAGTCTGAATATTCTGAACTCTATCGGCCTTGTCAATCGCGAACGCGATGGGAGCCGTGTCAACTACAGCATCAACAAGGAATTCCTGCAGGATTTCAATACCTTCAACAAAAACTTTTTCAAGAAGCAGGGCATTGCCTGAATTGTTCCTTTTTAAGATCGGAAGCAGTACCTTACTGTATTAATGGCACATCGTACTCCGGTCACTTTTTCGCAAAGCAATGGGATGCTTCAATCACTCTCCGGTTGCTGTCCGTCATTCTTGAACGGACAGGCCGGATTTTTTCTCGTCAAGAGAGCCAAGGGAGCCAGACTCCACACTCTGGATGGAGCGGTCCTCCACGATTTTTGGCTCGATGACGGACGGCTCCCCTTCGGCCACGCTCCCCGCTTTACCGGGCAAGAGCAGAAAAACCATGTTTCAACCGGTATTCTCTCGGGATACGCGCAACCGGTCCATGTCCGGCTCCTGGCACGTCTTTCCCGCATCCTGCCCGGATACTCCCTGGCGTTTATAGCGCCATCATCCATCCACAGGCTCGAGGGTGTTCCTCACATAAAAAACTGCTCGCGAACAGCATTTGTCTTTTCGCCCTCCCTCCTGGCAGATGACGAGAGGCCGGCGCTCGTTCTTGTCAACGGCACGCTCGGTGTCGATATCCTGGCATGGCTTCCCGGCCAGCTCGAAGAACTCCCCGACCCATACTGGCCGGATTCTGTCTCGACAGTCCGGGCCCTGTCGGTTCTGGCACGACTCTCCGGTCCCCATGCCCCTTGGCCTGTCTGTGCTGCCTTGTCCGAGCGGTTTGTCAAGATTGCCGGTCGGTTTGTCGAGGACCGCAAGGGGTCTTCCCTGCGCATCGCTCTCGACGAAAAATTTTTCCAACCACTCCTGAATGAAGGATTGTACCTTGCCCGGACAGGGTGGATACATTTTTGCACAGAGCACGATCCGGCCACTGTGGATCGTCTTGCACGAGTGATTGTACATCTCAAGGAAAGTCCATGCGTATGAAACGTCTCTTGTTCGGAGCAGGCATCGCCCTGCCCCTTGTGTTTGCGGTCTTCATGTTCGTTGTCACCCGGAACGCCCGTCCCGAGCCGGAGAAAACTCCGACGGCCACCAACGATCACTCCGCTCCGGTTCTCGCGGGTGATGCTGAAGAGCCAGTTTCGTTCGAGCTCGCCTGGAAGACCCTCCAGCACGAGGAAGCGGGTCATCGTGCGGCCCCGGCACCCGGACAGGAGAACGCCGTCAGGGTGCCGGTTCTCTGCTATCACAGGATCGACAATGTCCGCGGCGATTTCTATCATACCCCGCGCGAGATGTTCGAATGGCAGATGCAGTGGCTCTCCCAAAATGCTGATGTGATTCCGTCATCGCAACTTGTTGCCTGGGTACGCTACCGGCAGGGACTCTCGACAACCAAGGTCACACTCCCGCCGAGGCCGGTGGTGATCCACTTTGATGACAATTACAGAAGTGTGTACGAAATCGCCTGGCCGATTCTGAAGCGCTACAAGCTTCCATGGAGTTTTTTCGTGTACAAACACCACCATCAGCCGATCGCCGAAAAACATCTTCGCGAGATGGCCGCATCCGGAGTGGATATCCAGGCACACAGCATGACGCATCCCTGGTTTCATAAACCGGCCAGAGGCCAATCCATGCATGACTATGTCCGCGAGATGCACTGGCAGGTCGGTGGCTCTAAAAAATATCTCGAGGGCATCTCGGAGAGGAAGGTGCACCAGTTTGCCTGGCCCTTCGGGTCCTACAGCGATCTCTCCATCCTGCTTGCCTTCCAATACGGCTTTGACGGTATGTTCGTTGCTGACGGCGGGTATGTGACAGCCACCTCGAGTCTCACCTCGCTGGAACGCGTCCTTGTCACCAAGGGGTGGTCAAAAGAATATTTCAAGACGATCGTGACGGGGAAGGCCAAACTGGCCAAGGTGTTCAAGCCTGCCTGGCTTGTCCGGAACAAAGAAGAAGCCAGGCGTTTGACGGCCCCCAAAAAAGAATATCTCTGATCCCGGCTGTTACCAGGGGATGAATCGTTTCCGCATCAGGGATGGTATTCCTGGATCACTCCTGTCCTCCGGTGACAGGAGTTCCGGCCGGCAGGACGCATGAAGTCTGTGGACAACCGGATCGCCGGACCGTGCCAGGATTTCGGCCACCATCCCAGCATATTCCTCTGCCCTGGGTTGCGGAATCTTGTCGGTCCGGGCGAGTTCTTCAAGCGGCGTGTCCCGTACGATCTGGAGATGGTGGAACTTGATGCCCCAAATACCAAGATCCGCCAGCAAGCGTGCGCACGAGTCCCGGTCAGCCGATGATTCTCCGGGAAGACCGGGAATCAGGTGCACGACTGTCCGCAGATCCCGTTGCTGCAGAAGCCTGACTGCCTTGATAAAGTCTTCAACACTGTGCCCCCGCCGGATCCAGGTCAGCGCTTCTGTACTGGTCGTCTGCAAACCCAGTTCGATCCAGAGTCGTGTTTTTTGTCCGAATTCGGCCAGGATGTCCGCTCGCTGTTCGTCGATGCAATCCGGACGTGTCGAAATGGCCAGACCTGCGATGCCGGGATTGCTGATGGCTTCCGTATAGCGCTCCCTCAGAATCTCCGGACGTGCCCAGGTATTGCTGTAACTCTGGAAGTAGGCGATGGCCATAAGAGGGATGCCGGGTTGTGGTGCCCAGCGGCTTGAACCTTGCAGTCGGGAGAGACCGTCGGTAATTGCGGCCTGCACGCTGCCTGTTGTTGCCGAAACCGAAAAAGAGGCGTTGTTGCAATACACGCACCCGGGACCTGAACGCCCGTCGAGCCCCCGGTTGGGACAGCCGAATCCGGCATCGATCCCGATTTTCGGAATCGGCCTTCCGTACCACGCACGAAGGACACTGGCCAGGGAATGGTAGCAAATCCTGTTCACAAAAAATATTCCTTCGGAATGCGACCTTCAGCGGTCAACTCGATCCCCTCCATTTCGAGGAGACGCCTTTTCAACGGATGTGCTGCCTGCCGCATGTACGATCCAAGTGTCCCATCCGAGTGAACGATCCGGTGACAGGGAAAAATCAGGGGGAGCGGATTGGCGGCACAGGCGGACCCTGCAGCCCTGGCTGCCCCGGATGATCCGGCCAATGCTGCAAGACCGGCATAACTGATGACCCGCCCCCGTGGTATCATCGTCATCGCGCGGAGAATAGCCTGCTGCCAGTCTGTCAGGGATTTCAGAGAACACCGGATTCGAAGAAGCACCGGGTCCTGACCGGCAAAAAAATCTGCCACTCCATCGGCCACAAAATCGGGCAGGCTTGCCAACAGACGTGTGCTGATCTCTCCCGAAAACACAGGTGAGACACTCAACATGAGCAATTGCCCGGATTCATCCAGACATGTCGAGACAAGTGGTTGCTTGCTGGTCATCACATCATCCCGTACCTTTACATTCATCCCCGTGAAAAGGTAGCACATGAACGAGCAAGTCAGGCATGAACTTGGACGAATTGCCAGGATGAGTGCCAATGAATTCGTGACCATGGTCAAAGATCTGCCACCCCGTGACGGTCCGTTTGAACGCTGTGCGATCATCAATGCCCGCTGTGGCCGATGCAGTGAGGACTGCAGATTCTGCGGGCAGTCCGTGTTTGCCACGTCAACCATTGCCGGCTGGGATTTGATCGGAGAAGAAGAGATCTGCTCGGCCGCCCGTGAAGCCGGCGAGTGGGGAGTTGCGCGTTTTGGTATCGTCGTCAGCGGCCGTGGCCCGGATGACATGGATACCCGCCGGCTCGCCCGGCTCGTGCAGGCTGTTGCCCGTGATGCCAGCCTCCCCAAAATCTGCCTCTCGCCAGGAATCTGTGACAAAGAGGCCTTGCTCGAATTCAAGACGGCCGGTCTGGTCCGTTTTCATCACAACCTCGAGACGTCCGAATCTTTTTTTCCGAATGTATGCACAACCCATACCTGGAAAGAGCGCATGGACACCCTTGTCACGGCCCGCGAACTCGGCCTCGAACTCTGTTGCGGTGGTCTCTTCGGTTTGGGTGAGAGTTTTTTGGACCGTGTCGATCTGGCCATGCAGCTCGCCGAACTTGCTCCCGAAAGCGTCCCGGTCAATTTTTATGTCCCGGTCCCGGGAAACCAGATGGATGGCCTCAAGCCGCTGTCGCGTGACGAGATCATCCGGACACTGGCCATGTTGCGGCTGGCCCTCCCGCAGTCATCCATCCGGCTCTGTGGAGGAAGAACCCTCCTTGGTCAAGGTCTGGAAGACGCCATACGTCATCTCGGACTCGGTGCGTTGATGACGGGCAACTATCTTCTGACAAAGGGAAGCAGCTACGAGTCGGACCGCCAGATGCTGGACCGGCTCGGTGTCTGTTGAACTCAGCTGCACCCGCTGGTCGTACCACAGGTCATACACTTGAGGCAGGTTCCGTTCCGCACCATGGTCATCGATCCGCATGAGCTGCAAATGTCTCCGGTATAGCCCTGGAGAACCGCCTGACGGACCTTGTCGGCATTGGCTTCCTGGGCAGCCGGACCTGGCGTCGCCGGCCCCTCGATTTTTGCCCGTGTTTCAGGAGTCGCAATATCCGTTTCGCGAATCGTGTCACCCGGGGTCATGTGCGCCAGATCCGTCCGGCCAAGATAGGAAATGGCCAGATCCCTGAAGATATAGTCCACGACAGATGTGGTCATCTTGACGTGTTGATGACCCATGACCATCCCGTTCGGCTCAAATCGGGTAAAGACAAAGGCCTCGACAAATTCTTCGAGCGGAACCCCGTGCTGGAGTCCGAGGGAGACAGCGATGGCAAAGCAGTTCATCAAACTCCGGAATGCGGCCCCCTCCCGATGCATGTCGATAAAGACTTCACCCAGTTGCCCGTTCTCGTATTCCCCGGTCCGGATATAGATGGAGTGTCCCCCGATCCGTGCTTTTTGCGTATACCCGTTCCGTCTGCTGGGGAGCTTCCGGCGCTTGGCGATGTATTGGGTGACTTTTTCGACAATCTGGACTACCTGCTGCTGACGCGGAGCCTCGGAACGGACAATCTCCTCAAGACCCTCAAGAAGGACAGATTCCGCGATGGCATTGAGCGGCTGACTGAGTTTCGAACCATCCCGATAGAGCGCAACCGCCTTGAGAGAAAGCTTCCAGGATTCGGCATAGATCCGCTTGACATCTTCCATGGACGCGGAGAAGGGAAGATTGATTGTCTTCGAGATCGCGCCGGAGATGAATGGCTGGACGGCTGCCATCATCATCATGTGCCCGGTCGGAGCGATCATGCGGGTTCCGCGTTTCCCGCAGCGTGATGCCGCCAATGACTGGGTTTGTGGAACGATGATGATCGAAGGAGCACCGGGTCATTGGCGGCATCAATCTCCTCTCTCGAGAAGCCAAGCGCGGTCAGGAGACTTCCGCCAGCCGCTTCCAGCATTGCTCTGTCCACACCGAGCGTCGTGCGGCAAAACTCTTCACCGAGAATGCCGGGGTTGATGACAAAGGAGATATCGAATGCTGTCGGCAACAGGCTCTCCATCTTCTTCAAGGACTGCTTGTCGAAGCCTTTTGCGACAAGCCGGTCGTGGGAGATGGATTGACAACCGATCAAGGTCCCGTGCCCCTTGACATAGTCGATGATCGAGGCGATCTCCTCTTCGCTATATCCAAGATGTTTGAGTGCCGGCGGAATGGATTGGTTGATGATCCTGAAATACCCGCCCCCTGCCAGTTTCTTGAATTTAATCAGCGCAAAATCGGGTTCGACACCGGTCGTATCACAATCCATCACAAGGCCAATCGTCCCGGTGGGTGCCAAAACGGTGACTTGCGCGTTCCGATAGCCATGTGCTTCACCGGAGGAAAGCGCCGCATCAGCCTCTTGGCGTGCTGCCGCAACAAGATAGGCCGGAACCCGTTTTTCATCAATCCCGAGGGGTTTGATGGTCAGCCCCTGATACTCGGAACTCTCGCTGTCATATGCTGCAGCCCGGTGGTTTCTGATGACCCGCAGCATGTGGCGCCTGTTGGCCTGGAATCCGGGGAACGTCCCGAGTTCTGCCGCCATCTCGGAGGAAGCGGACAAAGCCGAAAAATGCATGATCGCAGTAATGGATGCTGCCACAGCCCTCGCTTCACCGGAATCATAGGGGTAGCCCATGATCATCACCAGGCTGCCGATATTGGCATACCCGAGACCGGTCGTCCGGAATTTCCAGGAGAGTTCCGCCATGCTCTTGCCGGGAAACTGGGCCATCAGAACGCTGAGATCGAGCACAATGGTCCAAAGCCGTACGGCATGCCTGAAACCGGCCACATCAAAACCACCGGTTTCCTGATCGTAAAATTTCACAAGATTGAGTGACGCCAGATTGCAGGCCGTATTGTCGAGGAACATGTATTCGGAACAGGGATTGGATGCCCTGATCTCACCGTCTTCGGGACAGGTGTGCCATTCATTGATAGTCGTATGATATTGTACACCGGGATCCGCACATGACCAGGCAGCGTGGGCGATCTTGTCCCAGAGCTCCCGGGCCGCTATGGTCCGCATCGCCTTGGGAGTCCGGTTTTCAGCCCGGGCCTGTGCTTTTTCCATCCGTCCGACGAGGTTCCAATGACCATCCTGTTCAAGGGCCTGCATGAATTCATTGGGAATGCGGACCGAGTTGTTTGAATTCTGCCCCGATACCGTGTGATAGGCTTCGGCATTCCAGTCCGTATCGTACACCGGGACATCGATTTCGCTTTTTCCTTCTTGAATGAGTTGCAGAATGCGCATCAACCAGGCATCAGGGATATGGCTCTTTCTGGCCTGTGAAAGCGCTTCAGCGAGCTGGAGATTTTTTTTGGGATCGATCGCGTCGGCATCCAAGACCAAGCCGCAGGCCGCCACAATCCGTTGCATCGTGTCACGCATGATGCGTGATCCGGCAACAAGTGCGGCGACTTTTTGCTCTTCGATCACTTTCCAGTCAATGAACCGGTCAATCTCGGGGTGGTCAAGATCGAGAATCGCCATTTTGGCCGCTCGTCGGGTCGTCCCCCCGCTTTTGATGGCTCCCGCGGCACGGTCTCCAATCTGGAGAAAGCTCATCAACCCCGAAGAGTGCCCGCCTCCCGAAAGAGGTTCTCCCTCACCGCGAATCGCCGAAAAATTCGTTCCCGTCCCCGAACCGTATTTGAAGAGTCGGGCCTCCCGGGTCCACAGGTCCATGATCCCGTCCGGACCCACAAGATCGTCCTCGACGGACTGGATGAAGCAGGCGTGGGGCTGGGGATGGGTGTACGCATCCTGGGAAAGACGAACCTCGCCAGTATCCGGTTCAACCGTATAATGCCCCTGTGCCGGGCCGTTGATTCCGTACGCCCAGTTCAACCCGGTATTGAACCACTGTGGCGAGTTGGGCGCACACATCTGGTTTGCCAGCATGTAGCAGATTTCATCATAGAAAATACGGGCATCTTCCTCGGAGGAAAAATATCTGTACTTCCAGCCCCACCAGGTCCAGGTTCCTGCCATCCGGTGGAACACCTGACGGGCATCGTTCTCGTGGATATACCGCTCACTGGCAGGCCAGGCGGCCAGGGCATCCTCATCGGCTTCGGAACGCTGAAGCCATTCAGGGACACCCTGCTCGGAGACACGACGCGTGATGGCCGGGATACCGGCCTTGCGAAAGTATTTTTGGGCAATAATGTCCGTGGCCACCTGGGACCAGCTCGCCGGGACAATCACAGGATCCATGGAAAAAATGATTTTGCCGTCCGGATTTCGAATCGAAGACTCCCGCTTTTCAAACTCGAGCTTTGACCAAGGACCTTCGCCGCTTAAAGTAAAACGTCGTGTATGCTGCATGATTCCTCCCGGAAGACTCCAATACGATTCAACCCACGTATGTATACGCCCGCGGATGCGGAGATGTTGTGCAAAGAAATTCTCGAGTGAATGGGCCGTCGGCCTGCACAAGTCTAGCTATCGATCGAGCAAAAGGCAAGCGGGCACAACATCTTGCGCCTATTTAGATTTTGTGCTACAAAATACAGGTTTCTTCCTCCAATTGGCACAATGTTTGCCTTGACGGAACCGCCAACCGGGTAGAAAATTGTCTGTATGGAATCCTCCCTTACACTGCAGACCCTGTTGGACGCCTTGTCCTCCTGCAAAAGACAGCACATCATCATTCGTGGCTCTCCCGATCCGGATGCTCTGGCCTCAGCCTGGGCCCTGGCGCTTCTCGGAGAGACAGCCGGGGTGCCATCCCTCGTATATATCGAACAGCCACCATCCCTCTCGCAAAACCGGGCCCTGGTCCGCGTGCTGGGCCTGCGGTTGCACATGCTGGAGACCTTGAAACGCGCTGTCCGGAAGGGGGATGGGTACTGTATCGTCGATTATCCCGATGCCCGACTTGAGACTCTGCCGGAGTGGGTCCCCTGCTCTCTGCATATCGATCACCACACACCGTTCCCGAACCAACCGGTCGCCAAGGTCCGTTCCATCAATACAGCCTGTGGCGCAGCCTCAACCATCATCGCTGTTGCCGTCTTTGACGAGAATGCCCGATTCCAGCATGACAAAAAACGCCTTCTCGCGAGTGCCCTCCTGGCCGGGATCCTGACAGACACCGACCAGATGCGTCTTGCCGGGGATATGGATCGTGCAGCCCTTGGTCTCCTGTCGCACCATGCTGACGATCGACTGGTCCGGAGAATCAGTCTCCCAACGCTCTCGTCCGAGATCCTGCATGAACAGGAGGAAGCCGAAAAACACGCGGTATCCTACAAAGGCTGGTTAATAACGGGCCTGGGCTATATTGACGCCACATCCCGCGATACGATTGCCATTGTCGCTGACCGGCTCCTGGAGGCACACCGGGAGGCCGAAGCCGTTGTCGTGTTTGCAGGCATCGAGGATCCGGCCCGTGGGACGCTTGTCCTGGATGCCTCTCTCCGCAGCCGGGACGGAGATCTTGATCTTGAACGGATCATCAAGAGCATCACGCATCATGGGGGGGCCAGAAGACATAAAGGGGCGTTCCAGATTCCCCTCGAGTTCTTGCGCTATGCCACCGACCGGACGAGACTCTGGAGTGTCCTCGAAGATGCCGCAATACATGCCCTGATGATGGCCTGTGACAAACATGGACGAAAGGGAATCCTCAACGCCATTTTCGCGCCGATCAGAAGATTCTTTGGCCGCCTGCGAGGAAGAAACCGGTAGTCTCACCCCCTGGAATTGTCGTCATTTTTGGGTATTCAAGTACCGGAAAAAAACAAGAGGGCGACCACGGAAGTGGCGCCCTCGACAGAACGGAAGAACGGATTCTGACCCCGACGATACGGGACTTCAAACCCACTCGGAGAGATCGACTTTATCCAGAAGATCCCTGAATTCTTCACGTGTGATCATATTCTTTTCAATGGCCAGATCGTACAAGGTCCTGAACATGATCCCAAGCTGCTTGTTGCACACCTCAAGATCTTCAAGCCGCTGCTTGATGCTGTCTATGTCGTTTTTTACATCTTCATATTCCTTGCGATTGAGATCTTCAAGCTCGCGCATCTTGGCTGCAGGAAACAAATTGCTGAATAATTGGTCGGAAAATGGCATACTTCCCTCCTCTATTGGAATACTGTACACGAAACATGCGGAAACCGCAAGCATCATTGCCCGCTATTCTCTCCGGACTGCGTCCATTCCCCCAGATCAACTGAATCGAGACGATCGCGGAATTCAGTGTCGGAAATCAGGCCTCGACTGGCGGCAGCCTGAAAGAGTGTCCGGAACATGATGGCCAATTGTTTGGTATTGGACCCGGCGAAATCAAGTCGGGAATTGAGGCTGTCAAGATCGTTTCCGATCTGCCGCGAGGATTCGCTCAGTTCTCCCAACCGTGCCGGGCTGAACATGGAATCAAAGGATCCGTGCAAAGGTGACATGGCCTGCTCCTGTATTTTCTACTCTGCTTCAATACATCAATATACTCAAACTTGATCTTCGAGCAGCCGCATCAGCGCCCGGTTTCTCCTTCCTCTTTCCGCAGACCGCTTTTTTGCGCCAGACTGGATCACAGATATCCGTCAGAGACTTGGCGCCCCCGCCCTCATCCTTGACATCACCATCAAGCCCGTACTATGCTTTTTGTGCTAATTTCTTCCTCACAAGAACAAGGATGGCCAATGAAGGGTCTTTCCCCATACCCCTGTCCGAGGCGTTGCCGTATTTCGAGCCCGAGGGTTCTCGGTATCGGTGCATCCGTTCTTCCCGGGGAATACCGGGTCTATGCCAGGTTCCATGCCTTCATCGACATCCTGACGGAGGCCGGGATTGTCGGGATTACCGACCAGGCCGATCAAGCCGGACCGTCCACCATCATTCTTTCGCCCGATCTCCCATCGGATTGGGTTTCTACCGTCCAATCAGTCAGCATCACCGAAACCGCCCTCTCACTCGACAGTCTCGTCCTCCCGATCGAAGGGGCCCAACGCTATCGGGAGACACTCCAGCTTCCGGAACTTTCCATGCCAATCGATCTCCAACCGGCCCTCATGCTCTTTCAAAAGATTCTCCTCAGCGAAGCCCCAGAAAAAAGTATGGCGGTTGTCCTCGATCATTCGCGTACAACTGCCTTTTCCGGCAACTTTGACCGGATCATGCTCCAACATTTTCTTGATGGAGCCGAAGCCTGTTGGCGTGAGGAGTATGGACAGGCTGTTGCCTCGCTGCTCGGAAGCGGCTATGGATTGACTCCGAGCGGTGATGATTTTCTCTGTGGTGTTCTCTTTGGCATGCACTTCGCCAATGCCACCAACCGGAAGGTCTGCCCCATCCATCAACTCTCGACACATCTTCGGGCTGCTCTGCCGACATGTTCCGTTTTTTCACGGACATTTCTCGATCATGCGATCGCTGGTCGCTGGCCTCTTGCCCTGCGGGATGCAGCCGAAGCCATCCTTTCCGTCGATACGACCACTCCCGATGGACAAACCAGACTCGAAACACTTTTTCGCCGTGTTCTGGCTCACGGCTCCACGTCCGGCTCCGATCTGGCCAGCGGTTTTATCCTGACCGCCGGCCGGTATTCGGGATTTTCACCTTCTTTTGTATCTTGGCACAAGGAGAGAAACAATGGTGCTTAAAGGTTTTGTCAAAAAAGGCGAGTATTTCGACTCCGTCAGCCTGATGATCGTTTCCAAAGAGGTCAATGCGCTGCCGGGTATCGCCGATTCTGCGATTGTGATGGGAACAGCGCAGAACAAAGAGATCGTCCGCGGCGCGAATCTCTACATCCCCGAGCTGTTTGACCAGGCGGACGATACCGACCTCCTCCTGGCCCTCAAAGCCGACAGTGACAAGGTTGTCGAGGAGACCCTGGTCAAGATCGATGATCTTTTCAAGGCACTCCGCAACAAAAAGGATGAGGGTGGAAGCAATTTTTCTCCCAAAAGTCTCGAGGGCGCAGTCGAGGCCCTGCCCGGTGCGAATATTTCCCTTATCTCGGTGGCCGGCCGCTATGCCGGTCGCGAGGCCATGCGGGCGCTCAAACAGGGTCTGCATGTCATGATGTTTTCAGACAATGTCTCCATCGAGGACGAGATCAAGCTCAAGCGGTTTGCCCACGACAAGGGACTCCTTGTGATGGGTCCGGATTGCGGTACGGCCGTGATCAACGGTGTCCCCCTGGCCTTTGCCAACGTCCTCTCAAAGGGCGACTGCGGAATCGTAGCGGCTTCCGGAACCGGACTCCAGGAAGTGATGACGATCATTTCCAACGAAGGCGCCGGGATCTCGCAAGCCATCGGAACCGGCGGTCGTGATGTCAAGGAAGCCATCGGCGGAATCATGTTCATTGATGCCATGCGTGCCCTGGCTGCCGATCCGGCAACCAAGGTCATTGTTCTCGTTTCCAAACCTCCGCATGAATCCGTCCTGCGGAAGATCGCCGATGAAATCAAGACCATCAAAAAACCCGTTGTCGGCATCTTTATCGGAGGAGATCCCAAGATCCTCGAAGCGGCTGGTGCCATCGCAGGTTCTACTCTTGAGGAAACCGCCGTCATCGCAGCCGCCCTGTCCAAGGGGGCCAGCGTCGATGATTGCAAAAAGAAGATCGCGGACCGCAAGGCTGGCATCATCGAGCAGGCCAAAGCCCTCGCGCCCAAATGCCGCGGGAAGTACTTGCGCGGTCTCTTTTCGGGCGGAACGCTCTGTGACGAAACACAGTTGATCTGCAAAGACATGATCGGATACATCAACAGCAATGCTCCCCTTAACCCCGAATACCGCCTCAAGGACTCATGGAAAAGCGTCGGGCACACCATCATCGACCTGGGCGAGGACGAGTTTACCGTCGGCCGGCCCCACCCGATGATCGATTTTTCGCTGCGCAACAAGAAGATCACCGATGAAGCCGCCGACAAGGATGTCGCCATCCTCCTCCTGGATCTTGTTCTCGGGTACGGTTCCCACATGGACCCGCTCTCCGAGTTCGTCCCCGCGTTTACCGAAGCCAAAAAAATCGCCCCCGAACTCCTGATCATCTGTTCCATTACCGGGACGGACGGGGACCCGCAAAACAGATCCCGCATCAAGGCAGGACTTGAAAGAGCCGGTGCCATCATGATGCCGTCAAACGCCGCCGCCAGCGAACTGGCCGGCAATATCATCCGCATACTGGAGGGCAAGTGATCCATGGCCATCAACGATCTTTTTAGCCAGGAAGTCAAGGTAGTCAATACAGGAATGACCGCGTTCAGGGATGACCTGGCACACTGCGGTGTTTCCGTCATCCAGGTTGACTGGAAACCCCCGGTCGGTGTCAGCCCGGAGTCGCTCGACATCATCGACGACAATCTCGCGAAGATTGACGAAGCGAATGCCAAAGCCCTCGAGATCATTCTCAAGGGCAAACCCGTTTTGACCGGAATGGGAGTGGCTCTCGATACCATCCCGGGCATGAAAAAAAATCTCATTCTCCACTCCGGTCCTCCCATCACTTGGGAGCGTATGTCCGGCCCGACGCGCGGTGCCGTCATCGGAGCCCTGATCTACGAGGGAATGGCAAAAACCCCGGAAGAGGCCGAAGCCCTGGCTGCATCCGGAAAAATCGAATATGCTCCCTGTCACGAGCATGATGCCGTCGGTCCGATGGCGGGCATTGTCTCCGCTT
>ERZ795031.3306-NODE-3306-length-14475-cov-5.099792_pt1 | contig 14475 bp, 12 predicted proteins | sample MGYA00375123_ERZ795031 | MGnify/ENA primary metagenome ERZ795031 (study PRJEB30166, sample SAMN05720159) | activated sludge metagenome | isolation source: anaerobic digester from wastewater treatment plant | place: USA | collected 2015-04-21 ... | reverse complement strand
AAGCGGTATAAAAGGACATAACCAAGGAAGAAGCTGCCAGTCGCCTCTAACCCATCTGTTATCTCTGCTAACATAACTTTTGTATGATGTTGGAAAATCTTCTACCAAGCTGGTATCTGATAAAAAGCCCGCTTTTGCAAAACAACTTTCTAAGAGATCATGGCTTAAAAGCGCATTTTCAGGAAATTTACCGACGAGTGTCTCTTTTATGGCTCTAATATCAAATATTCCTTTGCCCATAAAATTTGATCTATTAAAAACATCCTGATAGATGTTTGAGATAGCGGTAGAATAAGAATCAAACCCGCTGTCTGATACAAAAATTTTAGTGAAAGGTGAACTATTTTCGGTTTCGGGTTTTATAATTATTCTGGGTTGTAAAAATCCGTAACCTCTTTTAATAATTTTTTTATCTTCATCTAAAACCGGAAAATTGAGGGGGTGCGCCATCGCGCCTATTAATTTTAACGAAACATCGGCAGGTATAGATGTATCCTCATCCAACGTAATTATGTATCTCACTCCGTGCAATTTTGAAATATCCCCGTCAATAACCGAAAACGATTTATTTTCCGATCTGTTTTTGTCCGTTAGCCAATCCACCAGCTGCATTAATTTTCCTCTTTTTCTTTCCCAGCCCATCCAGCAACCTTCACCTGGATTGAAAAGTCTTTTTCTATGGAAAAGATAGAAAACATCAAAGCCGGAGGACCTGTGCTTCATATTCAACTGCCTTATTCTTCTTCTTAAATAAGCAAGGTCTTTTCTATCCTGGTCGGTTTCTTCATAACAAGAATCTTTAAAGTCGCTTAATAGTGCAAAATACAGATTTTTAAATTTATTCGCTAAAAAACTTTTTTCCAAATTTTCAACCAGGACATCTACTTTTTCCTTTCCTGAAAAGATGGACGGAATGACAACTAATGTTTTGTATTCTTCGGGAATGTGGTTTTCAAATTCAAGTTTTGGAGGCAGGGCAGGAGGCATTAACCAAGTGAAAAATTTGTTAGTAAAGAAAATACAAAGATTTGAGGCGGGAACAATTTGTAAAATCGTAAAAATTACAGTAAGTAAAAGGTTCTGCGTATGTTTATAGAAGAACGAAAAGGAGAAAAATGATAGCAATAAGACCAAACCAATATTTAGTCCAAAATAAGACAGATTCGGATGTTTTTTGATTAACATTTTTACGGAGCCTTTTAAAGGAGGTTTGTATCCGATTCTTTTTGCAAAGGAATAAAAACCGTCGTCTATTAGGTAGTAGCCAATATGTCTCTGGACATCAATATTTGCCTCGGAGGATTTATCTACTAATTTTCGGGCAATTTCCGATTCACTAAAATTGCTGTTAGCACTCATGTCTTCAATAATATGTCTGTACCTATCACGGCTTATGTCGTCCATCAGCGGATATACTCCCGAAGGATCGGCTGATAAAGTGCTTTCAACAATACTAACTTTTGTGAAAAATTTGCTCCAATTTATAAATGAAAAATTACGAATCGAAGTTACTGCATTATTTAAACCTTGCTTTAAATCCAAATCTCTTAAAACACTGGCCCTTGTAAACTCTTCCAGGTTCAAGTCCTCCTCATGAATTTTTCTTTCAACCAGTTTCAAGGTTTCTTCCACACGATAATCAAGCTCCCTAATATCCTCCAAAACCAGTAAAAGTACATGAGGACTAATAGAAACATCCTTTATAACTTTTTTGATTCTTTTTGCGGGATTTTTTCCTTTATCCAAGTCGGACGATATGTCTGAGACTATACTTGCAGCCAATTTGCTATTTTCTATTTTCTCTTTTATTTCCAAGCCCTTTTCTAAAATAAATTTTATAATTTCAAATTTGATAACTGTCGGAAGTATCCAAAGCTCTAAACTTGATAACGGATATATTTTTTGGTAACCCTTCAAAAACGGAATTAAAGTTTCTTCTGAAAATTCATAAACCGAAGACTCTAAATATTTTTTAGCAATATAATGAATTTGAAAGTAAACGCCGTCATATTCCGATAGAGGGAGTTTATTTAGTATCTTCGGTTTAAAAGTATCCGAAAAATAAGAAGATTGTTGATTTATGAGATAGTAATTATCCAGTATCCACGATGACGACAGGGGGACGATTTCGGGGTTCTTTTCAAATTCTTTTACTAAATAGGAATATATCGAATCAATATTTTCTATCAAGCTTTTATAATCAAGCTGTTGGTCCGGGTTAAATTTAGAAAATAAACGTTTCGATGGAAACTTTTTTTTGATGGCAATATCTCTGCCTAAGGTATAAAAATTTACTTTATTCTCCATAACAGTTCTCCGTAAATATTCTACATTAGATTGACCAGGAAATTAAGTCCTTCAAACTTAAAAAACAAATGGTTTCTTAATTTTTTATAAAATATTGTATGATTATGAATATATGAAGAAAATAATTAATCTGCTTATCATTATCGGAATTGCGTACGGTATTTACTATTTGGTTAACACAATAAAAATCGTTGATAGAGTAGATTGCCTGCTTATCGGAGGCACCCCTGTTAATATAAAGGAGGTGGGACCGAATATTTTGAGTAATGAGGTTGTTTGCGCGGAACCTACCACAGATGCAAATAAAAAGTGCTATGACAATTCTGATTGCACTAAGGATTGTATTATAGAAAGATACTCCGACGAATATCCTAACGTTGCTGCTTTTATAGATAAGAACGGATATGACAAAAGAGGTTACTGCCAACCTTATGAAGATATGGATTGTTATGTATCCAGAGATAATGGAACAATCGTAATTCATAAATGCAAATAAGATACGAATAAAAAGAGTCCGATTTTTCCGTAAGCAGAACTTTGCTATAAAGGGTATATAATTCCCTTATGGCCAACTACTATTTATCAACATTTCAATCGTCAGACAGAGCCGGTGTCGCAGAGGTTTTGAACAGTTTATTACCGGATGTAAAAATTGAAATAAATTCAGATAAATATTTTTTATACAGTACGGATTTAAATATAAAAAAGATTCCTGAAAATGACCTTCTTAGAAATACTTTTATAGTCATAAAAAAATTTGATAAGCTAACGGGAAATTATTTCAAACCAATTTTTCAATGGGGAGGCAGGCATAATTTTGAGGATATCTTACCTACAACAAAATCTATGGGATACAAATCTTTTAGGTTAATATTAAGCGAAAAATTCAGAGTGATTTCGGGACACCGAAGAGCTGTCAAAGCGCTCGAAAGACAGATATCCAAACAAACAGGCTTAAAAATTGACAGGGTAAGTCCGTCAACGGAGATTTGGATACTACACACAAAAGAAGACTACGGTTTCGTTATGCTTAAAATTAATAAATGATATGGATAAAATTATGATCAACCATAAGATCAAGGCAACAGCAAAGTAATAAATAATTTTTACCTATTTTTGGTATCATTTATAAATGAGAACAAACATCATAGCCACAATCGGCCCATCCTCAATTGATAAAAATATATTGAAACAACTTATTTCCGAAGGTGTAGATATAATTAGAATAAACACTTCTTATGGGGATTTAAACCAGTACAAAACGATACTGCAAAATTTAAGCGAAGTAGACCCGAACTCCCGAGTTAGAAAGATGCTGGATATTAAAAATGAGGAAATTCTTCCTTTTTGCGCTGAAAACAATATGGATTTTATAGCGGTGTCTTTTGCGGAATCAAAAGATCAGATTGAAAACATAAAATCAAAATATCCAAATTGCGTTGTAATCTCAAAGATTGAATCAGTTAAAGGAGTGTCCAATTATAATGAAATATTGGATGCATCCGATGGAGTAATGATTGCCCGCGGAGATTTAAGTACCGCCGTAACTTTGGAAAAAGTACCGCCTCTCCAAAAACAATTCACAAAAGAAGCAATTTTAAAAAACAAATATGTCATAGCAGCAACCGAAATGCTTTTATCTATGACCGAAAAACCCTATCCCACCAACGCAGAAGTTTCCGACGTGGCAAATGCAGTTTTTGACGGTGTAAACGCGGTGATGTTGTCTGAAGAAACAGCAATAGGTAAGTATCCCGTAGAAGCAGCAAGAATAATGGGAAGAGTAATTATTGAAGCTGAAAACTACATCAGAGTTCAAAACCTGTAATCAATATTTTTACTTTGTTTTATAAATTAACAGTTTAACTAATTCGCTTGTTATAAAATAACCCGCAGCAACAACTATAATTGTTATTAAATTATTATAACTAAGAGGTGTAAATCCAAATATATTCTTTCCAAAAGGTAAAAATGTTACTGCAAAAGTGCTTATTGCTGCCAACGAAGTTAAAAACAAAATTATTCCGGAAGGTTTAGAACGGCTCCTGAAAATGAACTTTTTTGTTCTAATGGAGAATATTAAAACCAACTCTGTTAATATGCTCTCTATGAACCAAGCTGTTCTCAATGTCTCAGGACTGCTTGTTCTAAAAATTGAGAATAGTAAAAGATCAAAAACCGTGCTTACAATTCCCAGAAAAGTTGCCATAACAACTATTTCGGTGTTGTTATAAACACATGGGTTTTTTATTTCATCTTGTTCTACGTTATCTGTGGCGATAGATATCATCGGAAAATCTGAGAGCAAATTAACTAACAAAATTTGAACGGGAAGCATCGGAAGATAATCTATCATCAGTGAAGCTATTGCTACTGCATAAAAATTACCAAAGTTAGAAGAGAGAGTAGCCTTAATATATTTTGACGTGTTTACAAATGTTTTTCGTCCTTCTTCTATCCCGTCGATAATTACTTTTAGATCCTGTTGTAACAAAATTAAATCCGAAGCTTCTCTTGCGACATCCGATGCTCCTTTCACCACGATAGCCACGTTTGCAAGCTTTAACGCAGGAGCATCGTTTATACCGTCACCCAGGTAACCCACGGTATATTTCTTTTGAAGTATCTCAATAATTTGAAATTTCTGTTCAGGTGACACTCTGGCAAAAACATTGCCTTTCTCCACAGCCGTTATTTTTTCCTCATAACTCATTTTTTCAAAATCAAACCCCGAAACAACTTCAGTTGATGATTTGGCAATTCCAACTTCGTAAGCAACAGCACCTGCAACTTCCACGCTGTCACCGGTAATTATTTTTATTTTTACCCCTAATTCTTGCGATTTTTTAACTGCACTTTTAGCACTTGTTTTTATAGGGTCGGAAAAAGAGATTAATCCGACTAATTCCAAATTAGACTCCTCATCCTTTACATCATAATCATCCTCACTAAACTCCTTCCTTGCCACAGTAATTATTCTTCGACCTTTTTTACCTTGATACAAAATCCAATTTAAAATATTCATTTCCTCTTCTTTCGAGATATTTGAAACATAGGGAAGAATGTTTTCCTGGGCGCCGCGAACTACAATGTATTTTTTAGAATCCATCTGTATTAAAACACTGTTTCTCCTCCTAATGGGGTTGAAGGGGTTCTCATTCAATCTTTTAATCTTTTTTAATCTTGCCAACTCCAAACGTCCTATTTTTTTAAAGATTGCCAAATCAAACGAGTTGTTTGCAGTTTTTTTATTTCCAAAAAGATCTCCTGCAAGAGCAGAGTAGAGAAGGGTACTTTCTTCATCATTAGAATAGATTTCCGAAACCGAAAGACTGTTTTCGGTTAAAGTTCCTGTTTTGTCACTGCATAAAATTTCGATGCTTCCTAAGTCTTCAATCGCTGAAAGCCTTTTTGCCACAACTTTCTTTTTAGCTAATTTTAAAGCACCCTGAGTTAATGAAAACGTTGTTACTAAAGGAAGAGCTTCCGGTATCACTCCGACAGCCAGAGCTATGGAAAAAAGCGTGAGTTCAGCTATTGAAACGTCCTGACCTTTTATTAAGAGATGGGCAATAAAAACAACAATTAACGTTACTGATGTCAACATTAAAATAAATTTGCTAAATTTATTGATGTGTTTTTCAAAACCGCTGGTATCAGAAGTTTCAACAGTAAGTTTTGTTATTTTGCCAATCTCGGTATTTTTACCTGTAAATATAACTATCCCTTTCGAATTGCCTTCTGAAACTGTTGTGCCCATAAACGCGATGTTATTCGCTTTATATATTTGTGTTTCTTTTTCTTTTAGAGGCTCTGATGTTTTTTTAACAGTAACCGATTCTCCGGTTAAAGAAGACTCATCCACGTAAAAATTATCTTCCGCCACCAATCTGATATCTGCGGGAACAATGTCCCCGACCTCCAGAAGAATCACATCTCCGGGAACCAGGTCTGTAGATGAGATATATTTTACTTGGCCTGATCTGATAACTCTTACCTGCCTGTCGACAAGATTTTTTAAATATGAAAGAGCTTTTTGAGATTTAAATTCCTGATAAAAACCTAAACCGGTATTTATTACCACAAAAATAATAATCATCAGCGAGTCAAATCGATTATTAAGTAAATATGAAATTACGGAAGCTGCTACAAGCAGATATATGAAAGCTGATTTAAACTGTCTCAGTAAAACATCAAACCACGTTGATTCTTTCGCACGAAGAGTGTTAGGTCCGTATCTGGTTTTTCTAATATTGGCTTTTTGGGTGGAAAGACCTTTTTCTATGTCAGTATTAAACTCTTCACATAAAGTATCAGTAGATTTAGTTGTGTATTCAGAAAATTTCATAGGCAGCTACATAAATTTTACACTTTTGGATAAAACTAATACACACAATTATTTATGTAGGAAGAGGTTTTATTTATAAATTTGAATAGTCGAGGTGCATTGCTTCTCTGACTCTTTCCAATGTTTTTTGCGCTAAGGTACGGGCAAATGTTGTGCCTTCATCTAAAATACCTCTAATATCGTCTTTCTCATGTTTTTTTCTATTTTCTCTGATGGGGTTCAAAAATTCCTGAACAGCCTTTTCCAATTTTTCCTTGACCTCAACATCTCCCACAGTTCCTTTTCTATATCTTTCTTTCAAGTCTTCAACCTCTTCTTTATTGGTATTAAAAACATCATGATAAATAAAAACAGGATTGCCTTCCACAGTACCCGGATCGTTTGGGTGAATTCTATTCGGGTCTGTATACATTCCTTTTATCATTTTTTTAACAGTTTCAGGCTCATCTTTTAAAAAGATAGCGTTATTTAAAGATTTAGACATTTTTGCCTGGCCGTCGGTTCCGACAAGTCTCCCTATTTTACCGACAAGCGCGTCGCACTCTACAAAAGTAGGGGAGTAGATTCTGTTAAAAGCCGAAACAATATTATTGGTATCTCTAAGATGAGGAATTTGGTCTTCTCCGACCGGTACTAAAATAGATTCTTTTGACTTCCTGGGGTCGGGAGATGAAAAAAGTATATCTGCAGCCTGACTAACAGGGTAGTACATAAAACCCGTAGAGATATTTTTACCCAAATATTTTGATTCAGTCTGAATTGTGGGGTTGCTTTGCATCCACGTGAAAGGTGTAACCATAGATAAATACACCGTGAGCTCGGTCAGCTCGGGCATTGCACTTTGCAAAACAAAGTGAACATTTTCTTTATGAGGATCGAGACCTATGGCCAAAAAGTCTAAAACTACCTCCCGAACTGATTCCTCGATTAATTTTGGATTTTCCGCATGGGTCGTTAAAGCCTGAATATCAGCAATCATAAAAAAACATTCATATTTATCCTGAAGTTCGACCCAATTTTTAAGAGCTCCGACATAGTGACCCAAATGCAAAGGACCGGTCGGTCTAATTCCGGTCATTAGATTATTTAAACGATGCTGTGATTCAGAAAACATAATTAAATTCTACACTATTAAAGGCAGTTAGGTAAAAGTATAACAACTAACCGCGACATCACACAAAAAATGAGGGCGATAAAATTAAAAATGGCACCGGCGGGAGGAATCGAACCTCCATCAACGGTTTTGGAGACCGCTACTCTGCCACTAAGCTACGCCGGTAAAAGACAATAGAAGTATATCAAACATATAAACAAAAAGATAAGAAAGAATCGCAAATGGAGAATAACAGCTTATATCTAAATATAACTAAAAAAAGTTTAAACCCACAAAAATAAATGAAATTATCGCGATAATCACGTAAAAAAGAGAGAATAATCTGGGTGTGGTGTTTTCCCTACCTTTAAAACTTTTAAGAAACAACACAGACAGAATAATTTCCGGAATCATATATTTTGACAGAAGATATTGAACCAATCTATTTCCCGTGCTTTGGTTTAAACCCATATCAAAACCAATCACTCCTGAATAGAAAGGAGCAAACAATGCAACACCACCGGAAAAAAAATCTATAAACAAATGCGTTAACACTCCCAATAAAAAGACTAAAGAAGCTACTTTAAAAAACTTCCTCCCAAAGTGATATCTTTTTTGAAAATTACTTAATCCGTAAATTATTAAAAAGGCCATCAAATAAACAAAAAATCCGTGTGTTATAAAACTACGATGATCCTCCAAATTTTTGACAACAGAGTAAGCAATGTCGAAATCAGGCAATACGGCTGAAGTTATACCGATAATCCATAGTGCGGTTATTTCTTTTTCGGTGAAAATGCTCTCGTATTTTTTAATTACAGGTTTTATAACAAGAGCTCCTGCCGTAGCGTGATTAAAATACATAAATTTTATTATACATTTTTAATTAAGTACTTTTAAAACAATTCTTTTCAGTTTAGTATTAATAATATACAAACTGCCTATGAAAGCTGCACAATATTTACAAAAAGCTAAAAACGAAGGTTTTGGGATAGGGGCGTTTAATGCTGCTAATGTGGAAACTATGAAATCAGTTGTACTCGCTGCGGCTAAGTTACGCTCACCGGTTATCATCGAGTTTTCTCCCGGAGAAATAGAGCATATAGGGGTTTACCAAGCGGTTGCGCTAAGAAATTCGTTCGAGAAACAATATTCGATACCTATAATTTTAAATCTTGATCACGGAACAGATCCTCAAAAAATTATTGATGCAATTGATGCGGGTTTTGACTATGTACATTTTGACGCAGGAAAAATACCTTTTGAAGAAGGATTAAAAACCGGAAAAATAATTGCGGACTATGCACACAATAAAGGAGTTATAGTTGAGGGAGAAATAGATCACATAGAAGGAAGCTCGGCAGACCATACGGATTCAAATCCCGATGTAAATCCAAATCTTTATACAAAACCGGAAATGGCGAAAGAATTTATTGAAAAAACAGGAGTCGACGTTTTTGCGAGTTTTGTAGGAAATCTGCACGGAATATACGCTGAACCAAAAAATTTAAACTTGGATTTATTGAAAAAAATTCAGGAAGAATTACCCGACACATATCTTTCACTGCACGGAGGCTCGGGAATAGTTGAAGAAGATATAAAAAAAGCCATAAAAATCGGAATAGTAAAAATCAATGTTAACTCCGAGCTTCGCATTGCTTTTAAAATGGTATTGCAAGAGGAGCTGAATAACTCAAATGAAATTGCTGCTTATAAATACATGAAAAAACCCATAGAAGAAATGCAAAAAGTAGTGGAATACAAAATCAGAATTTTCGGGAGCGCAGACAAGATTTAATGATGTCCGGAGGAACGAACTCAGCCCAAAAACGACCCTTGTACTCCGACCCCTCCCACCGCTATACTTAATTATATGAAATTTCCTGCCCATTTCTTGTGGGGTACGGCTACATCTGCCTACCAAATCGAAGGCAATAATTCCAACACCGATTGGTGGTACTGGGAAAATAATAAAAAACGCGGTCAAAAATATCCTCTTGAATCTTCCGGTTTAGCTTGTGACTCTTATAACCGTTACGAAGAAGATTTCGATTTATGCAAAGAACTAAATAATAATGCGGTAAGAATTTCAGTAGAATGGGCAAGAATAGAACCCTCGGAAGGTAAGTTTGATTACAGAGAAATCGCCCATTATAAAAAAGTACTATCCGCGGCTAAAGACCGAGGACTAAAAACATTTGTAACTCTTCATCATTTCACAAATCCCCTTTGGTTTTATAAAAAAGGAGGTTGGACAAATATCAGATCCCCGCACTACTTTGCACGTTACGCAAAAGAATGCGCAAAAGAATTCGGGCCACTTGTCGACGTCTATTTAACCATAAACGAACCTCAGGTTTATGCGCTTATGAGTTACACAGTAGGGAAGTGGCCTCCGAATAAATCTAATTTATTTTTATCATTAATAGTCCAACTAAATTTAATGAGCGCCCACAACGAAGCTTATAAAAAAATAAAATCAGTCGGAAAATTTACCGTCGGATTGGTAAAGCAGATCGTCTGGTATGAAACATTTGAACAAAAACCATATTTTTGGGATTCTTGGTGCGCAAAAATAATTTTCTGGCTAAACTGTGATTTTTTTCTCAAATCTGTTAAAAAGAATCTGGATGTCATTGGCCTGAATTACTACTTCACAAGTCAAATAAAGAACCTGAGACCCACCAACCCGAAAGGAATGGTGAGCAACCTAAACTGGTGGATAAACTCCGACGGCTTAAAAAACGTTCTTTTACATTTAAAAAAATACAATCTACCTATTTACATAACCGAAAACGGTTTAGCCGACTCGCAGGACAGACTTAGAGAAATGTTTATTAAGAATATGTTAACTGCCACGTATGAAGCTATGCAAAAAGGCTCTCCCGTAAAAGGATATTTTCACTGGTCTTTAATAGATAATTTCGAGTGGCATGAAGGATATTGGCCTAAATTCGGACTTGTGGCAATTGACAGAAAAACATTAGAAAGAAAACCAAGAAAATCTTTTTATTATTACGCGAAAATTTGCAATAATAATTCATTGGATGAGTGAACATGTTTAATTTTTTTAAAAAGAAAAACTATTTTAAAGAGGAGCTTAAAAAAGCTTCCGCACTTTTAGAAAAATTATTCTCATTAAGGGCGGTGAAAATAATTTTAGCAATTATTCTGTTTTTACTTTTTGTCCCGTTCATTTTATTTTTTATTTTAAGACCAAAAGTACAAAAAGATATTAACTACGGAGTTACTTTTTCGAACAGATTTGCAGAACAAATGGGACTAAATTGGAGGGAGGTTTACATTAAGTCATTAGATGAACTTTACATAAAAAATATCAGGCTGGTTGCTTATTGGGATGAAATAGAAGAAGAAAGAGATTCCTACGATTATTCAAATATCAAATGGCAATTAGAGGAAGCAGAAAAAAGAAACATCAACGTAATATTAGCAATAGGAAGAAAAGTCCCGAGATACCCCGAGTGTTTTGAACCTCCATGGTGGAAAGAACTTCCGGGTGAAAATTTAAAGGAGCAGGAGTTATTAGAGTACATTAAACAAACGGTAAATGAATTAAAAGGTTATAAAAGTATAAAAATTTGGCAGGTGGAAAATGAACCATTCTGGCCTTTTGGGGAATGCTCTAACCCTGATATTAAAAAAGAAACTGTTTTAAAGGAGATTGAACTGACAAAAAGCTTGGATTCACGACCTATTTTAGTTCAGGACAGCGGTGAGGGAGGGGTTTGGAAACCAACCTACGAAATGGGTGATTACCTTGGTATATCAATGTACAGAAGAATTTGGTATGACTTCTGGGGAGTATTTCTAGGGAAATTTATTTATTTTCAATACCCTTTGTCCCACTGGACTTACAAAATAAAGGCAAATCTGGTAGGAGTACCCGTAGATAAAATTATTATCACAGAACTTCAAGGAGAACCATGGGGGCCGAGAATTAATTCTGAGCTTACACAGGAAGAAAAAGATAAAACAATGTCCAAAAATCATTTTCTATCTACATTAGACTATGCCCAAAAATCGGGGTTTAAAGACCTATACCTTTGGGGGGTGGAGTGGTGGTATTTTGAAAAAGAAAACGGAAATCCGTTTTACTGGGATACGGTAAAAGCGCTATTTAGATAATCCGACAAAGAATTTTTCAGGTCGCCGATATCTTCAAATTCTATATAAAGATCGCACACGCTTCGGACTCTCGGAGAAGAGGCACCTTCTTTAACTACCATTATTATTTTTTTATTTAATGCCTTAGCATAACCTGCTTCCATAGCCATTCCTTCACTGGGTTCGCTGTGATTTACATAGGCAATCACCGCGTCGCAATCCGTCATAGCGGAAAAAACCATTTTTGAGGACTCTTCACGGGGGATTTCAATGTTTTGCCAATTTTTAATATCTCTGTCAAAAATAAAAGTATCGTGACCCATATCGCTTAAAATTGAAGAGAGTTGCTCTAAATCCTTTTCTAACTGAAACTTGTTTTTAGTTGTTTGATATTTGTAAATTATGCAAAATTTCATAAATTCTCCTTTAATAAAATAAAACCGCCATAAATTCCTGAGTCATCTCCCAACTCAGACTTCCTGATTTGAGGTATGGCAAAGAATGTTTGTTTTTTAATCTCATCTGCTAAGTACTTATAAAAATTATCAAAATTATGTATCGATAAGCCGCCGCCCAAAACAACAACCTCTGGATTCCACATTGAAATTATATTTATTATACCTGCAGACAGGTAATAAGAATATTTCTTCCAGTTTTCCGCGCCTGCGGTAAAATCGGGTGTAGAACCAAACCTTTTTCTAAAATAAGATCCTGAACAATATGATTCCAGTGTACCTTTAATTCCGGTGCCATCGGAAATAGTATCATCTATGTTAACAATCTGATGCCCGGGTTCGGCATTAATAAGAAGATATTCATTTTCATATTTTCTAACAAAGGCACCTCCCACACCCGTACTCAAGGTGATATAAGCAACAGACTCTTTATCCTTTCCGGACCCAAAATAAGCTTCTCCCAACGCCCCCAAAGCTGCATCATTTTCAACAAGAATCTTAGATTGAGTTAATTTCTCCGGGAAAAAATTCCTAATATCTAAACCTTCAATCTGCGGATAATTTGCACTTTTTTCAAATACTTTTTTAAATTTATCCGTTATACCGGGAAAACCGAATGATATTGCGTCTATCTCCGCGTCACCTGCAACTTCATCGAAAGATTTAAACATGTTGGTTCTCTGTAAATTTACATCCGATTCTGTTTTAAATTTTACAATTTTTAAAATACTCTTAAGGTCAAGAGTCGAAGCAATTCTTGTAGTGGATCTGCCAAGGTCGATAGAAATATACATTATTACTTAAATATTAACAAAGAATACCTAAGTAACAAAGTATCAAAACATATGCTATATTCTACAAATATGAGTAAAAGTGAAACTAAAAAAAGAAAAAAAATCGGTTTGGCTTTAAGCGGTGGGGGATGGAAGGGTATTGCTCATATAGGGGTGTTAAAAGTACTTGAAAAAAATAACATTCCAATAGATTTTATCGCAGGAACCAGTGCGGGGTCCATTGTGGGAGGTCTTTATAGCTACTATGGAAATGTTGAACAGTTACAGGAGTTTCTTCTTAATTTTAACTACAAAGATCTTTTCAAAATTATTACCGACCCAAAGCTAAAAACCGGAATTATCAATGGCCGGAAAATAACCAACTATATTAACAAAAAAACAGATAACGTTAATATTGAAGATTTAAAAATACCTTTTGCCGCAGTAGCAACAGATTTAATAACCGGAAATTCTTATTACTTTAAAGAGGGGAATCTTGCTGAGGCAATAAGAGCCAGCATATCACTTCCGTTGCTTTTTCAACCAAAAATCAAGGATGGGATGGTTTTAGTAGACGGAGGAGTAACAGAAAACATACCCGTAAATTGCGTTAGGGAAATGGGGGCTGATTTTATAATTGCCAGTGACGTAAACTCGGGATTTTTTCCGTTAAAAACAGGGGTGGTAAAGAACGCAAAAAACATAGCTTTGGTTTCTACCAGAGCGACTCTCAACACCTTGTCAAATATGTTAGCTGCTCAAGCTGACTACGTGATAGAGCCAAAAATACCGACAGAAAAAATTAAGGTCGGTGTCGGTTACTTTTTAGAATTTATAAAAGAAAAAGAGATTATAGCAATCGGAGAGAAGGGCGCGGAAGATAATATTAAGGAATTAAAAAAATATTTATCTGATAAAATATAATTTATGAAAAATATAATCGTCACAGGAGGAGCAGGTTTCTTAGGCAGTCATCTATGTGAATATTTAATAAAAAAGGGTGAGAAAGTAATTTGCATAGATAATCTTTTTACAGGTAATTTAAAAAATTTAGAAAATATCAAAGACCACCCAAATTTTGAATTTATACAGCACGATATTATCGACCCGATTTTTTTTGAGGGCAGGGAAATAGATCAGATATACAATTTAGCCTGTCCGGCATCGCCAATTCAATATCAAATAAACCCGGTAAGAACTATAAAGGCTAACACAATCGGAGTGATTAATGTCTTGGGAATTGCCAAAAAGCATAAAGCCAGAATTTTTCAGGCGTCTACATCCGAAGTTTATGGAGACCCGTTAGAACATCCTCAAACAGAATCTTACAGGGGCAACGTAAATACTATCGGAGAAAGAGCTTGTTACGATGAA
>ERZ795031.3294-NODE-3294-length-14502-cov-6.389077_pt1 | contig 14502 bp, 13 predicted proteins | sample MGYA00375123_ERZ795031 | MGnify/ENA primary metagenome ERZ795031 (study PRJEB30166, sample SAMN05720159) | activated sludge metagenome | isolation source: anaerobic digester from wastewater treatment plant | place: USA | collected 2015-04-21 ... | reverse complement strand
TGACAGGCTGAGCCGGCGCGGGTTCTTGGGGGGCGTGGCGGGGGGGCTGGCGGCGGCGGCGGTTTCGGCGGCGCGGGCGGAGGGGACGCCGCTGGCGGCGTCGCGGCCGGTGCTGGGGAGGACGGGGCTGCGCCCGTCGCTGCTGGGGATGGGCACGGGCACGAAGGCGTGGAACAAGAACAGCGCGCAGATCCGGCGGGGGGAGGAGGTGTTTGTGGGGAACCTGCTGCACGCGCACGCGCGGGGGGTGCGCTTTTTCGACCTGGCGGACCAGTACGGCTCGCATGAGTACATGCGCCGGGCGCTCACGGAGGGGAAGCTGGACCGGGGGGAATTGTTCATCCTGACGAAGAGCAACGCGAAGGACGCGGCGGGGGTGCGCGCGGACCTGGACCGGATGCGCCGGGAGGCGGGGGTGGAGTATTTTGACGCGGTGCTGCTGCACTGCATGACGGAGGCGGACTGGCCGGAGAAGATGCGGCCGTGCATGGACGTCCTGGCGGAGGCGCGGGAGAAGGGGATCGTCCGGGCGCACGGGGTGTCGTGCCATTCGCTGGAGGCGCTGAACCGCGCGGCGGACTCGGACTGGGTGCAGGTGATGCTGTCGCGGATCAACCCGTGGGGCACGAAGATGGACGGCCCGCCGGAGGCGGTGGTGCCGGTGCTGCAACGGGCCCACGCGTCGGGCAAGGGCATGCTGGGCATGAAAATCGCGGGCGAGGGCGCGCACGGGGACAAGATCACGGAGTCCCTGGAGTTCGTGGCGAAGCAGGGGTGCATCCACGCGGTCACCATCGGGTTTGTGGAGCGGGCGGAGATTGACGCGGCGTTTGAGTCGGTGGAGCGGGGCTGGAAGCCCGGGGGGTGAGACGGTCATGCCATGAAATGAAGAGGGCGCGGCAAGCGGCGCCCCTACGTGCGGATACCCAGGGCGCGGGCATGTAGGGGCGCCGCTTGCCGCGCCCCGAGCGGACACGATGGCACCGCTCATCGCAGTCCGCTGCGGGGAATTCTTTTTGACACACTCCGGGGACGTATGGTATTCTCTCGTTCCCGATGCGCCTGAATGGCGTCTTTTTTACCCGGTGGTATTGGCGGCCGCTCCCCATCGTGGAGGCGGTTGCCTGTTTTTTGGCGCTGGGAAGTGTCTGCGGCGCACGCGGTTCCGGAGGAACCATGACCAAGATGCGAGTCGGCATCGTCGGATGCGGCAATATCGCCTCCGAGCTTTGCCGGGCGGTGTGCGGCGGCGGCATCGCCGCCGAGATCGTGACGCTGCATGACTGCGACGCGCAACGCGCGGAGGGTCTGCGCGAGCGGTTCAAGTTGAATGCCGAGGTGGTGACGCTGGAAGCGGCGGTCGCCGGCGCCGACTTTGTGGTCGAGAGCGCCGTGGCGGCGGCGGTTCCGGACGTGGTGCGCCTGTCCGCGAAGCACCGGCGCAACTGCCTGGTCATGAGCGTGTCCGGGCTGATGCTGAACCTGGAGGTGCTGGAGGACGCGCGGGACGCGAACATCATCGTGCGGATGCCGTCGGGCGCGATCTGCGGGCTGGACGGGATCCGGGCGGCGATGCAGGCGGGGGTGGACGAGGTGACGCTGACGACGCGGAAACCGCCGCGCGGTCTGGCGGGCGCGCCCTACCTGGTGGAGCGCGGCATCACGCTGGACGGGCTCACGGAGCCCCACGTCGTGTTCGAGGGCAGCGCCCTGGACGCGGTGCGGGCGTTTCCGGCGAATGTGAATGTGGCGGCGGCGCTGAGTCTGGCGGGGATCGGCCCCGAGCGGACGACGGTGCGGGTGATCGCGGATCCGGCGGCGACGACGAACTCGCACGAGATCCACGCGCGGGGCGCGTTTGGCGAGCTGACGGCGATCACAGCGAACCGGCCGTCGCCGGACAACCCGCGCTCGAGCTGGTTGGCGTCGTTGTCGGCGGTGTACGAGCTGAAGATGGAGGCGCTGGCCTGGGCGGCGGCGCAGCATGCCGCGGCGCACGCCCGGCGGACGGAATAGCGGCCTTTGCGCGGTCCCCCTGGGGGCGGCCGCGGTGAAATGACAAGCGGAGACACGAACCATGTATGCAGTGGTGAAGACCGGCGGAAAACAGTACAAGGTGGACGAGGGCGACCTCATCCGCGTGGAGAAGATTGACAAGCCCGTGGGCGACCTGGTGGAGCTGGACGAGGTGACGCTGGTCGCCGACGCCGGCGCCGTCACGGCCGGCGCGGACGCGCTGGCCTCCGCGAAGGTGGTCGCGCAGGTGGCGGGCCACGGCCTGGCCAAGAAGATCCGGGTGTACAAGTACAAGAAGCGGAAAGGCTACGAGCGCACGCAGGGCCACCGCCAGATGTACACCGAGCTGCTCATCCAGAAAATCCAGCGGTAAAGGAGAGACGACATGGCACACAAGAAGGCGGGCGGAAGCTCCCGAAACGGCCGCGACAGCAACGCGCAGCGGCTCGGGGTCAAGAAATACGGCGGCCAGAAGGTCGTCGCGGGCAACATCATCATCCGGCAGCGCGGCACGCGCGTCCACCCCGGCGAGAACTGCGGTCTGGGCAAGGACCACACCCTTTTCGCCACGGCCGACGGCGTCGTGCGGTTCCGCTTCTTCAAGAAGGGCCGCCAGTGCGTGGACATCGTCCCCGCAGCCGAGTGACCGGGCGCGGGGCGCGCCCCGTGTCGTTTGGAAAGTGAAGACATTTCCGGACACCCTCAGCCCCTTGAGGGTGTCCTTCTTTTGAAGCCGCCCCCTGCGGGCGGGAAAGGCTCCCCCGGGTGTTTGTCGACCAGGTTAAAGTCAGGGCTTTCGCGGGCAACGGCGGAAACGGCTGCTGCAGTTTCCGCCGGGAGGCCTTTGTGCCCCTGGGCGGCCCCAACGGCGGCGACGGCGGCGACGGCGGCAATGTCTGGTTCACCGCGACCGGACGGCTCAACACGCTGCTGGACCTCCGCTACCACTCGCACTGGGTGGGCAACAGCGGCGGCCACGGCCAGGGGAAGGACCGCCACGGCAAGAAGGGCGAGGACATCCATGTGCAGGTGCCCTGCGGCACCGTGGTGCGCGACCTGGAGACGGGGGATGTCCTGGCCGACCTGACGGAGGAGGGGCAGCAGTTTCTGGCGGCCCGCGGCGGCGGCGGCGGCCGGGGCAACGCCCGCTTCGCCACGCCGACCAACCGCGCGCCCCACTTCGCCGAGAAGGGCGCCCCGGGGGAGAAACGGGAGTACCTGCTGGAGCTGAAGCTGATCGCCGACGTCGGCCTGGTCGGCCTGCCCAACGCGGGCAAGTCCACCCTGCTCTCCGTGGTCTCCGCGGCGCGCCCGAAAATCGCCGACTATCCCTTCACCACCCTGTCGCCGAACCTCGGCGTGGTGGAGCTGTCCGACCACCGGGTGATGACCATCGCGGACATTCCGGGCATCATCGAGGGCGCGTCGGAGGGCAAGGGCCTGGGCCACGACTTCCTGCGCCACATCGAGCGCACGCGGGTGCTGCTTTTCCTGGTGGACCTGGGCGACCCGGCCCCCCTGGAGACCCTGAACATCCTCAAGGCCGAGCTGCGCGCCCACAGCGCCGCGCTGGCGGGCAAACCCGCCCTGACCGCCTTCAACAAGGCGGACATCACGGAAAACCGGGAGCGGTTCCCCAAACTCGCCAAGAAGGTCCCCGGCGCCCTGCTGCTCTCCGGCGCGGCCCGCCAGGGGGTGGACGAGCTTCTGGAGGCAGTCTGGAAAGAGGTGGAAGCCGCGCGCCGGGTGGACGAGGAGAAGGGGGAGGATGCATCCGAGCCCGTCCGGGAATATACTTACCAGGCGCCGTTCTCCGTACAGCGGATCCCGCAGGGGTTCGAGGTGACGGGGGAGGGCCCGGTGCGGGCGGTGAACATGACGGACTTCGAGAACGACGAGGCCGTGGAGCACCTTCACCGCCGGCTGAAGAAACTGGGGGTGCTGAGCGCCCTCAAGCGCATGGGCGCCGCCGAGGGGCAGACCGTCCGCATCGGCGGCGTGGACTTGGAATACCGTCCGGACTGATCCGGCGGCGGCCGGGGTGGATGAGCGCATGGAAATACCCAAGGGCACACTCAAGCGGCTGGTCGTGAAGATCGGCACCAACCTCCTGACGGGGAAGCAGGCCTTCGAGGGCCACTTCATGGAGGCCATGGTCCGGGAGCTCTGCGACCTCAAGGCCAACCACGACCTCGACATCGTCGTCGTGAGCAGCGGCGCCGTCGGCTGCGGCATGAACGTGCTGGGCATGGAGCGGCGCCCCTCCCTCCTGCCCGAGAAGCAGGCCGTCGCCGCCGTGGGCCAGGCCCGGCTCATGCACTACTACGAGGTGCTCACGCAGACCTTCAACCCGGACCTGACGACCGCCCAGATCCTGCTGACGCAGTCCGACCTGGACGACCGGCGCCGCTACCTCAACATCCGCAACACCCTCACGTCGCTGTTCGTCCTGCGGCGGGTCATCCCCATCATCAACGAGAACGACACCACGGCCACCGAGGAGCTGCGCTTCGGCGACAACGACACGCTGGCCGCCAAGATCGCCGCGAAGATAGACGCGGACACGCTGGTCATCCTCACGGACGTGGACGGCCTGCATGACGGCAACCCCGCCACCTGCAAGGATGCCCGCCTGATCGAGACCGTGGAGCGGATCACCCCCGAACTCCTCGCCTGCGCGGGCGGGGCGGGCAGTGTCGCCTCCACCGGCGGCATGCGCACCAAGCTGGAGGCGGCGAAGATCGCCACCGCCGCCGGCGTCACCTGCATCATCGCCAACGGCACGCGTGAAAACATCCTGCACGGCGTCCTCACGGGGACCGTCCCGGCCACCCGTTTTCTCCCCTCGAAAAGCGCCCTTTCGCAGCGCAAGCGGTGGATCGCCTTCGGGCGCAGCGCCCGCGGCGCCCTGCATGTGGACGAGGGCGCGCGCGAGGCTCTGCTGGTCCGGGGCCGCAGCCTGCTCCCCGCGGGCGTGACCGCCGTGGAGGGAAACTTCGACGCCGGGGCGGCCGTGCGCATCCTTGACCCGTCGGGCGCGCTCATCGCCCACGGGCTGGCCAACTACGGGAGCGGGGACATCCGGCAGATCATGCACCACAAAAGCGGCGACATCGCCGAGATTCTGGGGCACAAGGATTTTGACGAGGTGGTCCACCGGGACAACCTGGTCCTCCTCTAGCCGCACAGCACGGGAGACACGCCATGACATTGCGCGAGGAACTGGAGAGCATCGGACGCGACGCCCGCGGGGCGGCGAACCTCCTGCGGTCCCTGTCGCGCGCCGTGAAGGACGACGCGCTGCGCCGCGCCGCCGCGCGCCTGCGCGCCGGAAAGGCCCGCATCCAGGCCGAGAACGCGAAGGACCTGGAGGCCGGCCGCGCCAAGGGCCTCTCGGCCGCCATGCTCGACCGGCTGGAGCTGACGGACAAGCGGATCGAGGCCATGGCGGAGGGGCTGGACATCGTCGCGGCCCTTCCCGACCCGGTGGGCGACATCGTCCACCAGTACGTCCACCCCAACGGCCTGCGCATCGCGCAGATCCGCCAGCCCCTCGGCGTGGTCGGCATCATCTACGAGAGCCGGCCCAACGTGACGGCCGACGCGGCGGCGCTCTGCCTGAAGTCCGGCAACGCGACCATCCTGCGCGGCGGCTCCGAGGCCATCCACTCCAACGTGGTCATCGCCGAGCTTTTCCGCGAGGGCGTGCGCGAGGCGGGCGCGCCGGAAAACGCGGTGCAGATCATCGGCACCACGGACCGGGCCGCGGTCGGCGAGATGCTCAAGCTGGACCGCCACATTGACGTGATCATCCCGCGCGGCGGCAAGAGCCTCATCGCGCGCATCTATGAGGAGTCCCGTATCCCGGTGGTGGCGCACCTCGACGGCGTGTGCCACACCTACCTCCACGAGGACGCCGACCCCGACATGGCGCTCCGCATCGTGATGAACGCCAAACTCCAGCGGCCCGGCGTGTGCAACGCCATGGAGACCCTGCTGGTCCACGAGGCGGCGGCGCCCATGCTTCTGCCGGAGCTGGCCCGCGCGCTGCGCGACGGCGGCTGCGAGCTGCGGGGCTGCGAGCGGACCGCCCAGCTCATCGACTGCGCGCCGGCCACCGAGGAGGACTGGACCACGGAGTATCTGGACAAGATCCTCTCCATCCGCGTGGTGTCCTCGCTGGACGAGGCGGTGGCCCACATCAACGAATACGGTTCGCACCACTCCGACGCCATCGTGACCGAAAGCTACACGGCGGCGGAGCGGTTCCTGGACGAGGTGGACAGCGCCACGGTGTACGTGAACGCCTCCACCCGCTTCACCGACGGCTTCGAGTTCGGCATGGGCGCCGAGATCGGCATCAGCACCAGCAAACTGCACTGCCGCGGCCCGATGGCCCTGGAGGGCCTCACCTCCCTCAAGTTCGTCTGCCGCGGAACGGGCCAGGTCCGTGGCTAGTCCGCCGAACATCGGCGTGTTCGGCGGCACCTTCGACCCCGTCCACGCGGTGCATCTGCGCGTCGCCCGCGCGGCGCGCGACGCCGCCGGTCTGGACCGGGTCCTGTTCATGGTGGCCAACGTGCCCCCGCACAAGTCCGGCGAGGTGGCCGCGTCCGCGGAGGACCGCCTGGCCATGGTGGATGCGGCCGTGGCGGAGGAAAGGGGGCTCGAGGCGAGCCGCCTGGAAATGGACCGCCCCGGCCCTTCGTACACGGCGGACACCCTGCGCGCGCTGAACGCGGAGCGCCCGGACGCGCGCCTGTTTCTCATCCTCGGCTACGACTCCGCGCTGGACCTGCCCAAGTGGCGGGAGCCCGGCGTGATTCTGGAGCTGGCGGAACTGCTCGTGGTGTGCCGCCCGAACTGCGGCCGCCCCCTTCCGCCCGTCCTTCAGAACCGCGCCACGCTGCTCCCCTTCGAGGAGGACGCGCTGTCCTCCACGGAGATCCGCGAGCGCCTCGCCGCGGGGGGGGACGTCTCCGGACTGGTGCCCCCCGGCGCGCTGCGCGTCATCCGCGAGAAAGGCCTGTATCATGCCCGTGGCCAAGGCTGAACGCTCCCGCGAGTTCCTGGCCCGGATCCGCCAAACCCTCGGGGAGAAGCGGGTCATGCACTCGGTCTTTGTCGCCGAGTACTTTTCCAGCTTCGCCGGACACGCCGGGCTCGACCACGACGAGGCGGTGGCCGCGGGCCTGCTGCACGACCTGGCGCGGGGCATGGAAAAGGAGGAGCTGCTGGCGCAGGCGCGCGCCCGGCGGATCCCGATGGGCGAGGCGCAGCTTCTCAAGCCCCTCCTGCTGCACGGCCCCGTCGCCGCCGAGATCTGCCGCGAGGAGTTCGGCATCTCCGACGACGTGCATGAGGCCGTCTACTGGCACACCACCGGCCGCCCGGGCATGGGGCGCCTGGCGCTGGGACTGTGCGTGGCGGACTTCGCCGAGCCGTCCCGCGACTACCCCGAAGCCGCCGAGGCCCGCGACATCCTCCGGAAATCCGGGTTTGGCCCCGCCGTCCTTTATGTGTTCGAGAAAAAAGTCGAATTCGGCCGGGCGAAGGAGGTGACGGACCCCAACACCGCCGCCACCCTCTTCTGGCTGCGGGAGCACCCCCCGGCATGAGCATCCCGGACCCGCTGGCCGTCATCGCCCCCCACTACGACGCCATGATGGCGCACGTCTGCTACACCCGCTGGACCCGCACGGTCCGGGAACTCGCGGCGCTGGTTCCGCGCCCCTTTGTCCATCTGGACGTGGGCTGCGGCACGGGGGTGCTGATGGAGATGCTTGAGGGGGCCGGCTGGCCCGTCGTGGGCGTGGACCTCTCCCCCGCCATGCTCCGCGAGGGGCGCGCCGCGCGCGGCCCCTATCCCCTCGCCGTGGCCGACATGCGCCGCCTCCCCTTCCACGGCTCCGTCGGCATGATCACCTGCCTGTTCGACTCCCTGAACTTCCTGCTCACGCCGGAGGACGTGCGGGCGGCCCTCGCCTCCTTCGCGGCGGCGCTGCGCCCCGGCGGGGTGGTCTACTTCGACGCGGTCACCGAGTTCATGATGACGGAGTACTACGCCGGAAAGACCTGGACCGACGACGCGGACGGCCTGGGCGTCACCTGGGAAAACGACTACGACGCCGAAACCCGCATGTGCACCACCCGCATCCGCTTCGGCGACGGACGGGAAAGCCAGCTCACCCGCGAGCGCGCCTATGCGCTGGACTGGCTGGCAGGGGAGGTAGAGGCCGCGGGGCTCACCCCGCTCGGCGTGTTCGACGCCCACGGCTGGGGCACGCCCCACGGACAAACCGAGCGCGCCGACTTCCTGGCGGCGAAAGGCGTTTCGGACGCAACAGCCGACCGGATGGATTCCGTGCTGGAACGTGTCCGGAACGCCGCGAGGCGGTCAGACTGACGCGTCCCGTCCGGCGTCCCCAATCCGCCGCCGGTCCTTCACGAGAATGAACCATATCATTGTGGCCACGGTGAATCCGAAGAGGGAGCCCATGAGGGTGCAGTAGGGGAAGTGGGCGGTCGTGTAAATGCGGGTGAAGGCGTGAAAGGCCGCCCAGGCCAGCAGCGCGGCGCCGAGTTTCCGCGAACGCAGCGCCCAGAAGTACACCCCGAGCAGGGTGAAGAACGAGGACGCGTGCCCGGAGATGTAGGAGTAGCTGTTCTTCACGACCTCGTCTTTCATGACGCGCACCGCGCCGTTCCACTCCGCGTACGACTCGTGCTGCGGGCGGTGCCGCTGCACCGTGGCCTTGATGTTGTCCTCGCCGATGACGTTGGTGAACACCACGGCCAGCAGGACCAGCCAGAAGGCGCGCGCCAGCAGGCGCTGGTCCTCATCCCCCATGCGGACGTAGAGCCGCCCCATGAAGTAGAAGGCCGCGTAGAAGGCCACCCCCAGCGGAATGAACACCAGGTCGTACTCGTACTCCGGCCACCAGAAAATGGCCTTGTGCTGAATGAAGACGCCCGCCAAGTGCCACAGGCCGGCGGTAATCCCCAGCCCGTGGAAGACCTTCGCCATGACCGCCTGACGCCCCGCCCGTCCCCGGCAGATGTAATACCCGATCTGCCAGCACAGCAGCACCAGCACGACGAGGTAGGTGTCGAAATCGGTGCAGAGAATCACCAGCTCGTCCAGAACGGGAACATAATGGTCGGGGTTGCCCCACAACAGCACCTGAATGTCCCACGGGGCGTCCACAAAAACGCCCAGGGTGTACGTGGCCTGGTAGAGGAGCCCAAACAGCCCCAGGAAGAGCCCCCAGCGAAAGAGGATGTCTTTGGCGCAGTCCGCCTCCCGCTCAACAATCGTCGCCGCCGTCAGCAGAAGAAGGCCCACCGGCCATTTGACCTCGATGAACACCGCCATGACCCCCACCACGGCGCACAGCAGGGCGTAGAGGGTGACCAGCGCCCCGACGCGGCGGAACATTCCGCCGACAGTGCCGGTGTTGCGGTCCACCGACGCGGCGACGGCGAAGAGCACGAGCCAGGGGTACCATTCGCCCGCCGAAAACACCCCCATCACCCAGGCCGGCAGCAGCAGCAGGGCATAGAACAGGGGAAAGAAGGCCCAGCGGATCTTGAAATCGACAATGGTTTTCATTAGAGCGGACATGGGACTCTCCGGCGAATCTGGGGTTTGACGCGGCGACCGCCCTCTCGCGGCGCAAGACACCGGTCTCGAAAAACATGACTATACCGAAATCCCCCCGCAGGGGTCAAAAGGCGCCTGCTGTTTGCATTGGAAATGCCGCTCTGCGAAAATGCGGCCGTGCCGCAGGGCGCGCAACCCCGCCGCCAAACCAGGAAGGAGCGCGTTATGAAGCCTTTTCTCACGGGTCTGGCCCTTCTGTGCCTCACGGGCTTGTGCGCCGCGGCGGCCCCCAACGGGACATTCATGGACGAACTCGACCTGTCGCCCATCCGGCAGGGATGGGGGGAGCCCCAGGCGAAGCAGTCCGTTGCCAAGAGGCCCCTCACCCTCGGCGGAAAGACATATGAGCGCGGCGTCGGGCTGCATGCTCCGGGAACCTTCTACATCGAACTGGATGGAAGCGCCTCACGGTTCTCCGCGCTGACGGGCGTGGACGGCGGCGTCGGCGACCGGGGCACAGTGACCGTGACCATCTTCGCCGACGGCGCGAAGGTGTTCGACAGCGGCGTGATGCGCGGGGGCGGGGCGCCCATGAAAATTGACTTCCCGCTGTCCGGCGTGCGCTCCCTGACCTTTTCCATCGGGGATGCCGGGGACAAGAACACTTTCGACCATCTCGACCTGGCCGATGCGTTCTTTGAGACGGCAGGCGAGGCCCCGAAGGTGGTGAACCGGCCCCCGGAGGAGCCCTACCTCCTGACGCCGCCGCCGCCCGCGGAGCCGCGCATCAACGGCCCGCGCGTCTTTGGCGTGACGCCGGGCGCGCCGTTCATCTACCGGATTCCAACGACGGGCGAGCGGCCCATGCGCTTCGCCGCCGACGGCCTGCCGGAGGGGCTCGCGCTCGACGCGGATACCGGCATCATCACGGGGACCATCGCCTCGGGGGACAAGCGCCCCTGGGACGTGACCCTCCGCGCCGAGAACGCGAAGGGAAAGGCGGAGCGCCCCTTCCGCATCGTTGTGGGCGACACGCTGGCCCTGACGCCGCCCATGGGCTGGAACCACTGGTACGCCCACTACGACCGCATCACGGACGCAATGATGCGCGAGGCGGCGGACATCATGGTGGCCACGGGCATGGCCGACGCCGGCTACATGTATGTGAACATTGACGACTGCTGGATGAACGCCCCGAAACACAAGGACCCCATGCGGGTCGGCCCGGCGCGCGACGAGAACGGCGTCCTCCTCGCCAACGCCCATTTCCCGGACATGCGCGGACTCACGGACTACATCCACGCCAAGGGGCTCCGCGCGGGCACCTACATCTCCCCCGGCCCCCTCACCTGCGCCGGGTTCACCGGCAGCTACCAGCACGAGGCGCAGGACGCGAAGACCTTCTCCGACTGGGGCTTCGACTTCCTGAAGTACGACTGGTGCTCCTACGGCGACATCGCCCGAAAGGAGAAGGGGGACGAGGCCGAAAAGCTTAAGAAACCCTACCGCCAGATGTCCGCACTCCTGCGCGAACAGGAGCGGGACATCGTCTTCAACCTCTGCCAGTACGGCATGGGCGACGTGTGGACCTGGGGCGAGGAGGTCGGCGGCCACTGCTGGCGCACGGCGGGCGACCTCGGCTTCGAGCTGAACGTCTACCACGCCGTGGCGCGGAAGAACGCGGAGCATCATCCGTATGCCCGGCCCGGCGCCTGGAACGACCCGGACTATCTCCAGATCGGCTTCGTGGGCGACGCGCGGGTGACCGGCGAGCCGACGCCCTGCCCCCTCACGCCCAGCGAACAGTACTCCTACATGTCCCTGTGGTGCCTCATGGCCGCCCCGCTCTTCTACAGCGGCGACATGACCCAGCTGGATGAGTTCACCCTGAACGTCCTCTGCAACCCGGAGGTCATCGAGATCGACCAGGACACCCTTGGCAAGCAGGGGTACCCCGTCCACGTGGACGGCGAACGGGAGGTCTGGACCAAACCCCTGGAGGACGGATCCATTGCCGTCGGCCTCTTCAACACCGGGGAAGCGTCCCAGGACATGGCCTTTTCCTGGGAAGAGGCGGGGCTGTCAGGTAAATACAGCCTGCGCGACCTCTGGCGGCAGAAGGACCTGGGCACATTTGAGGGGTCCTTCGCGGCGGGCACCCTCCCCCGCCACGGCGTGATGCTCCTGCGTGCATGGCCGGAGAAATAGCCCGGGGCGTTCCATGGTTCCCCCTACGGTAACGCATGTTGGTTCCGCCGGTATTAAGAACAGGCGTGATTGGATGAACCAATAGGCGAAACGGGAAAGGAGCCGGACATGAAACACCTCACCCCCCACAGCAGGCCGGTCCGCGTGGCCCGGGCCGACGACGACGCGGGCGCCCTCTTCATCCAGATCTGGGCGACCATGTTCGTCTGGATTCTGATGATGGGCCTGAGCGGCGGAAAGTAAGACCCAACCCCGCGCGCCCCCGGCGGTCTTCCTCCAGCCGCCGGGGGCGTTTTTCGTGCTATGCTTGCCCAAACGGAACGGAGGACACCTGAATGCGCGCGATTTACCGGGGCTGGACGGCCGCAGCGCTGGCCATGCTGCTGGCGGCGTCCGCCGCCCATCCCTGCACCACCTTCGTGCTGGAGAACGGCGGCGCGCCGCTCTTCGGCCGGAACTATGACTGGAGCGTGGAAAGCGCGGCGCTCTTCGTGAACAAGCGGGGGGTGCGCAAGATCGCGGTTCTGCTGAACCCCATAACCGCGCCGCCCTTTGAATGGACCTCCAAGTACGGCAGCGTCACGTTCAACCAGATCGCCCGGGAGTTTCCCTGCGGCGGCATGAACGAGGCCGGACTGGTGGTGGAGGTGATGGTGACGGACCAGCCAGCGCATTCGGACCCCGGCGGACGGCCCGCCGTGGGCAATCTCCAGTGGATCCAGCAGCAGCTCGACTGCCACGCCACGGTGGCCGAGGTGATCGCGCACGCGCAGGACGCCGCCATCTTCAACGAGGTCGGCACAAACCTGCATTATCTCGTCGCGGACGCCTCGGGCGACGCCGCGGCTGTGGAGGTGGTGGACGGCAAGACGGTCTGCCACCACGGCGCCGGGCTGCCGCACAAGGTGCTGGCGAACAACGGCTACCGCGAGCATCTGGAGGACCTGGGCGGCTACAGGATGTTCGGCGGCCGCGACGCCCTGCCCGGCGGCGAGGGGTCCAAGGCGCGCTTCGTGCGCGCCGCCGACGGGGTGGCCAAGTACCGTCCGGGCGACGCCGCCCACGCCGTGGCGGGCGCCTTCCGCATCCTGGACGATGTGGCCCAGGACGACACCCAGTGGCGGATCGTCTACGACATCCCGTCGCGCCGCATCCACTACCGGACCCTGTCGCGCGCCGACATCCGCACGGTGGACGCGAAGGCCTTCGACTACGCCTGCGCCTCGCCGGTGCGCATGCTGGACGTCAACGCCCCGGCGAAGGGCGACGTCACGGGGGCCTTCACGGACTACACGCCCCAGGCCAACCAGCAGCTGGTCCTCGCCGCCTTCGACGGAGTCAGCTTCCTGCGCCCGTACAAGCGCGTGGCCTCCCTCCTGCTGCCCCTCTACCCCGAAATGTACACGACCTGCGGCGAAACCAAACCCGCCGGGAGGTAGCCCCATGCGCGCCCTGATCATCCCCCTCTGCCTCGCGGCGGGCTGCGCCGCGCACGCTGAAACGCCCCTGATCGCTCCGGAGGATGTGGTTTTCCTCCGGGAACTCGCCGAAGCAACCCTCGAGGCGTCGCGGGTGCGGCCGGGGGAAACCGTCGCGGGGATCGGGCCGAACAGCTCCGGCGGTACCCTGATCCGCCCCGGGGGGCGCAACGCCTACCCCGCCTACTGGATCCGCGACTACGCCATGTCTCTCGAATCCGGCGTGGTCCCACTGGAGGAGCAGCGCCACGCCCTGACCGTGGCCGCCGCGCATCAGGTGGACAAGGAGACCGTCCTGCCCACGGGCAGCCGCCTGCCCGTCGGGTCCATCCCGGACCACATCTCCTTCGGCGGCGTGCCCATCTATTTCCCGGGCATCCTGGAGGACTACGAAAAGCAGGGCGGCGAGCAATGGGGCCTTCTCCCCTGCCTCGACGACCAGTACTTCTTCATCCACATGGCCCGGCAGTTCCAGCTCGCCGCGCGGGAGGACGCCTTCCTGCGGGAGACGCACGGGGGAAAGACGCTCTTCTCTCGGCTGGAGGCCGCCTATGCCATGCCCCCCTCCGATCCCGGCACCGGACTGGTGCGTGTGGGCACGGAAAACCGGGGTGTGAATTTCGGCTTCTTCGACACGGTCACCCACACGGGCGACCTGCTCTTCTGTTCCGTCCTCAAGCACCGCGCCGCCATGGAAATGGCTGACATGGCCACGCCCGCCGGACAGCCGGAGCGGGAGGCCTTCTACCGCACCGAGGCGGCGCGCATCGCCGAGGCCCTCCCCCGGGTCTTCCAGCGGCCCGACGGGTGGTTTGCCGCCAGCACCGGCACCAGCGCCCAGCCGGACGTCTGGGGCACCGCCTTCGCGGTGTGGACCGGCGCGGTGACCGGGGAACCGGCCCAACGCGCCTGCGCGGCCCTGGCCAAAGCCCTCCGCAACGGCACCATAGCGTGGGAGGGCGGCATCCGCCATGTGCCGCAGGATCTGGACTACTCCGCGAAGGCCGTCTGGGAGAAATGCCTCGCCGCGCGCAACCGCTACCAGAACGGGGCCTACTGGGACACCCCTGTCGGCTGGGTGGCCCATGCCGCCGCCCAGACGGACCCGGAGGCCGCCGCCGCCCTCGTACGCGACTACCTCCGCCAGCTCCGCGCCGACGACTTCCGCAAGGGCGACGCCTTCGGCGCCCCCTGGGA
>ERZ795031.3286-NODE-3286-length-14516-cov-13.761289_pt1 | contig 14516 bp, 9 predicted proteins | sample MGYA00375123_ERZ795031 | MGnify/ENA primary metagenome ERZ795031 (study PRJEB30166, sample SAMN05720159) | activated sludge metagenome | isolation source: anaerobic digester from wastewater treatment plant | place: USA | collected 2015-04-21 ... | reverse complement strand
GAGCCCTCTCTTTTTTCCTATTGGGGAAACTATCCCCGGTACAAACAACTTTTCACCACCCTTCGTAATTACACACCTCTCAAACGCAACGTGCTGGCTGTGCTGCAGGAAATCTGTTTTAACACCCTTCGTAATTACACACCTCTCAAACCGCGCCAATGGCAGCCATGATTGGAACGGCGTTTTAACACCCTTCGTAATTACACACCTCTCAAACGAATCTGCTGATGAAAGCGCAGTAAAAGAAGTTTTAACACCCTTCGTAATTACACACCTCTCAAACCTACTTGGCACGACCAACAACTTAACGTTAGTTTTAACACCCTTCGTAATTACACACCTCTCAAACCAAAATTGCCCCGCATACGCCGCATACCTCGTTTTAACACCCTTCGTAATTACACACCTCTCAAACAAATGCCACCCGCTACCGATTTTTTGAAAAGTTTTAACACCCTTCGTAATTACACACCTCTCAAACAAAAACGGTGCAGGTGCGTTCGCCCAACGAGTTTTAACACCCTTCGTAATTACACACCTCTCAAACAGATAGGGAAGCACTCATTGTGAATTTACAGTTTTAACACCCTTCGTAATTACACACCTCTCAAACGCGCTATGCGTACCATTGTCAAGTAGTTCGGTTTTAACACCCTTCGTAATTACACACCTCTCAAACGACAATCTGCGGATCAACATGGCAGTGCTCGTTTTAACACCCTTCGTAATTACACACCTCTCAAACGGAAAGCTGCAAGCGGATAAGCGAGGCGAAGTTTTAACACCCTTCGTAATTACACACCTCTCAAACCTACAGACAATCAAACAAAAAAGAGAGGAGTTTTAACACCCTTCGTAATTACACACCTCTCAAACGTAAACATGGAGGCTAAATGAAAAGACTAAGTTTTAACACCCTTCGTAATTACACACCTCTCAAACAGGAGTTCGACAACAAGCGCAAGGGCATAAGTTTTAACACCCTTCGTAATTACACACCTCTCAAACACGGATCAATATTGAAAAAGTAATTTTCAAGTTTTAACACCCTTCGTAATTACACACCTCTCAAACTACAGAACGTGTTTTCCGTCTCAAACTGGAGTTTTAACACCCTTCGTAATTACACACCTCTCAAACGCGCTATGCGTACCATTGTCAAGTAGTTCGGTTTTAACACCCTTCGTAATTACACACCTCTCAAACTCCTTTTGCAATACTTGAAAAACACCAGCAGTTTTAACACCCTTCGTAATTACACACCTCTCAAACGCAGTCAAGTAATATTCAGCTTGCGCAAGTGTTTTAACACCCTTCGTAATTACACACCTCTCAAACCCTAAGTTGCGATCCAGCAATAGGGCACGCGTTTTAACACCCTTCGTAATTACACACCTCTCAAACTCGGGTGTTTCGCTGCCTTGCAAAATTAGGGTTTTAACACCCTTCGTAATTACACACCTCTCAAACCAGCGAAAGGCGGAATGTATGAGTTTCCGTGTTTTAACACCCTTCGTAATTACACACCTCTCAAACCAGGCAAAAGCGATAGCTGGCGGAGGAAGTGTTTTAACACCCTTCGTAATTACACACCTCTCAAACCATAGGTTTTGAGGAGTCTCAAAAGGATGGGTTTTAACACCCTTCGTAATTACACACCTCTCAAACGCTATAAGAGGATTTGATGCTGAAATCGTTGTTTTAACACCCTTCGTAATTACACACCTCTCAAACGCTTAGAAGTGGCATTGCATCACCTCTATCGTTTTAACACCCTTCGTAATTACACACCTCTCAAACTCAAATTCACCGCTAAAAAGATTTCGTAAAGTTTTAACACCCTTCGTAATTACACACCTCTCAAACCATACTTATGAGCGTGAGAGGAGCGATAAGTTTTAACACCCTTCGTAATTACACACCTCTCAAACTTTTTAGTTAGCATATTTACTCCCTTTTGGGTTTTAACACCCTTCGTAATTACACACCTCTCAAACGGAACTTTCCAGCCGAACACCTTATCCTTTGTTTTAACACCCTTCGTAATTACACACCTCTCAAACCCCAAATATTGCGGTTTTTTGGCATTTCACACCATAAATGCCAGATGTGGGTAATTTCGAAAAGGGCTCCTCAAATTATACCTGAATAATCTCGCATAAGTCCTTATCAACCACAAGTGATCTGACGCCTGCTGGCCGCTTGTCATCCGGCAGGAAACTCTCAATAAATAAAAGTTTCAGCCCATCATAAGCGTTTTGTTTACAAAGCATCTCAAGCCTTTCCTTGGTGAGAAATTGACAGGCACCGAATAGTACAAAAAAGGAAAAGCCCAAATAGGAACGGGCGATATTCAGATAGTCACTGATAGCTTCCTCCAACCCGGAGTGGTCTGAGCAGAAAGAAACATCAAAAAATTTTAGCACGCTGTTCCAGGAGGGTTGTTCAAGTTCTGCCAGTCCCATTCTTGATTCGAGCAGAATCTGACTGAGCAATTCTGTCATGCGTTCCATCAGTGACTGAAGTTCTGCTGAAGCGGGGTTTTCCGCCAGGTGCGCTTCCAATTCTTTGTAGAGGGCGGTGACCGCTTTCCGGGGATTGTGGTCAATCCGCAGCGGATTATCGATGAAATGCAAGTTTCGAGCGATCGAGAGTGGCTTGTGTTGGTCCGAGAGCACGAAGCCGCCATCTTCACCTCCGCACTGGGAAAGCAGGTCGCGGCAGATTTTGAGTAAAAAATCGGGATTCTCCACCACCAGGAAACCGCTGGTTTGCTGCTCCTGCAGGATTTCGTTTTCCAGCATGGTATGGACAAGTTTCATAAGATCACCAACCTTTCATCGGTATCAAGATATTCAGATTGGGTTTGCCCCACAATATTAGTAATGGTTGAGAACTGTCTTTCCGAAATAGCCAGAGCCTGCACCAAACCCCTGGGAGGTTTATTCCTTTTTAAGGATTTCAGCGCGCTCTGCACAACGGAACCATTGAGGCAGAGTTTGCTGTAAACCGATTCCTGCATCATAAGGAAACCCTGCATCTGGAGAAATTTTCTGAAACGAGCATAGTTCTTCCGATCTTTGGCTGTTTCGACCGGTAAATCGAAGAATACGATCAGGCGCATGAATCTGTCCATGTGTAGTGGGAGATAAGGTCTGGTTTTCGCGTGTTTAATGCCCTGAAAACGCTGGCGCAATAGATGCTGATAGCTTGAGATACCCTTTGTTGGCTGGAATCGATAGTGACGGTTTGGTTGAGCAGGTTGACAAGCTGATGTTTTCGATCAAGATCCAAATCGCCTTCGCCGAGCCTGGCGACCAGCGCATCCATGAGCGGACGGTAAGGCTCCATCAAATCTGAGGCAAGGTTGAAAGGATTAAATTGATTGTCGTGAAAAATGCCCAACTGCGTGAAAAAGCCGCTGTTGATGATTTCCTTATTGAAACTGGAGAGCAAAATGCTGTATCCGTAGTTCAGCGCCGGATTGGGTGGAAGCCCGGAATCACGGCTGAAATCCGGACCGAAGAGGCTGTTAAAGTAAACCTTCGCGGCATGCCCTTCACGGTTGGATGGATCTCCGGGCTCGACCTCATCATGGTAGCGCATCAGCAGCGCTGCTTCTTCGGGGTGGTTTTCCTGAAAGAGCAGGGACGCCTGGGCTTTTATTTTTGCTTTGACGATAGAAGCCCAGACGGCTTGTTTGGTCGGAAGGTCCCACGAAATCTGCTGTTTCAGGCGCAGGCTGCTATCCACCGTACCGTAATAATTGACGAGCTCTCCGAAGGGGTTGTGTTTTTCATCGCAGAACACAACTTTGATCTTGCGTCTGGCGAGTTCGCAGAGAAGCCCGGTCGTCACAGCGGCAGTGGTGGATTCGACCATCAGGACGCCAATTTCAGAAAGATTGATGCGCGTTGTCTTTTCGCCGCGGATGACGAGATAGCCAAGCTTAAGCTCAAGCTTGACGATCCCGCTGACGCAGACCACTCTCCAGGTCATGGCTGGCTGAGGGGCGTTCTGCTCAGGAATAATCCGGTGCAGGAGAAGTTGAGGACATCCACTTTGATTCCTTTCTGCAAATTTTGTGATATTGTAACCATACCGCTCTGTTTATTTTTACTTGAAGGGGTGCCGTTGGGGTTTTTCGGCTGGAGGAGCGAAAGATCGCTGGTCCTGCCGTCACATAAAAACAGGATCAGAATCTGCCCTAAAACTTTCATCTGTTCAAACGGAGTCAGCAGGATGAAGTTCCCGCGCGAAGCGCTGAGGTTGCGGTATTGATTTACGAACACTGAAAGCCGGGAGTAGGGTTCAGAGCCAAGCTTTTGGGTGAAGTGATCGTAGAGAGCAAGGTTTTCTTCCGGAGGGTAAACCGCGCGCGGGTCAGCCTCGGCGTCTTTTCCTTCTTCCGCCTGGCGCGTGAGCGCTTTCAAGATGGGTTCATACGCGGTTGGAAAATATGGCTGGAGCGCCGGGGCAAGTTTAAGACTGGCTCCAGTTTTCGCCAGGAGGCGCAGTGGGAAACCGTTGACCTCCAAAATCGAATTGTAGGGCAGGTCTGCCAAAATGACCCGCGGCTCAATCAGACCGAGCGTTTCGCGGCAGTAAGCTTCGAGTTCGGGTGCGGTTTGTTCATGCGTGAGGACCCAGGTCAGATCAAGCGGCAGAATCGTGCGCTGAGCTTTCTTGCGCAGCTCGTGTTCCACCACAAAGAAGGTTGCCCCGGTCGGTTTGTTGTAGCCGCCATAGTTGTTGATGCCTTCCTGACCAGCCAGATGGGGGTTGGAGGTCTTGATCGGGAACTGCCCTTTACCTTTTGGCAGCAGGTTCTGGTCAAATAATCCGCCGTTCTGACCGCTGGTCTGATGGCGGGTCTGCCAGGTGCATTGGATGGCGTTAAGCGCCATCATGCTTCTTACCATTCTGATGCTGCCTTCCTCTCCAGTTTTCCAGGCTAATTTGCCGGAAGCGCCGACGACGTCAAAATCGTACATTCGCCCCAGGTTGAAATCACGTTTTGGGTGATTCTTGATGTAATTGCGTACATCCTGGGTAAATTTAGTATCGAAGACATTCCCAACCACGATGTTCAGGTAAGCGTCTTTGGCGTGATGAAGGTCATTCATACCCCTTACCTTGGGGAACCGGAAGGCGTTCTGCTCATAACGGAAGTCTGAGACATGCCCCGCTTTGACAAAGACGACACGGCTTTCGGGGAAGACCAACTTCAGCAGCTCTGCGACAGCCTTGGTAGCCTGCCGTGTCTGGACGAGCTGGCGGCTGATAAAGCTTTCCAATTCCTCGGGGCTGAGGGGTGTGGTTCGCACCAGTCTGCGATATTTCTCTTCGGAAATCAACTTCTTATCTTTTAAGGCGGTCCACCATCCTTTTTGGGCAGCTTGGATTCCAGGAACGATAGGAAAATCGTCTCCTTTTTGCCGGTTCGCGGAGCTTTCAACCAGAACGAGGTTGTTCATCAGACTGTCATCTTTGGTTTGGGAACGGGGGTAAATGTGGTCGATATCGTAGAAATCGTTGTTGGCGGAATCCTTAGCATCCAGTTTTTCCAGGTCGATCGCTTTGCCAGTATATATACAGCGTCCAAGCTGTGTGAAGTAAAGATAGAGCTTTTTTCGGCGCAGGTTCTCTTCGGATTTGGTATCAAGCTCCTTTTTGAGGCGATCCTCGATATCCTTATTGGCTTTGAAGATCTGCTTGATTTGATCAAGACGGCTGGTGGTGCGTTTTTTCTCACCCTCTTCCCGAGCGACCTCAATGAAAATCTTTTCGGGCGCTTGCTTCCGAATTCTGATGATTTCATCGACAATCTTCATGGTTTGCCAAATCATTTTCTTGACTGCTGGAGAGGTGGGGTACTGGTCGACCAAAGAGTAAGAAAAGTTTTGTTGATCTCCGAGCATGTCCTGCTTGTACTGTTTGACGGCATCCGCAAAGCCGTAGTCCTGGCTGAGCAGTTCCATCAGATTGAGGTTGTAATCCCACATCGCTTCGAGGATGGTAGTTTCGCGTCCATCGGGACCGTTAGCTCTCAGACCAGTCAGGAATTTCCTCGAAAGCTGCCCCCACTTCGCGAATTTTAATTTACTGATCGCGGTCAGTTCGGATTGAGTGAGTTTATTTCCGAACTGACGCGAAAACCGATTTCGGAGCATTCGGTTGCTCTCCGGAAAAACGGTGATCAGGCGGACGATTTCTTCTTTATCTTCAAGGGAGAGTTTGCCGGGCGCGAGAGCCTCAAGCTGGCGCTCCGCTTTGAGGGAAATGGGGATCTCCAGGTCCATTCCGCCGAGCTCTGCCTCGGTGACGGGATATCCTTCGGCGTTGAGATAGGCGCAGATTTTCTTTTTGGTTACTTTTCCGCTGGTTTTTGGGTGGAGGAAAAGGTCGTTGTAAATGTTTTGCTTGACCAGAACCGGCAGGCGCTGCCCATTGACGGAGAGCAGGTTGAGGATATTCAAGAGCATAAACCTGGCATAAGTAGGGGAATCTTTGCTGAGCACATCCTCGCCTATCAGGTAGGTACACTTGTTGGTGAGGTTGTTGATGAAGTCGGTCGCGGATTGTTCAAGGTCGATGACGCGCTCAAAATTCCATGGGCGCACTGGCTCGGCGCTGATTTTCGTGACCCATGCGTGTCTTGATCCGTTTGGCTTCCCGGGAATAACGCGGTGGGCAGGATTGACCGGTCCAACGTAATAGGGAATGCGGAAATCAGCGATTTTCTCGATCATCTCTGAGATCGTCAAACCATCCTCTCCTTGCCGGTTTAGGAAGGGCAGGTAAGTCGCAGCATTTTTTAGGATCTGGCGCAGCTCGGACAGCTGAAGCTGGTTGGGTATCAGGCTGTTATCTTTGCTGACCTGTTTGGGCAGGAAGGTTTCGTTCTCAATTTCGAGCTGAATGGATTTGACTTCCTCGCCATCCCGGATGGACTCAGGCAGCTTCGCGAGGATTTTTTTGAGTTCCTCGTAAAACGCCGTTTTTTGGCATCGATATGCCACTGGTTGTTTCTTTTTATTCTTAAGGCAGTGACCTGAATAGGCAACGTAATTACAGAAGTCTTTTTTTGATTCAGAGAAGTATGCAGTATATGCCTTGGATTCCAGGTTGGTTTTGAGGAGTTTCTTCAGGCGCTTGAGATCAGATTTGTGTTTTTCATACAGACCGATTTTTGAGGCTGAAAAACTGGGATATCCCTGAAGCAGGCTATCAAGCTGGATTTGGGCGTAGAGGTTGAAGGCGGACTGCAGCAGTGAGAACTCAGAGTCGGTGAGAATCTGTTGGAGCTCGATTTGCTTTTCATTCTCAAAACCAGCGCCGCTGAAAGAGACATCCTTTGGAGATTGCTCTTTGTACTGCTCGCCGAAAAGCTTGCTGATGTTCGCAGATAAGCCGGCGAAAAGCCTTGATAATTGCGCTACCATGTCGTCATCAACGGCAAATAACTGCTTGAGAAGTTCCTGTTTCTCGGAACGGCGGGTGGTTTTATCGGTCAGGACTGCTTGGATTTGATCCGCAATATCCGGAGGGAGCTCAATTGCGAAATCTTCGGAGAGTGAGACGAGAAACTGGGAGTAGCAGGATTGAAGCTGACCGCCGAGCTCTCCAAGTTCGCCGGGGTTTAAGAAATGACCGCGGTGTTTCAAAATGTGATGGATTGCGAGAAAAACCAGACGGACATCGTGCGGCTGCTGGCTTGTCATCAGCTCGTGTCTCAGGTGGTAAATCGTGGGGTACTTTTTGTGATAATTGCGGTCTGTGAAGTCCGGGTCATTGAACAAAGTGTTCGGCTGCTCTTCCGTCTTATGAGCTACCATAAAAAAGCTTTCTTTCAGACGTTGGAAAAACCCAGGATCCACTTTAGATATTACTGGACTGAAGAGGTCTTCCAGGAGCGCAAGCCGCTGCCTGCGCCGCTCCATGCGGCGCCGGTTCACGCGGGCTAGCCTACGTTTTGCGGCAGTTTGGGCTTCATCAAAAAGCCGCACGCCAATCATAGGCTTTTGGTGCGCTTTCAGTAACTTGTATTCTTCATCAGCCACCGCATAGCCGACGGAGTTTGTTCCCATGTCCAGACCGATGTAGTATTTCATGACCTTTCTCTCCTTGACATAATAAGATTATTAATGTGGTAGAATCGAGGTAATTCGTAACTAACACCCTACGAATTACACACCAAGTTCAAATAAAGATTTATCCCAACCGTCACGCAAGTGACCCCACTATGAGTGGAAAGAGACCTGGCGACAGGTCTTACTTTTTAATTATACCTGTAGAGTAATTTTTTAACAGGAATAAAACGGGAAGAGGCAAAGAGGTATCAGGATGCCAGGACGGTGATGCCGGAGCCGGCAGCGACGGAGCCGATTTGCCACATCGGAATCTCGCGGGAGTCGGCTTCCGCCTGAAAACCTGCAGCTTTTTCCTCCGGGACGGCGATCAGCAGCCCGCCGCTGGTCTGAGGGTCGTAAAGCAGGGTTTGGAAGTTGACGGAAAGTTCGCCCCCAACCGTCACCTGGCGGCTGAAGTAGTGCAGGTTAGTCGCCGCTCCGCCGGGGAACGTGTAGGCGATGGCAAGCCTTTGGGCTGCTTTCATCAGCGGAATGCTTGGGTAGTGGAAGCGCAGGGCAACTCCGCTGGCTTCCGCCATCTCGGAAGCATGACCCAGCAGCCCAAAACCAGTGATGTCCGTTGCTCCGCGCAGATCGAAATCGACAGCAAGTTGGGCGGCATCGCGGTTGAGGCGCTTCATCCACGCGACGGCATTGGCAAGGTCTTCAGCGGATGCCTTATCTTGTTTGAGGGCGGTCGTGATAACGCCTGTACCAAGCGGCTTGGAGAGGAAGAGTCGGTCGCCAGGGCGGGCGCCGGATTTGGTCAGCAACCGGTCGTTGCGGGCAATCCCGAGCACGACCAGCCCGAATTTAGGTTCGTCATCCTTGACCGAATGTCCGCCGGCGATGATCACCCCGGCTTCACGGGCTTTTTCCGCGGCGCCGCGGACGATAGCCTGGGTGAGCTCGAGCGGCAGCGAGGCGGGGAGGGCGGCGATGTTGAGGGCGAAAAGCGGCTTGCCGCCCATCGAATAAACGTCCGAAAGGGCGTTCGCGGCAGCAATCGCGCCGTAGTCGTAGGGGTCATCCACAACAGGGGTGAAAAAGTCCACCGTGGCGATGAGGGACTGCTGCTCGTCGAGACGCCAAACAGCAGCATCATCGGCGGAATCGAGCCCGATGAGCAGTTCAGGGCAGGTAATGCCCTGGAAAGTTTCTTTGATTGGCTGCAGAACCTGCGCCAGCGTTTCCGCGTCGACTTTCGAAGCTCAGCCCGCGCAGGCGGAGAGCGAAGTCAGGCGGATGGGTGGGTTTTTTGTCATGCGCCTATCATACCTGATTTTCAGGCGTTTTGTATCCCCCGTGTGCATGCAGTCAGTTTATTTATCCGCTAATTGGCTGTAAAGCTATCCGGATTCTTTTTCATTCACGCGGCTGAAGAAATCGTCGCAAAACTTATCCCATTGCACCTGATAGTCCGCATGACTCAGCGTCTTAAGGTCGTGGGGAGAGAAAACCATTCTGGCTTTCGCCTCCTGAACAAAGGTTTCGATATAGTCGCCAGGCGGCGTCAGGTATCCCATGGCATGAGAAATTCCCTTTTGAATTGCCGCGACCATGCGCGAGTGACCGTCCAGTGAGACGTATTTTCCTGAGATCAGCGTTAATGGCAGAATCAACTCATGGGTGGAATGAATAAAGGACGAAACCGCTCTTACTTTATCCTCGTCCACGAAGAATTGGGAGGGTTGTATCTGTCTTAGGTCAATGGCAAATAATTCAACGGGATTAAACTGCTTTATTAGTTGTCCCTTATCGTTATAGAAGCAGTCGATATGCTCTGCGTAAAAGCGAAATTCGTCAATAAGGATATCCGGGACCTCTATGCTTTTGGAGTGAATAATGGCATGGTTTTTTCCGATGATTTCAAAGCCGAAGCACTCGCCATCACAGACGAATGCGCCATGCTGGGCGAGAACATCCTGGCTGAAACGCGGGTCCTCATAACCGTCAATTCTTTGGATTTCCACTGCCTGAAACGTTTAATCCTCTCAATTCTTAATAAACCTCTCTTGAAATTATACTCAAGACCAGCTTCCCTCTATTTTTTCGGAAATTGCTCTCCCAAGAAGCTGGCATAGAGGTATAATATTACTATATGCGGATAAACGCATATAGTGAGACGTATGAACAAGGATTATCTTGACGAAGAATTGCAATTAGTGCACGAGCAGATTTGTCCGGCACTAAACCACCCTCTGCGGATGAAAATTTTGTATCTTCTGAGGGAACAGGCGCGGAGTGTTGGCGAACTCACTGGGGAAATGGGGATTCCCCAGAGCTCGGTTTCCCGGCATTTGCGTGTGCTGCGCGAAAGGGGGCTGGTCATAGCAAACCGGCAAGGCACAACGGTCTGCTATGACTTGGCGGAACCAGAGCTGGCAATAATCATCGATATTTTGCGCAGAATCCTCGGCAGGAAGCTGGAAAGCCGCAGGAACCAGGCGCAGACAATTTTAGAAAATATGGCTGAGGAGGCAAAATGAAAGTAGTGATTGTTGGCGGTGTTGCCGGCGGTGCGAGTACCGCGGCGCGCTTGCGGCGGGTGGACGAAGAAGCAGAAATCGTAATGCTGGAGAGGGGACCCTATGTCTCCTTCGCGAATTGCGGGCTTCCCTATTACTTGAGCCGCACCATCGACGAGCGTGAGAAGTTGCTGGTGACGACTCCGGAGAAACTGAAAGACTTGCTGAATATCGATGCGCGTCCCAACAGTGAGGTAGTGGCAATCGACCGGGAATCCAAAACCGTGTTGGTGAGGGAATTGCCCGAAGGCAGGGAGTACCGCGAGAGCTACGATAAACTCGTTTTGGCACCCGGAGCCGAGCCTATCGTTCCGCCGTTGCCAGGCGTGGACCTGGAAGGGGTCTTCGTGCTGCACAACATTCCCGAGCTGGACGCGCTGGATGGCTACATTCGCGCGAGGCAAGTGAAACGGGCGGTCGTCATCGGCGGCGGTTTCATTGGGCTGGAGGTGGCAGAAAACCTGAGTGAGAGCGGCATCCATGTTAGCCTGGTGGAGATGCTCAACCAGGTGATGGCTCCTGTCGATTACGAAATGGCGTCGGAGGTGCATGAGCACCTGGCGCTGCATGGAATCAATCTCGTTTTGGGGGATGGGTTGAAGGCGATTGAGAAAGTTGAAAACGCTGACAGCCTGAAAGTCCGAACCACCAGCGGAAAGGAACTGGAAGCTGATCTGGTCGTTCTGGCGATTGGCGTGCGCCCCAACACGAAGCTGGCAAAGGAAAGCGGCATCGAAGTGACCCAGAGGGGGCACATCGTCACCAACGAACACATGCAGACCTCGGACCCGGATATCTACGCGGTCGGAGACGCGGTGCAGGTAAAATCCGCGATTACCGGTCTGCCCACGACCCTCGCGCTGGCAGGTCCTGCGAGCCGACAGGGGAGGGTGGCGGCTGATAACATCGCCGGCAGGAACATGACCTTCAAGGGCGTGAGAGGCACCTCAGTGGTAAAAGTTTTCGACCTGACAGTCGCTGCTACGGGTATGAATACCCGCCAGCTTCAGCAGGCAGGAATCGCCTTCAACTCGGTGTCGACGCACAATTACAACCATGCCAGCTACTACCCGGGCGCCAGCCTCATCCATCTCAAGCTCCTTTTTGGACCGGAGGGGCAGATTTATGGCGCTCAGGCAGTTGGAACTACGGGCGTGGAAAAACGTATTGACGTCATCGCGACGGCAATGCACGGCAATCTGACTGTTTTTGACCTGGAAGACCTGGAGCTCAGTTACGCGCCGCCATTTGGCTCATCACGGGACCCCGTGAATATTGTCGGATTCACCGCGGCGAACGCGCTGAGAGGGGATAGCCCTGTCAGGCATTGGGACGAAGCAGCGGAATTGACAGGCGAGGATTGGTATCGCCTGGATGTCCGCGAAACTGAGGAGCTGGCGGTCGGGGCTCTGGCGGACGCGCACAACATCCCCCTGCATGAGCTCAGAGAGCGCCTGGCGGAACTACCGAAGGATAAAAAGATTCTGGTGAACTGCGCCAGCGGTCAGCGGTCTTACTTTGCGACGCGATTGCTGCGCCAGAAAGGCTTCGATGCCTACAACCTCTCCGGAGGTTACAAAACATACAGGCTTGGAACTGCGGCTCCCGCGGAACCCAAACTGATGGAGGTTAAACCTGCTATGAATATCGAGAAACAAGAAAAAACCGCGCCGAGCGGTAATCAGTATCATCTGGATGCCTGCGGATTGCAGTGCCCGGGACCTATTTTGAAGCTTTACACGAAAGTCAAAGAAATGGCAGATGGCGATCAGGTGACCGTCAGAGCAACCGATTTAGGCTTCGCCAGAGATGTGGAAGCCTGGGCGAAGTCAACGGGCAACCGTCTGCTCTCGCTCGAGACAAAAGCAGGCGAAATCACCGCTGTTGTCCAGAAAGGCACCTCGGAAGCAGCGCAACTGAACCCGGTGCAGGCGCCAAAACACACTGCCGGGCAGGACCTGACGATGGTAGTGTTCTCCGGCGATCTGGATAAGGCAATCGCGGCTTTCATTATCGCCAACGGTTTTGCTTCTCTCGGGCAGCAGGCGACCCTGTTCTTTACCTTCTGGGGACTCAACGTCCTGAAGAAACCGCAGGCACCCGCTCTGAAAAAGACCTTTATCGAGAAAATGTTTGGTTGGATGCTTCCGCGCGGCGCGAATAAGCTCAAACTCTCACAGATGCACATGATGGGTGCCGGCACTGCGATGATCAAAGGAATCATGCGTAGATACAATGTCGATTCCCTGCCTGAGATGATTAAAACCGCTCAGGCAAACGGCGTGAAACTGCTGGCTTGCCAGATGTCCATGGAACTGATGGGCATCCGACAGGAAGAACTGATCGACGGCGTCGAACTGGCTGGCGTGGCGACGATGGCTGCAGCCGCAAGCAACTCGAACACACACTACTTCATCTGATATTCCGAAAACCAGAAACACAAAGACCCCAGCCCGGGGTCTTTGTGGGTTAATTCGGGAATACTCAGCGGCGGGATCTCCGCGGGATGTCCTTGACGCCTGTCATCAGCAAGGCGGAAACCGCAATGAATACGATTGAGACGATGAACATGACCGTGTAGCCATAGCGGGCGACCAGCGAGCCAGCCAACACCGGTGCGAACAGCAAAAACGAACCGGTGAGCGTGCGCCCCATGCCCAGGTAGGTGGGTCTGAGTGACTCCTCGCCCAGTTCCATGATAAGCATACTGTCGCCAACACCCACCCCGGATTGATAAAGTCCAAAGAGCACAAAAACCAGGTAGTAGATCCAGATGAGCTTGCTGAAAATCGCGAAGAGAAGCGCTAAAAACCAGCAAACAAATGATAGAACCATAATTTTCTTAGGTCCGATGCGGTCTCCGACAACCCCCCAGAGCGCGTAGCCGATGACGCCGCTGGCGAGAATAACGCCGGTGAAAACCGCCGCTTGCTCATCCGGAAGCTGAAAAGCCTTGATGGCATAGACAGCGATAAAAGCGGTTGCCATGTTGCCGATGAAAGAAATTGAACGGGCAATCAGGTAGAGGCGGAAATTGCTGTCCTCTTTTAATATCCGCCCAAACATGCCGAAATCGATCACGGATTTCTGGGATTCCCGCGCGCTAGGTTCGTCAGCGGGGGAAGCGACATTTTCCGGTTCGGGCTCCCTGTTCTGGATATAACTGGCGAAGGAAAACCACTGGATAATGACCGCGATGCCAAAGCCGAGAGCATAGTTGCCTGGATAGCTCAGGTTGGCGAGAATGATCCCGCTGAGCACTGAACCGAGGATTCCGGCTGCCTGCCCGAACACACGCGAAAAACCAAAAAAGCGCGCGCGGTGGCTGAGGGGGATAACACGCGCCATGACCTCCTGCCAGGGCAGCGCTGACATACCGCCGGCGATCCCGCGCCAGGTCATCAGCAGGATGAGGAGCGTAAGGGAAAGTGTTTTGGGGATGTGCGGGATGGCAAGCGCAAGCGCGGGAAAAAGCACGTAGGGTATGCGTTCTAAAATGCCCATACGGATTGAAAAGGGCAGGATCTTCGGAGCGCGGCTGAGCCTGGAAGCCATGAACATCTGCGGCAGGAACCAACCAGCGTTGACGATGGCGGGCATCAGTCCGATAATGAAAGGGTTTTCGGTGAGGGTGGCGGCAAAGACCGGCATAATGGTGTTGATATTCCAGAAGCTGTCTGCCATGAAGAAAAAACTGATGTCCAGCGTGTTGATAATGGCGTTATGGCGGAAATGCCGTGCGACCGCCTCAGGGACATTATCTTCTGGGCGGATGCGGAATAAGTTCGAGAAGAGGAAGCGAATGCGTTTGTGCATAGTCAATTCTTTACCATTATAAAGTGGAATTAGGAAACAG
>ERZ795031.3282-NODE-3282-length-14526-cov-5.143736_pt1 | contig 14526 bp, 10 predicted proteins | sample MGYA00375123_ERZ795031 | MGnify/ENA primary metagenome ERZ795031 (study PRJEB30166, sample SAMN05720159) | activated sludge metagenome | isolation source: anaerobic digester from wastewater treatment plant | place: USA | collected 2015-04-21 ... | reverse complement strand
GCACGGGAATTTCCCCGTTGCGCGCGAGTTCATACACGGTCTTGCGATTGAGCCGTAGCAGCGCCGCGAGCTCGTCGATTGTCAGTATGGGTGATTCTTGCGTGGCAGTCGGCGGAGCCGCCTGCGGTACCGAAGTGTTGGAGTCCATGCCGGAACAGAGGGCGTGCCGCTGCGGGCGGGGACGAGGATTCTGGTGGCGTTTCGTCGTCGCGTGGTGGATCCGCCTCGTCGGGAAAAGGGACAGCGGCGCGTCGAGAATCGACAGACGGCGCGGCCGGGCGTATGAGGATCGCCATGGCCCGCCAGCCGAAGTCCGGTTCCAAGTCGAAGAAGAAGCCGCGCAAGGCGGCTGCGAAACCTCGTTCCGCGGACGGCGAGAGGATTCCGCTCGACGAGATGACGGCCGCGCTCATGCGCGAGCAGCTCGAGGCGTTCCGCGCGAAGTTCGGGCGCGACCCGCAGGGCGACGAGCCGGTCTTCTTCGACCCCAACTGCGACGTGCCGACGCCGTTGATGCCCGAGAAGATGGAGGAGGACACGGTCCGGGCGATGGAGACCGCCGGCATCGCTCCGCAGATCATCCATGCGTACCGCCGAACCGGAAGGCTAGTCACCGAGCAGAATCAGCACCTGCTCTCGGCCGAGGCGATCGACGAGTGGAACGCCGCGGTGGAAGAGTACTTCGAGTGGCAGGCGATGGCCGAGGAGGCGCTGCGCTCCGGGGCGCACCCCGCGATCGCGTACGCGATCGGCAGGACCGGCAAGGTGATGCCCGAGAACGTGGAGCTGACGCCGGACGGCACGCACGCGATCGCGAGCGACGAGGATGCCGACTGGCTGGAGGCGTTCAACGAGTACACGGAGAAGCACCCGGAGACGATGACGGGCGAGTTCTTGCGCGGGCGGGATCCGGGGCGGGATCACCTACATTAAGGGCGTCGAGCACACATCACGCGCTATTCAGCTCTTCTTTGATTGCGAGCATGCGCTGGTCCAGGTTCTTCAGCCCGCGATCCCGTCCAGGCACCGTCGCCGGCGCGGTCGTCAGCAGGTCCTTCTGAGCGCGGAGCTCGGTCAAGCGCCGCACGAGTACCCGCCTGGCGCGCTGCCGCTGGTCGATCTCCGCCGCGTTCAAAGTGCGGCCCCTGGTCGCGTCACCCTGCGCGGTGCGAAGAGCTCGCGCGTCCTCCAGGTCCTTGCCGGCCCCGTCAACGAGCTCTGATGCGACGCGAACAACCGTTTCCCAATCCATGGCTACTCCGGATCGCAGGTGAGCTGCTCAATCGCCTTTGACAGCGCCGCCCCGAGCACTTCGAGACGCCCGTGGTCGAGGTCCGTTGCTGTTCGGAGAACAAGCTTCAAGCGCTCTGTCCGGCTCTCGATCACGCGAAGCTGGTGTTCCATTTCCTGCAGACGCCCTTGGCTCTCCCGATCCATCAAAGCGATCTTCCGGTGCACCTCCTCCCACTTCCGGCCGTCGTCGGCACGGGCCTTTGCCTCATCCGCGCCCATTCGGACCAGATCGACCACCAATGACACCACCGCCAGCTGCATTTGCGCCTTCGGATCTCCCCCTGCTCCCGGCAGCTGGATCTCGTCCGCTTCCCGCTTCGCCAGCTTGTCACGTTCCATTTCCCGCTCCTCCTGCGATAACCCTGAACCCTTGCTCCAGATCTACGATCGCGGCGTTCAGTCCGTCGAGCCGATGGCGGGCGCCATCAACGTCCGTCGACTTTTCGTCTGCCTCGGATTGGAAGAGCTCCAGCCGCCTGCCGAAATCCTCTTCCACGAGTTCCTTCGTGTCCTGCACCAGCTTGGCCACGGCGGCCCGGTACTCACTCCGCACCAGCGGCCCAACCGGCTCAATCTTCTCCGACAGCAGGGGGATCTTCCTCTTCAACCTGTCGAGTAGCGGCTCGTCTTCCGCCGGCAAACCGAGGGTATGAGCTACCACGGCACGCAGCGAGGCCTTCCACGTCACGACATCGTACGCGTACTGAACAGCTTCCACGACCACAGCTGCAAATGTCCCGACCGCCCTGCCGGCGGTAAGACCAAGCCGCTTCAACAGCTGCCCCATCCCGTCGTAGACCGCCCGGCTGAACTTCTTCCCAAAGAGACGCCCGACCTTCGATACGGCCATCTTGGCGAAGTTCACGAAGCCTGCCTTCGCTCCGGCAGCACCACCCAGTCGCCCGAGATATGCCTGAGCGGCGCCAATGGCAGCCTCTCTCACCGCGACGTCGCGCGCATTCCCAATCATGTTTCCGGGCCCGCCCTGCGCCACGACCGGATCGCCGAAGCTGATCGCGTCCGCCCGTTGGCAGATGTCGTCTAGGGCATCCGCCATCGATGCGCCCGCAGACTCGATCTGCCTCCCAACATCGAATTGGAACTTCTCCACGCTGAATGGGACGATGTGTTCGCGGACATAGTGTTGACAGGAACTTCCGTCCAGGAATCGACCTGCGTCGTCGATCTCCTGCAGACTCCTGCGCCACGTCGCCTGAACGCCCTCCTCGACGCCAGCCTCGATTATGCCGTCGAACTTGAGCTCGTACTCCGCGACTACTTCTCTCGCGCGAGCACGTTCATGTTCAAGGCTGCTGATTCGCTCCCTCAAGACACCAATACCCGACTGTCGCGCCGAGATTGCCTCCCGCTTCTGCCGGATTTCTCTATCAAGTACCGCGCAGAGGCCGCCACCGATCATGGCGGCGTTCCTCCTTGCGGCCCTCTGGATCGCCGCCGGATCTACGCGTGCGGCCACACGAGCCCACAGCTTCTGGGATTCGATCTGCCTGGGGACCCCCTTCGCCTGCGGGATGAGGATCACCTCCAGATCGTCCCCAAGTTCGCTCCGCAGCGCTGCTGTCATCTGCTCGCTGCGAGCATCAGGCTGGTCGCTTCGGCAGAAATTGATCGCCGCGACAATAGGTAGTGATTCACCCGCCGGCGTGCACCGTCTGACCGCCTCAAGGAACCGCACATCCTCCTGCGTGATTCCGCGTCGCCAACTGGTCACGAATACGACTGCATCCGAGAAGGGCAGGTACTCAACCAGAACCTCGGTGTGCTCGGTCAAACACGAGTTGTATCCTGGCGTATCGACAACCACGACGCCTGGCGGCAGAGCTCCTCGTCCTGGGACTGCAGCTCTCGTCGCCGCGAATCCCATCTTGCCGAGACAAGCTTGCTCGAATGACGCGCTATCGAGAACTTCACTGGATCCATCAGACCGCAAACCCGCTAGTTCAATGGCTGAGCTGCCTGTCTGTACGAAGGAAACCACCGCAGTAGAGGCGACACTCCGCTCAGGCAAGACCGGCGCTTGAAGCATCGAGTTCACGAGCGCTGACTTTCCGGAGGAAGTCTCACCCAGCATCAGCAGGTGCCACTCCGAACGGCGAACCTTGTCTAATAGCGTTGCCGCAGCTCGCTTGACCTTGTCGTGTCCGAGGTCGCTCGCGCTCTGTTCCAGCCGTTCAAGCAGTCCGCAAAGGTCATTGTTATCCACGGGCCACCTCCCGAGCACCCAGTTGTTGCTCAACCCGAAGAATCATCTCGAGCATTCGAGTGGTCAATGCCTCGTCGGATCGCAGCCCGGCGAGCCTCTCCTCGCGCTGAGCACCTTGAAGTCTCCGGTCCTCGGCTGCGGCATCCACCTGACTCTTGAGCTCCTCCAATGCGCATCGAACGTCTCGGTCCATGAGTTCAACAGCCTGCTCGGAAGCAGCAGCCAGACTCGTGTTCATCGCGTCTATTGCCTTCTCACGGGCAGCCGAAACGGCGTTCGATACCCACTCCTTCATCTTGGACCTCATGTGCTTCTTCGAAGCCCACTTGATCAGGATGCCGACCCCGAGAACGGCCGCTGCAATGACGACACCGATCACAGGAAACCCTGCCATGGAACCCGCTGCGATTGCTGCGATGATCCCATCCAGAGCGATCACGCCGAGCGCAATGCCTCCACCCCACTGCATCACGGCGCCCGCGGTAGCGCCAAAGCGGGCTACGGCCGAGAGATGCGGACCGCCGCCCGATGACAACTGCGTTTCGTGGATTTTTCGCACAGCTCCAATTGCCTTGTCCCTAGCCGCCTGTAGGCGTTCAATGTGCTTCTTGAGCGGCATTTGCACGCTGTGCCCAGCCTTCTTCGCTGAGAGCGACAGGCGTTCCACCGTCGCCTGCTGCAGCTTGTCCGGATCGACATCGCCCTCGTCGACAAGCTTGTGCAATGACTTCTGCGACTCGGCGTTTTCCGCGTCCAGCGCTGCAGCGAATTGCTGCTTGACCTCGTCGATCCCTTTCCGGAACTCCTGTTTGGCATCGTTCCAATCAGCCTGAATCAGCTCTCTCGACTGCTCCAGCTCGCGCGCTCTCCTCTCGAATTCGGCATCCGAGACCTGGTGGTCCTTGGAGAGCGCGTCCAGGCGAACAGCGCACCCCTCGAGCACCGACGTCACTTGCACCCGAATTGCAACCGTCGCATCTCGAGCTCGCATTAGCAGTCCGTCACCCGGAATTGCGGCACCGATGCGGTCCAGGAGAGCCTGGAGGCCGGAGGAGCGAGCGAGTGACGCATCTTGGTTCCGAGCTGCCTCCAACGCGGCGTGCACGTCCACGCACAGAATCTGGATCTTTGCAGGGTCGGAATGATGCTCAACGGCGATGCGCCGCAAGTGCTGCTCATTCTCCTCCCTTGAGGCTTTCACTTCCTCCGGGGTTTCCCCCCAGACATTCTGCACGAACACGAAACGGTCGCTGAAGTCCCACGTTGCACGCAGGAATGCAGCCTCCTCCTTGAGGAGCGCTGGAGTCGTCGAAATGAGGAAGACCGCCATCGAGACCGTAGGCAGGAACTCCATCGTCGTCTGCTGATTCCTCAGCACCAACGATCCAACGCCGGGCGTGTCCACGATGGCGGCGCCACGGGACAGCAGCGATGAACGAACAGCGATGTCGACCGTCCGGACGCCCTTCCGGTTTCCAGGGTTGAATCGTTCGTGAACGAAGTCCCTCAGGAAGGCTGAGGTTGCCGGGCCGGTCTTCTTCGTGCCATCCAGATGAGTGACAATGGCCTGGGGTGCTGCGCCGTCTCCGTGGACAACTCTGCAGATGATGTTCGTGGTTTCGTCGACATCAACGGGCAGTATCTCCTGGTCGAACACCATCGCGTTGATTAGGGAGCTCTTGCCGATCCCTTGGCGCCCCAGCACCGCCACATTGAAGTGAGGCTGCGAGAGTCGCTCCAGTCGAGCTCGGAGACCTACCTCTGATTCTGCTCCCGCGTTTCGCACCAGAGCGTCTCTCCACCCGGGAGTGGCGTAGAGTCCGTGAATGTCTCTGATGATAATGCTGTCGTTCATCCTGCATTCCCCTCTTGCACGCCAACATTCTGATGCGAGGTCGTCGAGTTGCGACCAAGCCCAGCCAGCTCGCTTTCGATGTGTTGAAGTCTCTCTTCTATTCGACGAAGCGCTTCAAGGACTGAAGGCAGCTCAGACGCAGCACTGACCAAGGGAGCGAGCGACGGAGCCAATTCGCGCGTCAAGCGTTGGGCCAATTGGTCGACCGCCTCAACGGCAGCCTCATCCAAGTAGCTCACCCTCGATTCTGCCGGGTCTGCCGCCGGCCGCCGGACCGTCGATGAGCCGTCGGCGTTCGACTCGGCCTCCTCCGCTATCCTCGCGGTCTCTTGCTCGACGAATTCCGGGACAAACGCTCCACCAACACGAAGCAAAGGAGCCGATGGTTTCCCGGTTCGATCGCGCGACGCCTCCCCTGCGCACTTGGGACATCGGACGCGCTGCCAGGATTCGCTCGATCCCTCCACGAGCTCCTCGAAGGTCATGTCGCAGGTCCCACAGCGGTAGTCGTAGATCGGCATTATCGTCCCTGACCCTGATCGTCTGCACGCAAGGAAGTCGAGCTGTCGCTTGCAGCGCCAGCGCCGGGGCCGAGTTGTCGAGCGGTATCACCGCCTAGCCAGCTTCGAATTCGATCCATCCAGGTTGGCTTGTGTATCGAGGCCCGAAGCTCGGCCACCTCATGAGAAAGTGTAGCGTTGGCTTGTTCAAGCCGTGTCAGCGCACCCGTCGTCTGGTGGAGGGTTTCGCGCAGCTCGATCAGGACCCCTGCCGACTTCTGGGCGGCGTCCTGCAACTCGTGCAATGTTCCCTGCTGGCCTTGCACCGTCAGAAGGGGGGCCCGCTGTTTCTCGAGGGACGCCTCAATCCCGGCGAACCTCGCGTTCGTCTCATCCGCCTTTGTGCCTCGCAGCACAGCGCTCAACAGCGGCGCATTGGCGTCCGAGAGAAGGGTCTCCAGCGTCTTCGCGCTGTGCTCAAGTGGTCCGAGACGAAGGCCGATGGCGTGCGCCGCCCCCCGCTGGGCTGTCACAAGCTCTTGCACCTGCGCCTTGAGCTCTGTCGTTGTTGGCGCGTCGCGCGAGCGAGCCTCGATTCCTTGGAGCGCGGCTTCCAACCGTGAAAGCTGGCTGCGGGCGTCCACGGTCTCTGTGGTCAACCGATCGATCGCGTCCGCCACGTGCCCAAGGGCATTCTGCTGGGTCGCCGCGTTCTCCGACGCGCTGTCGCGCAGTCGGTCGGCTTCGCTCGCGACGACCTGCCGCATCTCCGCAACCACGGAAGCGCGAAGTTCCGCCCAGTTCTTCAGAGTGGAAACGCTTGCCGAGAGGCGGGTGTGAAGCGCCGTGTGCTCTTGACGGAGCGCGTCCAGGTCTGCTCTTGACGGAAGTGACTCTAGTCGCGTCTGGATCACGTTCGCCGCGCATTGCGCTTGGATGGCGCGCGTGAGCCGTTCGGTCAGCATTTGCTCGAAGGCGGGCCTGAGCTCGTTCGCAAGCTGCCGCGCGAGCTGCGCGACTGCCGCATCAGCCGCCTCGTCGACATACGGTCCGTGTTTGGGCCCATTGTCCATCACGGCCGCCGCCCTGCCTTTCGCCTGAGCAGCCGGCGTCCGCGTCCGCCTCCCCCGGCTAGGGTCGGAGACTGTCGCTCGAGCCGGTCGAGACGGCGGGCGAGATCATCCACCCGAGCGCCCAGAAGAGCGAAGCTTTCGCATAGAGCCATCTTGAGGGCTCGTTCATCCGGATCGCGTGCGTGTTCCCTGATTGCCGGGACGAGCCGTTCAATGAGCGCATGGCAGAGAGCATCGACGGCGCCGAGGGCAGCGTCGTCCACGTATTCCAATGGAGTCGGCTTCTTCTTCATGCCTGTCCTTGTCCCTCGTCGAGAACGCTGGGAGCGCGAGCAAATACGTGCAGGAGGCGTCCGCTTGGTGCTCTTTCAACGGTAACGAATTCACCAGCGGGACCTTCCCCGGCGAGTCGAAGCCATAGAGCACCCTGCCGGACCAGTTCACCGGGGATCACCGCTTCCCATTCGTTGTTGTTTCCGAATGGGCCTGCACTATCGCGCTTGTAGCTCATCTCCAATTCAATGCTGACCTCGTCGCCCCACGCGCATACCCAGATGCGCTGGTCACGCCTGGCAGGATAGGACTGAGCACGGATCGTCAACGCGCTTCCGGCGGTCACACAGGCGCCATCGCAGTCAATCGCAATGTCTCCCTGGAACCAGTTATCAGTGCCGATCCACGCCAGCGCCGCCCCGGGACGAGACTGCACCACGCGGGGCTCGCTAATCCGAGCGCCACTCCGGTTCGTGGTTAGCAATTCCGCCAGATTCTCGATCCGGTCCAGGAGCTGGGACATGGCCCCTAGCGGAAGTTCGGCAGCGACCACGTGTGGAGAAGATCCAGCCTCAATCCGAGGGCGTGCCTCTTCTTGAGTCGACGCGCTCGGGTCACGCGCGGGTGCCTCATCTGGAGTCTCCGTAGGGCGGGCGCTCGTCAGCGCGTCCCTCACGGCCTCATGGACCCATTGACGGAACTGCGGCTCGAGGCGGTCCGCAAGGTCTGACGCCAAGCGCCGCACGGCCTGTTCCGCAGCGTCGTCCACATACGCAGAGCTGTCAGCCTGGCCTTGCACGAGTAGCTCCCTTTCCGACAACCCGGTCATAGGCCAATGAGAGAGCGCCGACCGTAAAGGGCGGCGAGACTGGAAGTCCTCGCCCGTGCCACAATCGTCGCAACGCCTCTGCCGATGGTGGACGTGCGGGGTGCATGACACTCAGCCAGTGCGTGTAGCGAACGTCGTAATTCTCGTAGACAAGCAGTGGCCGGTCGCCTGTGCGGGTAGCGCTCCGCAGCAACGGTGCCACCTCGGTCACGAGGTCTTCGAGCTTGTCGTCGAATTTCGCGCCATGCGGAATGGCATACACCACCTTCTCGCGCATTCCCGCAAGCGACGCATAGTAGGGCGCGCGTTCAAGGTCGTTCAGTCCGCTGCCAATCCGTGGGCCATCCACCAGCATCACGACAACGTCGGTCCACGAGAGGAAATCCCGAGCGCGACGCCCCCAAAACGACGCCTCGTCGGCGGGGCCAACGACGAGGTCTATCTCTGTCAATGCGCGGCAGGGTCGTACCCGCACTGCAGACATCCAATCCGGGCGGGATGTCTCAGCACCCCCGTCGACGGGATCAACCCTTACCGGACCATCTGCTTGTCCGCCAGCCGCGTGTCCGTCCCCTCTTCGTTGCGCGCTTCGCGGGTCCGCGCCGTGATCCGCGCTGATGGGTCTGGCCATCCGATGGAGCAGGAGGTCTGCGAAGCGCCAGCGGTCCACTGCATGCAGACCGACCACCGCGACCCTCAGTTTCTCGCCCGACTGCGGCTCAAACTGCGAGAAGACCGATTCGACGCATTGATGAAAGGCCAGCTCACGAAACGTGTCAAGCAGCGGAAGGAGCGCACGCGCCGGCAGAGACACCGACGGAGCGGGCGTGGGGCTGCTCTCGACGTAGACCGACCTGCTGCGAGCATCAGGCGCTGGCGCTTGTCTCTCAAGCAAACGATCGAGCTGCTTCAGCTCTCGCTGGAGCTCGGCAAGGACTTGTTCCGGCGCCGTGGCGGCGTTTGCGGCTGCCTCGGTCTGGCCGATCTCTTCGGTGACGCGCCCGCACTCCTGTGAAACGGGCGTCGCAAACCTGGTTCGGAACAATTCGACGGAAGTCTGGACGAGCTGATCGAGCCGTTGCAGTCCGAATTCGATTCTGCGGGCCATGCTATCCCGGAACTGCGCGGCGTCTCTCCGAGTCACATAGTTGTCCGTCACTTCGGTGTGCGGCCAGAACTTCCAACGCCACCCCCATGATACTTCGCGCGTGATGGGTTTGTTCTCGGTGTACTCGCGTGCTTGCGCATCGGGAAGCGAGCTGAGGTTTGCGTCCGGCACGGTGACGCGCGGCGCGTTCAATCCGATGCTTTGCAGGAGCGCCTGGAACTCACCTCGCATGCTGTCGAGTTCGTTTCGAACTCTGGCGAGCTCCTGCTGCAGCACGCTGTCGCAAGCTGCCGCAACATTGGAGAACTCCCACGCCTCGGAGGAATTCGTCAGCCGAGCGCCACGCAACGGCGCGAGTGCATGATTGGCATCTATTCGGAGCGCCACCTTTTCGAGGCGCGAATTTATGGCTGCGAGAGCGCCCCTCAACTGCTTGAGTACATTGTGCCGGGCGTCAATCTGACGTTGCCATCCCTCTCGGTCTCCTCGAGCACGCGCCGATTCCGCGGCTACTTGGACCTGCGCTTCCTTCACGTGGTGTGCGGCGCGAGCCATGCGTGACTCGAGCACCATCCGCGACACGTCTTGCCCGAAGCGCTCGAGGGTCGCTGCGATGTCGCCCATCCCGGAAGACCGCCACCGCGCTGCGTCCTTGTCACGGCGTGCCTCGAGCGCTTCCTTGGAATCCACCAGTGCAACCCCGGCGGTCCTGAGTCCGGCCTGGGCCGCAATGTCACGCTGAAGGCGCTGCACGTGATCGTCGAGCTTCGCCGCCCGTGTCTTGATCACGCGGCCAAGCTCCCGGTCCTCGCGCTCGAGGTTCTTTCCCGTAATGACGAATAGAACACGTTGATCGTTCTCGATCACGTGGCCCAATGCGTCGATGTCCGCCTTCTTCAAAGGATTGCGAACCGACGTCAGATACACAATTACATCAGCGCTCGGCACGAATTCCCTGAGGGTCAGTTCCTCGTGGAGTTGGTGTCCGTAGGCATCCAAGCCGGGCGTATCGACAAGTTCGAGGTTGTCGGTCAACAAGGCATCAGGGGTCTCGAGGGCGACTCCGCGAACCCCCAGCTTGTTCCTTGGATTCCTGTCTTCGGCGCAGTAACGCTCTACGGTGTGAGGAGCGAAGTCCTCCCCGACAAACCTGCGCTTGCGACCATCTTCGAAGAGGACCTGGATCGCGCGCGATGGGCCCTTGCGGACCGAGACCAGCACGTTGCTCGTCGGCTTGCTCTGTTCCGGTAGGATTCTCTCTCCCACCAACGCGTTAACGAAAGTCGACTTTCCCGAGCTGGTTACTCCGAGGACGCCCACTCGAAGCTGGGATTGAGTCAGGTGAGAAAGGATCGCCCGAAGCGCTTCGCGTCGAGCAGCAAGCAGGGCAGCGATGGCCGGATGCTCCATGAGGGAAGCAACCCGCTCAACTTGCCCCCGAACCTTCTCGATATCTCTGGCGTTCGGCTGCGCCTCCGTGTTGCGCTTCATGCCCCCACCGCAGTCTTCGTGGCGCCTCCGTGGTGAGTCACACGCGGACGGCAGCGAATCTTCACGGCCGTCTTGGTGAACACCTCATCGGTGGCTTTGCTTGACCACACGAAAGCTTCGCCCGGACGCAGGTTCGACATCTTCTCAGGCGTGAGCGAACCGAGTGCCGCGTTCGCCTTCTGGATGTGCTTGAGCCACGCCGGGGAGTTGAACTTGTGCAGGATCACCTGGCTCGAAAGCTCGATGAGCGCGACGGGCACCGACGGCGGATCCTGGCTCGCGACCATGATGCTCGTGCCCTTGTGCCGCATCTCGCGCACTACCTCGATGAGGCCAGCGACGAGATCCGGACTCTCGATGTACTTGTGAGCCTCATCGAACACGACAAGCTTGTTGAAGGAATGTTCGACGCCCTCAGCGTCCCGGTGCTTCGCATCGGCAAAGAGCTGGAGAAGCACGACGAATAGCCCGAGTGCTTCGTCCTTCTCGATGAACTCATCGCGGAGATCGACAATGATCAAGCGCCCAGGGTGAATCACATCCTTGAGGCGAACCGAATCATCGATGTACTCGCTCGCGAGCTCCAGGCGCATCTTCGCCATGCCCTTGAGGTGGTCGGGCAGCGACGACGCTTCGATGCCTTGGTTCAGCCCCGCGAGGGTGAGGTCATCGCGGAGCGACTTCATCACGCGATTGAGCTGCCGGATGTACGTGGCCTGATTGCCGACGGCTCCCATGAGGAAGCGCCAGTGGCTGGTCTGCAACTCGGCGGCGCCGAACCGCAGCGCACGCACCTCGATTCCGGGGTACTCGTGTTGGCGCTCTTCGAGCTTATCGGCGGGCGCGAGCAGGAGCACGTCAGAGAGAGCGCGCGGCTCGGCGCCGAATGTTTCTTTCAGTGCCTTTACCTGAGCGGCCTCGCTGTTCGGCGAAACCATCGACGTGAACTCCGGCCGGTAGTCCATCGTCGGGCTGTAGTGGAAGATGACCGTCGCAAGGGGCTGCGGGAGCACGTTGATATTCGGGATGGGCAGCGATGCCATCTCCGCGATGGTCCCGAGAGTGTAGCTTTTGCCGCCGCCTTGGACGCCGAAGAGGCTAATCGTATGGGTCTGGTTCAGGTCGATTGCGATGCGCCTCCCTGAAACGTCACCGAGGAGCCCATATTGGGGCGATTCGCCGGCAACGCCGAGCATGATGTCATAGGGCACGGCGTGCTCGATCTTGGTGGCGAGGCTCGGCGACGGCGGCGTTTCCACTGCCGGGAGAGTGAGCTGGGCCGCTACTGGAGGGACCTTCGCAACAATAGTAGCCAACAGCGGCGCGGCTACGACCGGAACATCCGTCCCGACGGGCGCCACAACGGATGTGGGCACTGCCTCCTGCGACACGGCGGGCGCGCACGACGAAGGGGGGACGCTCGGCTGGCGCCCGCGCAGGTCCTCCCAGGACACAGAACGATCACGGGGCGAGACGAGGAACGCCGCTGCGCCGAGTGTCAGCACCGAAGGCGCACGCTCTCGTCTACGTCGCACCTCAGTGAGGCCGCGCGGGCGCGGAGCGCCGTCGCCAGGCCCACCGCTCCCGGACGAGCTGGCGCTGATGGATGCCGACGACTCGGAGCTTGGGGCAGCCGCGTCGACGAGCTGTCGAATCAGGTCGATGCCGATGCGGTGATACTCGATGCCGCTCTCGCACTCGGGAGGCTCGGTGCCGGGCTTCGCGAAGTCGAAGATGAGCGCGCTGCGCGTAAACGCTAGCTGATACCCGTCATCCAATGTGTGGATGAAGTAGCGAGCTTCGTCGGCCGCATCGCGACTGATGGCGCCGTACCTTTCAGCTCGCTCCAGGTAGAACTCGAGGAGCAATGCGAGCTCGCGTGTCTTGAACGGCCGGTCCGGGCGGTCCTGAGGTGTGCGCTGCGGATCGAAGTGATAGGCAAGGACCTGCTCGCTCTGGGCGATCTGCTGGGCGATGCTTGTCTTGAGAGCGTTATATGCGCCTAGCTCGCCGACGCCTGCGTAGCACTTCACCTCGACGAGACGGCACGTGATGGTGCGCCGGGTGATGTCGAGGTCGAAGAGCCCAAGGTCAGTGCGTTTGAAGCTGACCTCGTCGCCGAGCTCATCTGCCTGCTGTTTCAGTACGCGGTAGAGGTCGATGTGCGCGTCGAGCGGAACGACGATCTGGTTCTCGAAGACTCCCTGGTGCTCCAGGTATAGGCGAGAGAGCGCAAGCCCGAGGGCTTCCGCCCGCTGTGTTGGCGATGATATGAGCTTCAGGGCGAGCCGCCCGGAAAGTGAACGGAGCTGGTCGAGCAGCACCACGGCGTGCCGCCCCTCAGCCTGCAGGCCGTACTGTTCGAGAACCGGGTGCAGTAGCGCTTCGAGCTCAGCGACCGATCGCGATGTGATGACGAGCCGGTGGCCGAGCGTGCTCGCCATGTCCGGCGAGTGGTCGATCAGGTAATCGGGCCGCGTGGCGTGCCCACCGTGGTCAAAGAACTCGATGCCGAGATTGCGGTCGAGCGTGAATACCCAGTCACTGACCTCGTGAACCTGGTGAAGCAGAGCACGGTCATCGGGACCGAGCGCGAGCGTCACGACCGGACGCAGGTCGATGCCACTCTGGCCTGTGGCGATGGTGGCCGTCGCGCTCGAAATTGCGGCAGCCAGGTTGCCAAGGAGGTCTGAGAGCTCCTCAGCGTCTTCGATTGGCTGTGCAACTCCGTGGCGCGGCAGCCGCCTCCACGCAACGGTCAGCTCGTCTTCGTGGTACTCGGTCGAGAACTCCTGCACGAGGCCATGAACGAAAGCAGTCGCATGGCGCGGGTCGGCCTTGCGTGCTGCCACTTGCTCAGCGGGAAAGACATCGAAGAGCAGGGACAGGTGCGCCGCGTAAGCCTCGGGACTCGTCCGGAAATCCTTCGTCGCTCGCACAGCGAAACGCAGTTTCGGATGCAGATGGGTATCTGCCGGAATGGAAAACGCGTCTGCTTCACGTCCCGCGGTCCCTCCATCGGTAGCGAGCAGTGCGGCGATCTCGTCGCCGACGCCGGGGGAGTCCGGATCGGGGACGAAAAGTCGCAGGTCGTACCGAAGGTCAGCGAACGCGGGCTCCTTCTGAAGCTCGAGCAGCATGTCGCCGAGGACGCCTGCTCGGCCGGGGTTGAACGCGTTGACGGTCAACGTGCGGACATAGGGGTGCTGCACCAGGTACCGGCGCACGCGCGAAGCGAGGTATGCTCCATCGATGAGCGCACCGCCGATGGCCGGCTCTGGGAGACCGAGCGCGCTGCACACCTCCCCGACCAGTCCGCGCGGGTCCTCCTCGTTGGAGGGCGCGAACAGCGTCCAGAAGGGGTTCACGCTGTCGACGGCGGTCAGCACGTGACCGGCCTCCGTTGGCAGAACAGGCGGGAAACTCGTGGGCGAGAGGAGCCTGAGCAGCGCGTCGCGCGTTGGGACTACGTGCTCCTTCGGCGCCGTCTTGGCGGCGGAGACCCAACCCGCGCCGAGCTTCGCCCATGTGGCGAACCAGAGCGCCCGAAGTGGGTGCGTCGGGGCCACGAGAACAGCGTCTCGACGTCGCCCTCGGTGATCGATGATCGCGAGGAGGACCGTGTCGATCGCTAGCACCTTGCGAAGGTCGGCGAAGGCACGCTGCGAGTCGCTTCTGGCCGTCGCCTCCGCACGTCTGGAGAGGTCCGCAAGCAGCTCCAGGTACGCCTCAGCGTAGTCCCTCGCGAGCTCGGCTTGCGCACCCGCGTCCGCGCCCTGCGTGACCAACTCCGATATGCCCTGGCGAACCGCCTCGAAATAGCGGGTTCGCGCTTCGAGGAACCGATCGCCTGCGGGGACCTGCGGCCACCCGTTAACCT
>ERZ795031.3280-NODE-3280-length-14536-cov-3.777709_pt1 | contig 14536 bp, 8 predicted proteins | sample MGYA00375123_ERZ795031 | MGnify/ENA primary metagenome ERZ795031 (study PRJEB30166, sample SAMN05720159) | activated sludge metagenome | isolation source: anaerobic digester from wastewater treatment plant | place: USA | collected 2015-04-21 ... | reverse complement strand
ACGTAGGCGGACTTTCGCCATAATATCGCATCCTGATGCAGGAAAAACTACACTGACAGAAAAATTGCTATTGTTTGGAGGGGCAATACATGTTGCAGGTGCTGTAAAATCAAATAAGATTAAAAAGACAGCTACATCTGACTGGATGGAAATAGAAAAGCAACGTGGTATCTCTGTTGCAACATCAGTAATGGGTTTTGAATATAGAGATTATAAGATAAACATCTTGGATACTCCAGGACACCAAGATTTTGCAGAAGACACATACAGAACCCTTACGGCAGTAGATAGTGTAATTATTGTAATAGATGTAGCAAAAGGTGTTGAAACCCAAACACGTAAGCTTATGCAAGTGTGCAGGATGCGTAAAACTCCGGTAATGGTATTTATAAACAAGATGGACCGCGAAGGAAAAGATCCTTTTGATTTGCTTGATGAGGTTGAATCAGAATTAGGAATAAAAGTACGTCCTCTTAGCTGGCCTATAAATATGGGATTTTCTTTTAAGGGCGTTTACAATATATATAAAGAGGATTTAAATCTATATACGCCTAATAAACAGACTGTTTCCGAAACAATTGCTTTTAAAGATTTAAACAGCAAAGAATTGGAAGACCATATAGGCGATAAAGATGCTGCTAAATTAAGAGAAGATTTGGAATTGATTTCAGGAGTGTATTCGCCGTTTGATGTTAAATCATACTTAAATGGCAATTTGGCTCCTGTGTTTTTTGGTAGTGCTTTAAATACATTTGGAGTAAAAGAATTACTTGATTGTTTTGTCGAGATTGCACCATCTCCTCGTCCGATACAAACAGAAGAAAGAGTTGTAGATCCGATGGAAAATAACTTCAGCGGATTTATATTCAAGATTCATGCAAATATGGATCCTAATCATAGAAGTTGTATCGCATTTGTCAAAGTTTGTTCCGGAAAATTTGAGAGGAATGTAAATTACAAGCATATTCGCTTTGGCAAAATGATGAAATTTGCATCGCCAACAGCATTTATGGCGCAAAAGAAAGAAACCGTGGATGAAGCGTATGCAGGTGATATTGTTGGTTTGCCTGACAATGGTAACTTTAAAATTGGTGATAGCCTGACTTCAGGTGAGGATATACATTTTAAAGGATTGCCAAGTTTCTCTCCTGAAATGTTTATGTACATTGAAAATGCTGATCCGATGAAACAAAAACAATTGCAAAAAGGAGTCGATCAGCTAATGGATGAGGGTGTAGCGCAATTATTTACGAATCAGTTTAATGGTAGAAAAATTATAGGTACGGTAGGACAATTACAATTTGAAGTAATTCAATATCGTTTACTACATGAGTATAACGCACAATGTCGTTGGGAGCCTATACGATTATATAAGGCTTGTTGGGTAGAAAGTGATGATGCAGCTGAACTTGAAAATTTTAAGAAGCGTAAATATCAGTTTATGGCTAAAGATAAGGAGGGTAGGGATGTTTTCTTAGCCGATTCCGGATATGTATTACAAATGGCTCAAGAAGATTTTAAAAAAATAAGATTCCATTTTTCAAGTGAATTTTAAGGAGAAAATCAAATGGTAGAGATAGGAAAAACAAACGCTCTTGAAGTTGTTAAAAAAGTAGATTTCGGAGTGTATTTAGATGGCGACGAATTTGGTGAGATATTACTACCATTGCGATATGTGCCTGCAGAATGCAATATTGGTGAATTTTTGAATGTTTTCATATATACTGATTCTGAAGATAGAGTTATTGCAACAACAGAAACGCCATTGGCACAAGTTGGCGATTTTGCATATCTACAAGTTAAAGATACATCATCAGTAGGGGCTTTCTTGGATTGGGGATTGATGAAGGATTTGTTAGTTCCTTTTAGTGAGCAAAAAGCCGATTTGAATATTGGAAATAAAGTTTTTGTATATGTCTATCTAGATGAAAAAACAAAGCGTATTGTAGCATCAGCAAAATGGGAAAAATTTATAGAGAAGGATATTGTTGATTTATCTGAAGGAACAGAAGTTTCTCTAAAAATAGCAGCTAAAACAGAATTAGGTTATAAAGCTGTTATTGATGGAAAATTTATGGGACTTTTATATAAAGATGAGGTTTTTAGATCAATACAGATAGGGGATACAGTAACAGGATTTATTAAACACATCAGACCTGATGCAAAAATAGATTTGTCATTGACAATAGGCGGATATGGCAAGATAAAAAACGAAACCGAACGTATACTCGAAAAATTACGTGAATCAGGAGGCTTTTTGCCAACAACAGACAAAAGCCCGGCAGAATTTATATATCAGACTTACGGCATCAGCAAAAAAACGTATAAACAAGCTATCGGCGATTTATACAAAAGGTGTTGTGTGCTCTTAGAACAAGATGGAGTACGCTTAAATACTACCAAGCAAAAAAACATCAAAAATAATTTATAAAATAGCATCTGAATACTATTATTTAATTACTTTTGCAACATCTTTTTAACCTTAAACATGGAATTAAATTCGTTTTTTTCTTTTATTATACCAAAAGAAAATAAGTTTTTCCCTCTTATTATAGAGGTTGGCGACAAATGTGCTGAAGCATCTGAATATTTAGTGCAGTTTATGAATGAGCCTGATAAGGCTAAAGCTAAGGAAATTTATCTAAAAATTAAACAATGTGAGATTGTTGGAGATACATTAATCGACAATATCTTTAATGAACTTAATGATACGTTTATTACTCCATTTGATAGAGAAGATATTCACGATTTATGTGAAACTTTAGATGATGTAATTGACTACATAACATCATCTGCAAAACGTATGGTATTATTTCAACCTCATTTTGTTCCTGAACTGACAAAGGAATTAGCTGAAAATATAAGACAAGGTTGTTTGTCAATTCAAATTGCAATGCGCGAATTAAAAACAATTTCAAAGAAACCTGCGTTAGCTTTAGAACAATGTGGCATACTTCACGATTTGGAGCATCAGGCTGATGATATGTACGAGCGTTTTGTTACAGATTTGTTTAAAGAAGAAACAAATAGTATCGAGTTAATTAAAAACAAAGAAATAATGCAGGAATTGGAAAAGACTACCGATAAAGCGAAGGTTGTTGGAAAAATTCTTAAAACAATTATCGTTAAATACGCATAGACATGGTTCTTTTAATCGTAATAATTGTTTTAGCAATCTCATTTGATTATATCAACGGATTCCATGATGCGGCTAATTCAATAGCTACAATTGTTTCTACTCGTATTTTGACTCCTTTTCAAGCCGTTTTATGGGCTGCATTTTTTAATTTTTCAGCTTTCTTTATTGCAAAATATATTATAGGTGAATTTGGTATAGCAGATACTGTGTCAAAAACAGTTTTTCCTGAGTTCATTACAATGCCTATTATTTTATCGGGTATTATTGCTGCAATAATTTGGAATTTGCTTACATGGCGTTTAGGAATACCATCATCATCTTCTCATACACTAATAGGCGGTTTTGCCGGTGCAGCTATAGCAGCGACAGGATTTCAAGCTATTCATACAGAAGTCATAATTATAATTGCTATTTTTATTTTTATTGCCCCACTTGTAGGAATGATAGGAGGTAATTTAATGATGATATTAACCTTACATATTGTGCGTAAAGCGAAACCGCATAAAGCAGATAAGTGGTTTAAACGTGCTCAATTATTATCATCTGCTTTATTAAGCATAGGACATGGACTAAATGATTCACAGAAAATAATGGGAATAATTGCAGCAGCATTAATTAGTTTCTCGTCAACACATACAAATGTACCTCATTGGTTGCAGTTATCTGATATCCACGACATTCATGATTGGGTACCTATTGCATGTTTTACTGCAATAGCTGCCGGAACAATGTCAGGTGGGTGGCGTATTATGAAGACAATGGGTGATAAAATAACAAAATTAACACCGGTAGAGGGCTTTTGTGCAGAAACTTCAGGTGCAATAACTTTATTTTTAACTGAAGTCTTAAAGGTGCCGGTTAGTACCACTCATGTAATAACCGGAAGTATTATAGGTGTGGGTTCTGTTAAAAGATTGTCTGCTGTGAGATGGGGCGTAACTGTTGATTTACTTGTAGCATGGATATTGACAATACCTGTTAGTGCAGTCTTGGCTATGTCTGTTTATTTTATTGTATCATTGTTTTTGTAATTTTTTTTGTTGTTGAAATAAAAAAATGTGTTACCTTTGCGTCGTCAAAGGGATTTGACATAGATGGTGATTGTAGCTCAGTTGGTTAGAGCGTCGGATTGTGGTTCCGAATGTCGTGGGTTCGAGTCCCATCTTTCACCCTTAATATATAAAGTGCTTTTTTAAAAAAGAAGCACTTTATTTTATGCAGTGTTCAAACGATTGCACACTAAATATGCTGAAAATCAGGAAAAAGATATCAACAAACAGTTAGCTTTTTTTTAAAAACTCTTGTTAGATAAAACAAAAAAACTAACTTTGTGCTCCGCTCAAGTATGTAATATTTTACTACTTGGGTTTAATGATATTTATTAACTCTTATTATAGAATTATGAAATTACAAGTATGCAATGCTAATTATCCTAACTGGAGACCTATTACTGTTAAATTTCACGTCCCAAAGGAATTTCAAAAATTAATGGAGCTTTCAAAGAACCTATGGTGGGTTTGGAATTATGAAGCCGTAGAATTGTTCAGCGAAATGAATCCTCAATTATGGATCGAAGTTGGTAGAAATCCGGTTTTGTTTTTGCAAAGGCTGACAAGTGAAGAATATGTGGAGTTGGCAAAGAACGCTGATTTTATGAAACGTATAGATGCAGTTTATGCAAATTTTTGTGCGTACGTATCAGTAAAACCTAGTAAATCTATTCCTTCTGTAGCATATTTCAGCATGGAATATGGTTTGACAGATATATTAAAAATATATTCAGGTGGCTTAGGTGTTTTAGCCGGTGACTATTTGAAAGAAGCAAGTGATTGTAATGTTGATATGATAGCAGTTGGTTTCTTGTATCGCTATGGCTATTTTACACAAACATTGTCAATGAATGGAGAGCAAATAGCAGTATACGAACCGCAAATGTTTGATACATTGCCTATTGAACAGTTGGTTGACGAAAAAGGAGAACCCATTACAATAGGAGTCCCTTATCCGGGTCGTACGGTATATGCTAATTTATGGCGTGTAAATGTTGGTCGCGTTAGTTTAATATTGTTGGACACAGACACAGAGAAAAACAGCGAAGCAGATCGTACAATTACATATCAATTATATGGTGGTGATAATGAACATCGTTTGAAACAAGAAATTATGTTGGGTATTGGTGGTATTGCTGCTTTGAAATGCTTAGGCGTAGAAAAAGAAGTATATCATTGTAATGAAGGACATGCAGCATTCTTAAATGTACAACGTTTAATCGATTTAATTAAAGATAAAGGTTTGACATTTAACGAAGCAATGGAAATTGTTCGTGTATCAGGATTGTTTACAACTCATACACCGGTTCCTGCAGGTCATGATAAATTTGAAGAAGCAATGTTCCAAGCATATATGTTTGATTTCTCTTCACAATTAGGCTTGGATTGGTCTGACTTTATGAATATGGGACGCGAAACCCCGGGCGACTTAACCGAAAAATTCTCTGTTACAGTGTTTGCCTGCAATACATGTCAAGAGGTTAATGGTGTAAGCTGGTTGCACGGAAAAGTTTCTCAAAATATGTTTAAGAAAATTTGGGATGGTTATTTCCCTGAAGAATTGCATGTAAGTTGGGTTACTAATGGTGTTCACTATCCTACATGGGCGGTTTCAGAATGGAAAAAACTTCATCTGAAATATTTTGGTCCTGACTTTATGTCAGATCAATCAAATTTGAAACATTGGGAAAATATTTACAATGTTCCTGATGAAGAAATATGGGAAACACGTAAAGTTCTTAAGGTTAAGTTGGTAGATTATATAAGATCTAAATTCTCACAAAGCTGGTTGAAGAACCAAGGTGATCCTTCTCGTATTGTTAATATTTTAGGCAAAATTAATCCGGATGCTTTGACAATCGGTTTCGGTCGTCGTTTTGCTACATACAAACGTGCTCACTTGTTGTTTACAGATCTAGAACGTTTAGCTAAGATAGTTAACAACCCTCAATATCCTGTTCAATTTATATTTACAGGTAAAGCTCACCCGGCTGATGCAGGTGGTCAAAAATTGATCCAAAATATCATTGAAGTTTCTCGTCGTCCTGAATTCTTAGGTAAAGTAATTTTCTTAGAGAATTATGATATGGCTTTGGCAAAACGTTTGATTTCAGGTGTAGATATTTGGTTGAATACTCCTACACGTCCGTTGGAAGCATCAGGTACATCAGGTGAAAAAGCTGAAATGAATGGTGTTTTGAACTTCTCAGTTCTTGATGGATGGTGGTATGAAGGATATCGTAAAGGTGCGGGTTGGGCTTTGACAGACAAACGTACTTATACAAATCAAGCACACCAAGATCAGTTAGATGCTGCTACAATCTATTCAATTTTGGAGAACGAGATTATTCCTCTATATTTTGCAAAGAATAGCAAAGGATATTCTCCGGAATGGGTACAATACATTAAAAATTCATTCGCAAAAATTGCTCCTGTATATACAACAAAACGTATGTTGGACGACTATATCGAACGTTTCTATAACAAAGAAGCTAAGAGAAGTAAGTTGTTACAGGCAAAGAACTTTGAGAAAGCTAAAGAAATTGCTGCTTGGAAAGAGAAAGTTTCATCAGCATGGGATTCTATTGAAATTTTAGACGTATTTACTTCAGAGAACTTTCATCAAGTGGCTGAATCAGGTTGCGAATATTCAGGTTCAGTCTTAATTGATGTGAAGGATCCTGAATTGGTAAATAGCATAGGCGTAGAATTTATTTCAACAAATTTGGTTGATGGCGTTGACAAGTTGTTTAAAGTTCGTGAAATGAAACTAACTAATATAGAAGGAACAAAACTTACTTTCACTTTGAAAGATAAAGTTGATAATGGTGGTTCATTCAAATGTGCTTTCCGTATGTTCCCTAAAAATGCTGATCTACCGCATCGTCAAGACTTCTGTTTTGTACGTTGGTTCTAATTAGTAAAAAACAAACTACATTAAGATAGTCGCTGATAAAAAGAGTTGCTTAGATTTATTTGTAAGCAACTCTTTTTTTTAATTTCAAGTTGAGTGTATGAATGAGCATAAATTGATAGCATTAGATATTGACGGCACATTAGCCGGTACCGATAAAACCATTTCAGAACGTAATATTAATGTACTTGACGAGGCACAAAGCAAAGGAATTAAAGTAGCTTTAGTGTCAGGCAGACCTTGTTATGGGATATGGCCAACTGCAAGAAAAATTCATTTAGATAAGTGGGGTGGTTATATTCTATCTTTTAATGGTGGAAAAATTGTGGACTGTAAAAATAATAATTGTATCTACGAGCAAGTGCTATCGCATTCTGATTTATCTGAAATATGCAAAGAAGTTGCCGAGTATGGTTTGAATGCAATTACTTATGCTGATGATGTTCTTATTTCTGATAACGCTTCAAATAAGTATGTACAAAAAGAATCTTCGATTAATAAAATGCCCGTTTGTCAAGTTGCCGATTTAGTATCAGCTACTGATTTTCCAACTCCAAAATGTTTGGTTGTTGGAGAACCTGATATTCTAGAGAAAGTTGAAAAGGATATGTATAAACGATTCCCAAATTTAAGCGTATTCCGTTCCGAACCATTTTTCTTGGAATTTATGCCCAAAGGTGTTGATAAGGCATATTCATTAGCAATACTTTTAGATAAACTAAAAATGTGTCCAAGTCAATTATTGTCTTGTGGAGATGGTTTTAATGATTTGTCAATGATAAAGTATGCCGGAATGGGAGTTGCTATGCAAAATGCTCAGCAAGTTGTTAAAGATGCAGCAAACTACATATGCCCTTATACAAACGATGAGGATGCAGTTGCATTCGTTATTGAGAAATACGTCTTGTAATTCTATTTTATTCCGTTCCTTTTGAGCAAAGCATCAATTGTAGGCTCTTGACCTCTGAATCGTTTGTATAGTGTCATGGGATGCTCTGTGCCACCTTTGCTGAGAATGTTATTCTTGAATGATTCTGCAGTTGTTTTATCAATTCCTCCATGTTTTTTAAATACATCGTATGCGTCTGCATCTAATACCTCAGCCCATTTGTAACTGTTATATCCTGCAGCATAACCACCGGAGAAGATATGGTTAAATTGAGTGCTTATACAAGTTCCTTCGATACTGGGAAACATTGTTGTTTTACTACATGCATTATGCTCAAATTCTTCTACGTTTCCTTCAAAAGTTTCTTTTATAGTATGCCATGCCATGTCTAAGAAACCAAAATTTAATTGTCTAACGCAAAAGTATGCTACATTGTAATTCTCTGTATCTTTAATTTTCTTTACAAGTTCAGCTGGAATTTTTTCGCCTGTTTGGTAATGTATACCTACTTTATCTAAGAAAGCCTGCTCTGTTGCAAAATTCTCCATTAGTTGTGATGGTAGCTCAACGAAGTCTCTATATACATTTGTTCCGCTCAAACTAGCATATTTTGTATCTGCCAACATTCCATGTAAAGAATGGCCGAACTCATGTAAAAATGTAGTAAGCTCATCAAAAGTCAAAAGAGAGGGTGTATCGCCTATTGGCTTTGTGAAATTCATGACAATGGAGATAAGTGGAATTAATCTATTCCCATTTAATATACGTTCGCCTCTAAATTCAGTCATCCATGCTCCACCTTGTTTGCTCGCGCGTGGAAAAAAATCTGTATATAATATGGCAACTAATTCATTTTTTGCATCTCTAACTTCGTATGCTTTCACATCAGGGTGATAAACATCAATTGATGGGTTATGTTTAAACTGCAAACCATATAATTCACCGGCTAACCAGAATACACCTTGTTTAACGCGATCCAATTCAAAATATGGTTTAAGCATTCCGTCATTTAAATCATAATTCTGCTCTTTATATTTTTCTGAAAAGAATGACCAATCCCATGATTGCATTTTAAAATCCGAATCGCCTGTATATGTCCTTGCAAAATCACATATAGTTTTAAATTCATTTTCGGCAGTTGGTTTGTAATTAGATAATAGCTCATTTAAAAGTTTGTACACGCTATCTGTGTTTTGGGCCATTGTGTTTTCTAACTTATATGCAGCAAAATTAGTTTTATGCATCAACTTGGCAATTTCTAAGCGATTGTTGACTACTTGTTTAACTATGTTTCTGTTATCGTTCTGATTATCTTTATTTGATTTAGAGTTGTATGCACGATATAACTTTTCGCGTAATTCTCGGTTTTCTGCGTATCGCATAAAAGAAGAGTAACTTGGCATACTTAAATCAAATGTCCAGCCTTCTAATCCTTTTTCTTTAGATTTTTGTTCTGCAGCTGCTAATGCATAATCAGGTAATCCTAAAAGATTTGTTTTATCTGTTATTGTAATGCTGTATGCGTTAGTTTCTTTAAGAACGTTTTGACCAAATGATAATGTAAGTTTACTTAGATTACTACTTATATCAGAGAATTTCTTTTTGTCATCTTTAGATAAATTTGCGCCCGATTTTATAAATGCCTTATAGGTTTCTTCCAAAAGCATAGAATCTTCAGTGTCAAGATTTAAGCTTGCTTTATTTTGATATATGTAATTGACTTTTGCAAACAAATCTTCATTCTGAAATATCTTATTGGAGGCTTCTGTTAATTTTGGAGAATATTTTTGTGCCAATTCGTCTAATTGATCATTGGTTTCAGCTTCTGTAAGATTAAAAAGTACATTTGCAACTCTGCCAAGTATTTCGTCTGCGTGTTCAATAGCTACAATAGTATTTTCAAATGTAAGTTTGTCTTTATTGTCAATAATTGCTTTAATATTCTTGCTTTGTTCCTCTAAACCGGCTTCAAAACCTTCTGTATAATCATTTATCTCGATTTGACTAAACGGAACCGTTTGATAAATATTACTAAATGGTTTAAAAAAAGGATTATTGTGCGACAATGCTGAATTGCTTGCAATCATAAGTATCAAAATAAATATATAAAAGTTTTTTTTCATTCTTCTATTCGGGCAACACTTTCAACTCCGTCAATCTTTCTTATTTCTGAGCAAAGTCGTTTTATATCGTCCACATGACTAACATATATATTGACTTTTGCATCGAATATACCATCTAGGGTAGAAACTGTAAGTTTCTTTATATTAGCTTCCATCTTTATGGAAATAACATTTACAATGTCAGATAGCATTTTCTTTCTGTCAATACCTTGAATTTCAATAAGTGCAGTATAGTATTGTTCTTTTTTATCAGTCCATTCTGCTGTAACAATTTTAGAACCTCTTTGTGATTTTAGACGTAAGGCTTCTTTACAATTGCGTTTGTGAACAACAATCTGTCCTTTATCATTAATAAAGCCAATAATATCATCTCCCGGAATAGGCTTGCAACATGATGCAATAATATGGTCTCCGTCAGACATCTGACGTTCTTCAGGTGTCTCACTAGTTGTTGATTTGTTTATTGTTGTTTCAATTTCTTCCGGCTTTTTTTCCTCTTTGGCTTTGGGTCTCAAGAAGCTAGGTGTCCAATAACGTATAGTTAAACGTCTGTTCTTGTCTTTAACCGCATCTGATAGATTTACTAAATCAAGTTCCCCTTTTCCTACAACTGTTAAAAGTGAGTCTAGTGATTTTTGTTTATAAAAGTCTAGAAGTCGTTTAATAATTTCAGTCGGATAATCTTTTTTTATGTTATATCCTAATGAAACTAGTTTATTGCGAAGAATTTCATCCCCCTTAGTCTTAACTGTCCTGGCTGATTGTTTTAATATGGCACACAATTTTTCTTTTGCCTTGGCAGTAGTAACATACTCAAGCCATGATTCACTTGGTGTTTGGTGCTTAGCTGTTAAAATTTCTACTTGATCTCCACTTTTTAATACATAGCTTAATGGAACTAATTTATTGTTGACTTTTGCACCAATACAATGCGTACCAATGTCAGAATGTATTTCAAATGCAAAATCTAAAGCGGTAGATCCGGCTGCAATGGTTTTCATTTCACCTTTTGGAGTGAATACAAAAATCTCTGCATCATATAAAGTTAATTTAAATGAGTCTAAAAAATGCATGGCATCAGAATCCGGATTTTTAAGTAAGTCATTTACCGTATTAAGCCATTCTTCTATCTTTGATTCGCTGGAAGTATAGTCTTTTTTATAATTCCAATGTGCAGCTAGTCCTTTCTCTGCAATGTCATCCATCCTTTTACTTCGGATTTGAACTTCAATCCAAAATCCATCAGGTCCCATCACGGTAACGTGCAGAGCTTCATATCCATTGGCTTTTGGTGTGCTAAGCCAATCTCTTGTACGTTCGGGGTGTGGAGTATAAATCTGTGTTATGATGTTGTATATTTTCCAACATTCAAGTTTTTCATCTGCGCCTGGTGAAGGTGTGAATACAATACGTGCACCTAAAATATCAAATATTTCTTCAAATGGAAGATGTTTAATTTGCATTTTATTCCAAATCGAATATACAGATTTTATTCGTTCTTTCATTATGAATTGATAACCGAAGCTATTCAATTTATTCATAATAGGAAGAGAAAAACGATCATACATAGCCATACGTTCGTTTCTTTCTGCAATTAAACGATTCCCAATAAAATTGTAATCTTGTGGAAAATTATATTTGAAACTTAGATTTTCTAATTCAGATTTTATTGAAAAAAGGCCTAATCTGTGAGCAAGTGGGGCATATATGTATTCAGTCTCACCGGCAATTTTATATTGTTTGGCAGTAGGTTGCGAATCTAATGTTCGCATGTTATGAAGTCTATCAGCAATCTTTATTAGTATCACTCGAATGTCTTCAGACATAGTGATAATCAATTTTCTAAAATTTTCAGCTTGTGCAGATGCTTGCTCTCCAAAAACTCCGCCGGATATTTTTGTTAGTCCATCTACAATTTGTGCTATTTTATCTCCGAAAATATCTCTTATATCGTCAACCGTATAGTCGGTATCTTCTACAACGTCATGTAGTAAAGCAGCACATATTGAAGTAGAACCTAATCCAATTTCTTTACATGCAATATGAGCAACTGCAATAGGATGTAAAATATAAGGTTCTCCGGAAAGCCTTCTAATGCCTTTATGAGCATTTTTAGCGAATGAGTAGGCTTTATTAATAATATCAACTTTTTTGCTGTGTGGCGACGCTAGATAATCATTGAGCAGGTTTTTATAAGCCTGCTCAATGATTTCATTTTCTTTTTTTTCCTTCTGCTCTTTAGACACAGTATCAAAACATTACCATTCAGCGAAACGAGGTGTTTTATAGGTATCACCTTTCGTTTTGAAGCGAATTGTTAATAATAACTCGTGAGTTCCTTTGCTATATTGGTTTAATTGAGTTAAGTTATAATCGTATGCATAACCTATGCGCACAAAATCTGTAATATTAAAACCAACCATTGGAACAATAGATTCTGCTAAGAATAAGTCACTCATTCTATAAGATACACCTAACCAAAATAGTTTGATATATTGAACAGTTAAGTTTAGTTCGGTATTAACAGTGCAGTTGTCGTAATGTGCTGCGATACCTGGAATTAAATCCCAGTAGCGGCCTAGTTCGAAACGATAACGCGTGTATAAGTAGTAATTTACATTCGGAAAACGTAAATCATTCTTCATAAAATAGCGTTGTATATTTGTAATAGAAGCACCAATAACCCAATTTTTTAGATTGTATTCCAATCCAAAGTTAACAGTTGGTGCAAATTGAGTGTCTCTATCGTAATATTCGGTAGGATCACTTTCATTTTCGTAAATATTACCGCTGGCATCATACTGACGAACTTGTATACCGGCACCTAGACCAAACGACAAATGTTGATTTTCGCCTGTTTTTAGATGGTATGCATAATTTACCATTGCATTATATGAAATGAGTGGTCCAAAACGGTCATATACTACAGATAACCCAAATCCTGAATTTATACTTGGTGCAAGCATATCAAAGTTTAGTAAGCCTGTTGCAGGAGCTCCACTAAATCCAACGAACTGGTGTCTACCTATTAAAGTAATATTACCATAGGAAGATGCTCCTGTTACTGCGGGATTATAATGAGTTTTACTTAAAAGATGCTGGCTTATCTGTGGATCGCTTTGAGCTTGCATTGTTAAGGGTAGCAACATCAAAAACAGGCATATCTTATTAAATTTATTCATGGTGCTGTATTTTAGGTTATTTTTCAACTATTTTAAATGTGGTGCGACGATTCAATCTGTGCTCTTCTTCTGTAATAGCATTTTCAACAACCGGATATCGCTTGCCATATCCCTTCCATGTTAAGCGTGTTCTATTAATACCGGCACCAACCAAATAATCAACAACTGATTTGGCTCTGTCTACAGATAGCTTTTCATTGTATTCATCAGTACCTCTCATATCTGTGTGTGAACCAAATTCCAATTTTAAAGTAGGATTTGAATTAAGAAGCAATACGATTCTATGTAAAGCATCTTTTGATTCAGGAGATAAGTTTGCACTATCGAAATTATAGTAAATTTCATGCAATGAAATTTCGCGTCCGTAAGATACAGATCCGTCATCATTTGAATTGCGACCATTCCTATTAATAGGATCGTCATTACCTTTGTTATAAGAGATGGATGCAAGATCGAAACCACTATTGTCTCCATCGCCTTCATGATATATAAAAGGTTTACTGCTAATAGTCAAGAAGTTTGGTTTGTTAACCTTAACTTGATACTCTTTACCGTTTACTAAGTCAGTAAACAAGTAGCGACCTGTAATGTCTGTTTTTGTTTGTTGAATAACTTCACTTCCTTCTAGTAGGAAAACGTCTTCATTAATAAATGGTTCGTTTGTTTCCAAATCGTAAACGCGACCACTTATTGACATTGCCGATTGTGATAAATAGAAATCTTGTTCAACAGGGAAAGTTCCTATTGCTGATTTTTCTGTTTTAATCATTGACATGTCTGATATATATCCTATAGAGCTAGCTAATAATTTGTAGAAATCTCCGGCTTCGATAAATGCGTAATAATATCCTTCGTTGTTTGTCTGTACTGTTTGAGATTTGCCCATTCCATTTATAATAACTTGTGCGTTTTCTATAGGCTCTTGAGTGTTTTTATTAAATACGTGACCGGAAACCATCATACTTGTGAAGATTCCTTCAAAACGATAAATGTCGTCATTTGTTTCAGGATGTCTACTACTAACCAAGAAAGCTTCATCGTTAGGTTCTGACACAATCAAATTAATATCATCGAACGATGAATTAACAGGTTTCATTAAATTCTGAACACCTGCAATCGAAAATCCGTCTATTTTTGCACTATATAAGTCGTATCCACCGAATCCCACATGTCCGTCTGATGCAAATATTAGTGTATTGCCTTCAACATAAGGGAATGCTTCATTTCCTGCTGTGTTAAC
>ERZ795031.3273-NODE-3273-length-14550-cov-6.810624_pt1 | contig 14550 bp, 9 predicted proteins | sample MGYA00375123_ERZ795031 | MGnify/ENA primary metagenome ERZ795031 (study PRJEB30166, sample SAMN05720159) | activated sludge metagenome | isolation source: anaerobic digester from wastewater treatment plant | place: USA | collected 2015-04-21 ... | reverse complement strand
ATAAAATTTACCGAAATATCGGGATATTTGGCTTGGAGAATATATAAAGCGGGCAAAGTAAAAATGGCACCTGCCACAATAACGCCGGAACTTGCTCCTATGGACTGAATAATGACGTTTTCGCCCAAAGCATTTTTTCGTTTGGCGGCGCTCGAAAGACCTACAGCAATAATGGCAATGGGAATAGCCGCTTCAAAAACCTGTCCAACTTTTAATCCCAGATAGGCTGCAGCTGCCGAAAAAAGAACTGCCATAAGTAAACCTGTCGATACGGAGCGAAAATTTACCTCCGGAAAAACTTTTTCTGCGGGAAGAATCGGTTTATATTCTTCTCCTTCTTTCAATTCCCTGTGCGCATTTTCAGGTAATCCCGTAATTTTTTCCTCTTCCATTCTATTGTTTCGTTACGTTTGTTTTTTCAACTAAAATTTATTCTCAATTCTACTATTTTCTACAGCTGATACAAAATACTTGCAGAAGAAGGAGCAACGACAAAAGCAGTTGTTTTTACCTGAGCAATACCTGTCAAATTAATTTTTCCGTCGTTACAAACCAAATTCCATTCTCCTTCAGGAATTTCAACCATAACAGATTTTCGATTGCCATTGTAAATAACCAGAATATTGCGCCATGTATCTCCTTTGGCATTATCGGTAAGGGTAAATGCAACTACATTGGGAGTTTTCATATCCAAAAAATGCAAGTATTGCTGCACATTTTTTTGTGTACCAAGTCTGAAAGCAGGATGAGCTTTGCGCATTGAAATTAATCCTCGATAATATTCAAACAAATCCTGAAAAACGGTTTTGTTGTCCCAGTTAATTTGATTGATGGAATCAGGCGACTGATAAGAGTTATGAACGCCTTTTTTTGTTCTAAACAATTCTTCTCCGGCATAAATAAAAGGAATGCCTTGAGAAGTAAAAACAATGGTTTGAGCCAATTTGTCGAATCGCAATATTTCTTCATCGGTTGCGCCAGCCGGTTTAGAAGAACGAAGTTTGTCAGCCAGACACAAATCATCGTGGCAGGAAACATAACTGATGACTTGTGTGGGATCATTGACATAAGGCTCTTTAGAATAAATCAGTCGGGAATAATCTATTTGTGAATGTTGAATGGAACCGACCACTCCAAATTTCACACTTTCCTCCAAACTGTCCACTCCCGAAACAAAACCCGGAATTTCGGGGTGCTGCCAGCTTCCTTTGAGTGCATCGCGAATGTCGTCACTGAAAACAGCAATTCCATCCAGTTGTTTGGCATTTTTTTTCAGTGCCCTTTTTTCTTCAGGAAAAACTGATGGTCCTGCTGTCCATCCTTCTCCGTAAATACAAATGGTAGGATCAACTTTATCGAGAGCCAGCCGAACGGCATTCATGGTTTCAATATCATGCACACCCATTAAATCGAACCTGAAACCATCGATATGATATTCAGTAGCCCAATAAACAACTGATTCGACAATAAACTTACGCATCATGGCTCTTTCGGAAGCCGTTTCATTTCCACATCCGGAAGCATTCGACCATGACCCGTCGGGCTTCATTCGATAAAAATAGCCGGGTACCAGCAAATTGAGATGCGAATTTTCTCCTATAAAAGTATGATTGTAAACCACATCCATCACCACGCGTATGCCAGATTGATGAAGAGCTTGAACCATTTGCTTGAATTCTTTTATACGGACAGCCGGATCGTAAGGATTGGTGGAATAACTTCCTTCAGGAACATTGTAGTTCAACGGATCATAACCCCAATTATACTGATTTTCATTCAGTTTCGTTTCGTCAATGGAAGCAAAATCAAAGCTTGGCAACAAATGTACGTGAGTAATTCCGAGTTCCTTTAAATGGTCGATTCCTGTTGCTTGCCCCATAGTATTTTTGGTACCATGTTCGGTAAAAGCAAGAAATTTTCCTTTGTTTTTGATTCCCGAATTGGGCGACATGGAAAAATCGCGAACGTGAACTTCATACAGAATTATATCGGCTTCGTCTTTCAATGGCGGTCTGACATCCATTTCCCAGCCTGCAGGATTGGTTTTTAACATATCGATAATGGCAGCTCTTTTGCCGTTAACGCCGGTTGCTTTTACCCACATGCCGGGAGTTTCATCCAGCCACCGTTCATTTACTTTCACCTGAAAGGTGTAAAATTTTCCCTCCAAGTCTTCTTTTATGTGCAGTTTCCATGTCCCATTTTCACTTCGCTTCATATTTAAAACTCTTGATGCTCCGTCTTCAGAACCATCCTCATAAAGCAAGAGTTTTACTTCCGAAGCAGTTGGCGCCCAAACTTTGAAAGTGGAAGCTTCAGGAGTATAAGTCAATTCGAGGTCAGATCCATCATAAATCGGATAATCGTCGTAGGAAGCATATTTCGGAGTTTTTTGACAAGAGCAAAGCAATCCCGTTGCCAACATCATAAATACCAAGTGTTTTTTCATTTTTATTATGCTATAGATTCTGTTTTTAAAGTCAATTCTTTGAATCAACAATTCCGTTTCTTCTGAGTAAAGCCTCAATGGAGGGTTCTTTTCCGCGAAACCGTTTGTATAAAATCATAGGATGCTCGGAACCACCTCTCTTTAAGATATTTTCCAAAAATGATTGGGCTGTCTCCTGATCAAAAATACCATTTTTTTCAAAAACGGAAAAAGCATCCGCATCGAGTACTTCCGCCCACTTGTAGCTATAATATCCTGCAGCGTATCCTCCTGAAAAAATATGACTGAAAGTAGGACTGATAGCCGTATTTTCCACATAAGGCAAGATTTGGGTTTTGGCTACAGCCTGCTTTTCAAAGTCCACCACTTCGCCTTCAAAGGGAAAAGAAAGCGTATGCCATGCCATATCCAAATATCCAAAACCAAGTTGACGCAAACAAGAATAGCCAACATTGAAATTTTCAGCATCCTTTATTTTTTGAATCAGTTCAACGGGAATTTTTTCACCGGTCTGATAGTGAAAAGCAAACTGATCCAGAAATTCCTTTTGGGAAGCCCAATTTTCCATGATTTGAGAAGGCAATTCCACAAAATCACGATAAACATTGGTTCCGGAAAGCGATGGATAAGTACAATCGGAAAGCATTCCATGTAAAGAATGTCCAAATTCGTGCAAAAAGGTTGTAACTTCATCAAAAGTCAGCAAGGCAGGTTTAGATTCAGTCGGTCGAGTGAAATTCATCACAATCACAATTTGCGGACGACTGTCTTTTTTCCCTTCTTTCCACTGGCCTTTAAATTCGCTCATCCAAGCGCCGGCTCTTTTGCCATCACGTGGATGAAAATCGGTATAAAGTACAGCAAGGAATTTACCATTTCTGTCGGTAACTTCATAAGCTTCTACTTCAGGATGATAAACAGGAATTTTAGGGTTTTTGATAAAACGAATTCCATACAAGCGTTCGGCCAGACCAAAAACACCTTTTTTTACGTTCTCAAGTTGAAAATAGGGTCGAAGCAACTCGTCGCTCACTGCGAATTTTTCGGCCTTTAATTTTTCGGAATAATAAGCCCAATCCCAAGCCTGAACCTTAAAATAAGCATTATTCTCATCGGCAAAATGCTGAATGTCTTCATATTCTCTAAGCGCTTCCGGACGATAAGCTTCCAGCAACTGATCGAGCAAATGATAAACATTTTCGGTTTTTTCTGCCATTCTTCTGGTCAGCACATAGTCGGCATAAGTTTGGTATCCCAAGAGTTGGGCGATTTTTAAACGCGTATTGACGATTTTACGGATGATTTCCCGATTATCGTATTCTCCACCTTTCATGCATCGGGAAGAATAGGCAAGATAAAGTTCTCGTCGAAGATCACGGTTATCGGCATATTTCATAACGGGAACATAATGCGTTACCTTCAGGTCGAGTAACCATCCTTCTTTCCCTGCTTTTTCGGCATTTTCTGCCAAAGTTTTCAATGCATCTTCAGGCAATCCGGCCAACAAATTTTTATCCCTAATCAATAAATTGTACTGATTTGTTTCTTTCAGTACATTCTGTCCATATTGCAAAGTAAGCAAATTCAGCTCTTTGGTCAGTTGACGGAAAGTTTCTTTATCGGCATCGGAAAGGTTGGCCCCGTTGTTCACAAAACTTTCGTACGTTTTCTCCAATAACCTTTTTTGTTCGGTGTTTAATTTAAGTTTTTCTCTTTTATCGTAAACTATTTTGACCTTTTTGAATAACTTGTCGTTTAAGAAAATGGAGTTGGAATGTTCGGTCAGTAAAGGAGAAACCTGTTGTGCAATTTCCTGAAGTTCATCATTGGTTTCTGCACTCAAAAGGTTAAAAAAAGGTGCGCCGACTTTTTCCAGTAACATACCGGAATATTCGAGGGCTTCTATGGTGTTTTTGAATGTTGGCGACTGAGGATTATTGATAATGGCCTCCACTTCTTGCTCTTGTTGACGGATTCCTTCCTGAAAAGCGGGCAAATAATGTTCGTTCTTTATCAGATGAAAAGGAATGGTTTGGTGTGGAGTGTTGTAATTCTGAAAAAAAGGATTTTCTGTAGTTTGTGCTGCTGCGGTAGAAAGAAATGTCATCATTAGAAATGTAACTTTTATGTTCATGCTCAATTAACAATTAAACTGTCAAACATATATTTTTGTAAATGGTAATCTATTTTTTTATAATTTTTTGAACAATCTGATTGTCAATAGTTTGTATTTTTATAATATATATTCCCCTGGGTAAATCGGTCAAATCGACAATACCTGTCTTTTGTGGCTGATTTTGAACCACTAACAGCTTCCCACTTAAATTGCTGACTTCAAAGGATTGGATTTTATAATGCCGGGTGTCAAGATAAAAAATACCTTCCGATGGATTGGGATAAACGAGATTTTTATGGTTTTCGTCAGGATTTGAACTATTCGTAATGGTATCGACAAAGGTTGCATATCCTACTTCTATCCGTTGTGCTTTTCTGATGTCTACTTCGTCGTTGAACAAGAATGGAATATCAGAAGCAACCAGTTCATCTGTAGTTCCCCCCCAAAAATTATATTTCGATTCCATAACGTTGGAAACACCTTTTTCGTAATTGTTATAATTGATGGTAATAACTTTTCGCCACACATTGTAAATGGGTAAATACAGTATTTTGTTGAACAAATTGCCGGAAGTATCATACTTGTATTCATAGCGAAAGGCATTTTCCCAGAACATTAAATTCCAATACTGACTGTACTCCGATTTCAAATAATGATTATCGTATTCGTAAACGGTTTTTTGTACGTTTTCCCAAAAGTTGAAATCTGCGTTCCATCGTTTTTTTCGCTGCTCTGTCAATTGTCCCGAATCTGCATTGTAATACCATCTGGTTGCCTCGTCCTTTGTCCAAATTCCGTTTTCATTTTTTTTCTCCAACAACTGGGTTTCTACATTTCCAAGTAAGTTATAATTGAACTTTGAACGGTACTGCAGTGGGGTTGTAGTGGAAAATGAAGTAATGAACAAAGAATCGATTTTCTGGTCAGTAGTGTATTTGTAATCCAACTCCAATTGCAGTTTCAACGTTCCATCTTGGAGTTGATAAGTTTTTTTTGAAATCAGCCGACCGTTTTCATAAAAGCATTCTATCTTGCTGATTTGCCGGGGAAACTGATTGACATACTCGTAATGACTTTCGGAAGTCATCAAATTGTTTTCATACCTGTATTCGATAGTATAAGTCGGTTTCCACTGACTTCCGTCCCATTTTCTCTCCGTTTGAGAGATGCAGTTTTCTCCTTCGTAGTTCCATTCTTTTTGAGAACAGCGTATCCATTGGTTTTTTTCAAGTTTATACTTATTTTCGACCGATTTTTTTCCATCATGATTATAAATGAAACTGTATTTAAAAGTGGAATCGTTATCGAACACATTGAGTTCGGTAATCAGCTGATTCTTTTCCTGAGCTGTCATAAGCTGTGAGAAAGAGAGTAAAATTGTCAGCGATACAACATTTATAAGTAAGGAAGAAAAAAATTTCATGAATACACGCAAATTGGAGAAAAATTTTTCAAAAATACGCATAAATATTTAATGGAACAAATTCATTTCTTTACCTAAATTAAAGTGCTTATCTACTATTTCTCAATAGTAAAAAAATCAAATCTCTTTTTAAATTGATCCATGATTTCGATCTGAGCAACAAAAAAAGGAATGCATCTTATAGAAACATTCCTTAAATTTTTGAATCGTAATAATCTTCGTTGCGGAGGCCCGATTCGAACGAACGACCTTTGGGTTATGAGCCCAACGAGCTACCACTGCTCCACTCCGCGATTTTGTGGTGCAAAAGTACATATTTTTTTAAAAACTTCCAAATTTTTTCTGAACTCTTTTGTCTTTAATTTGAAATTTTTTGAAGAATTTCTATTAAACATTTCTTTATTTGAAGTTTATATTTTTTTCAGCCGGCATAAAAATGATTTTTTTCACACAAACTTCACTGGGCAATTCCAAATTTTATGTATTTATTAAAAAAAATACTATATTTGCACCTCATTAAAAAAATGTCAACATTAATTTTATAAATCTTCTCAAATGCAAAACAAAGGACTTATCAAGATTATACTTGGTGTGCTGGTTATTGTGTCTTTATATTACCTGTCTTTCTCATTTGTTTCCAACAGGTATAGCTCAAAAGCTAAAGCATACGCCGGCGGGGATAAAGAAAAAGAATATCATTATCTGGATTCATTGGCAAACGAAAAAGTTTGGCTGGGATATACGCTGAAAGAATGCAGAGAACGTGAGCTGGGTTTGGGACTCGACTTGAAAGGCGGAATGAATGTTATTCTCGAAGTGTCTGTGCCCGATATTCTTCGTGCACTTTCCAATTACAACACAACTCCCAATTTCACAAAGGCCCTGCAAATTGCCTCCGAGCGTCAAAAGTCAAGCAGCCAGGCTACTTATCTGGATCTTTTTGTTCAGGCTTATAAGGAACTCGATCCAAATGCTAAACTTGCCTCCATTTTCAGCACATACGAATTAAAGGATAAAATTTCTTTGACATCTACAAACGAAGAAGTCGTAAAAGTACTTCGTCAGGAAATCGATGATGCCATCAGCAATTCATTCAACGTATTGCGTACACGTATCGACCGTTTTGGCGTTGTACAGCCAAATATTCAGAAAATTGGTAGTTCGGGAAGAATTTTAATAGAGTTACCGGGTATAAAAGAACCGGAACGCGTACGAAAACTTTTACAGGGTTCGGCCAATCTTGAATTTTGGGAAACTTACGATTTAAGCGAAATATTTAATAATTTGGTTGAAGCCAACCGCATTTTGGCTTCGATGAGTAACATTGACAGTCTGAATGTAGCTCAGAAAAAAGATTCATTAACTGCTCAGACACAAACACAACCTTCAACTCCTGCACAAAAAAGTGCTCAAAAAGTTTCTTCGGTTGACAGCCTGAAAGCAGCTTTGGAAAAAAAGAACGAGTCAGCAGGCGATTCACTGAAACTTATGGAAAAACAAAAAAAGGAAAATCCTTTGTTTTCGCTTATTCAGTTGAATGTAATGGATGGAAAGATTGGACGCGGCCCACTTATCGGACTGGTTCACAGCAAAGACACGTCTTTGGTCAATTCGTACTTTAAGATGAAACAAGTGAGAGAAGTTCTGCCACGCGATTTGGGACTGAGATGGAGTGTAAAATCCCGTGATGAAAATGGTGAATGGTTTGAACTGATAGCTCTGAAAGTGAATACGCGAGATGGACGAGCACCGCTTGGTGGTGATGTAATTACAGATGCACGCGCCGATTTTGACCAAACTTCTGCTTATGCCAATGTCAGCATGAGTATGAACGCTGAAGGTGCCAAAACATGGGCACGAATGACACGCGACAACATTGGTAAATCTATTGCCATAGTTTTGGATGGATATGTATATTCCTATCCCACTGTCCAGAACGAAATTACAGGTGGCAATTCCCAGATTACGGGAAATTTCACTGTCGAAGAAGCAAAAGACTTGGCAAATGTGCTAAAGTCGGGAAAAATGCCGGCTCCTGCCCGTATTGTTCAGGAAGATGTAGTTGGCCCAACGTTGGGTAAGGAAGCAATTCAGGCGGGTTTGATTTCATTCATAATTGCATTCATCCTGATTTTGCTCTATATGCAGGTAAATTACGGATTGATTCCCGGTTTGGTAGTTGATTTTGCATTATTACTGAATGTTTTTCTGATGCTCGGAATCATGGCTTCATTTCAAGCTGTGCTCACACTACCTGGTATGGCCGGTATTGTACTGACTTTGGGAATGGCGGTGGATGCGAACGTGTTGATTTATGAACGTATCAAGGAAGAACTTCAAGCGGGTAAAAACATGAAAAAAGCCCTCGTCAGCGGGTATCAAAATGCTTTGTCAGCAATTATCGATGGTAATGTTACCACACTGTTGACCGGAATTATTTTGTATATTTTTGGAACAGGACCTATTCGCGGATTTGCCACAACGTTAATTATTGGGTTAATTACTTCGGTATTTACTAGCGTTTTTGTAACCAGAATAATCTATGAATCGTTCCATGCAAAAGACAAATGGCTCGATTTGAAGTTCCACACCAATTTGACAAAGAGTTTGCTCCTCCATCCAAAAATCGATTTTATTGGAAAGCGAAAATACGGCTACATTTTTTCAGGAACTATTTTAACTCTGTTTGTTATTGCACTGTTTACAAAAGGGTTGACTCCCGGAGTCGATTTCTCAGGGGGAAGAAACTATATTGTGCGTTTTGAACAACCGGTAAGAACCGACGAAATAAAAAACAGTTTGGAAGATTATTTCCAAAATGCTTCTCTTTCGGTAATTACGATTGGCAACGACAAACAAGTGCGTATCAACACGAATTACAAAATTGATGATAACAATGCAGCTGTCGATGACGAAATCAGCGATTTACTGTACAACGGTCTGAAAGAATATCTACCGGCCGGAACGACAAAAGAGCAGTTTGTTCACGAGAATATTATCAATTCTCAAAAAGTGGGGCCATCTATTGCGGATGATGTAAAAACTTCTGCATACATTGCAGTATTCATAGCTATCATAGTTATCGGTCTATACATCTTAGTGCGATTTAGAAATGTAGCTTTCAGCGTTGGAACCATTGCCGCTCTTTTCCACGATGTGCTCTTTATCATTGGATGTTATTGCGTCTTCAGTGGGTTGGTACCATTTTCGTTGGAAGTCGACCAGAACTTTGTTGCAGCCTTGTTGACCATTATTGGATATTCGGTTAACGATACGGTGGTTATCTTCGACCGTATTCGTGAAAATCTGAAATATTATCCCAAACGCAACAAGAAGCGATTGATGAATGAAGCGCTCAATCAGACCCTAGTTCGTACCTTCAGTACATCTTTGACGGTATTTATCACCATTGGAACCATCTTCCTGTTTGGCGGTGAAACCATTCGAGGATTCTCTTTCGCCATGTTGATAGGTACCATCATTGGCGTATATTCGACATTGTTTATTGCCTGCCCTATCGCTTATGAAATTCAAAAGAGGCAACTGAAAATTGTTGATGACGACTATGATGATGAAAAACCTCTGTCTAAGAAGCCTGAAATTAAAGGCAAAGCCGACAACAAACAAATAGAAAAATAATTGTTAATACAAGTTTTATAAAAGCCGAAAAAGCCCTTATTGATATGCTTTCAATAAGGGTTTTTTATTGAACATCGCTAAAAAAATTCAATGCATTCAATCGGTTTAATTAAAAAACATTATAAATATTTGTTCTATCTTTGTATGCATGACTTTTTGGAAGTTTTTTACAAGTTGGTTAGTAAAAAAATTCATATCAAGAAATCCCTTTTCAAAAATATTTTTTTAACGATGGACTATTCTAAAATACCTTCTCCGTGCTACGTTTTGGATGAAGTTGCTTTTCGAAATAATCTGGAATTAATCCGTAACGTCAAGGAAAAATCGGGTGCTGAGATTATTTTGGCTTTCAAGGCATTTGCTTTGTGGAAAGTTTTCCCGATTTTAAAAGAATACGATTTGAATCACGCTGCTGCAAGTTCGCTGGCAGAATCCAAACTGGCGTTCGAAGAAATGGGAAATAAGGCTCATACTTATTCTCCGGCTTTTACCGAAAAAGAATTCTCAGAAATATCTTCCTACAGCAACTACATTACTTTCAATTCTTTACGACAGTTTGAGCAATTTCATCCTCAGGCAGCAAAAAAAGGAATTTCATGTGGTTTGCGCATTAATCCGGAATATTCGCAAGTGGAAACAGCCTTGTACAATCCGTGTTCTGCAGGTTCGAGATTGGGCATAACGGCCGATTCGCTGGGCGACAAACTCCCTGAAGGTGTGGAAGGTTTGCATTTTCATACCTTGTGTGAATCAACTTCTTATGAACTGGAAAAAACGCTTGAAGTGGTGATACAAAAATTCGGAAAATTTTTTCCGCAGATTAAATGGATAAATATGGGAGGCGGTCATTTAATGACAAAAAAAGGATACAATACAGAGCATCTGATTTCACTTATTCGGTCGTTTAAATCTGCCTATCCGCATTTAGAAGTGATTTTGGAACCAGGAAGTGCTTTTGCATGGCAAACCGGTGTACTGGTTTCTTCCGTTATCGATATAGTTGAAAATAACGGAATTAAAACTGCCATGTTGGATGTTTCGTTTTCGTGCCACATGCCCGACTGTCTCGAGATGCCTTATAAACCCGTAATTACAAATGCTTGCGACGAACAAGCAGGAAAACCAACCTATCGCATGGGAGGAAACAGCTGTCTGGCAGGAGATTTCATGGGCAACTGGTCGTTCGATAAGGAATTGAAAATTGGAGATCGTATTATTTTTGAAGACATGATTCATTATACAATGGTTAAAACTACCATGTTCAATGGCGTTAGCCATCCGGCTATAGGGATCTGGAGCAAAGACAACGAATTCAAATTGATCAGACAATTTGGATACGAAGATTATAAAAATCGTTTATCCTGAAATTTTTAAAAAAAATCTATCAAAAGTAAATTATTATGAAGTGGTTAGGAAATTTATTATGGTTAATTTTTGGTGGTCTCCTCATTTCCATCGAATATTTGATAGCCAGTATTTTGCTTATGATTACCATTATCGGCATTCCTTTTGGTCTGCAAACACTCAAATTGGCTGTATTGGCCTTGTGGCCATTCGGCAGCGAAGTTAAAGCTGGTAAATCGGAAGGTAACTTGCTTTCAGTAATCATGAATGTTTTTTGGATTTTGGTTGGCGGTTTTTGGATTGCCATCACGCATCTGATTTTTGGAGCATTGTTGGCAATAACCATTATCGGACTGCCATTTGCCATGCAACATTTTAAACTTGCTGCCTTATCCCTTACTCCTTTCGGAAAAGAAATTTCTAACGTTTAAAAATAACAGAAAAAAATCGATTTTTGTCAGAAATAATAATTATTTTGACAAAGAAACGAGTTGTCCACAAATAAGTGTTCTTTCTCCGAAAATAGTTTCAACAATCTGCAGTAATCCTTTAGTACATTTGGCAACGTTAATTTGGAAATTTATTAATTATCTGAAAATCAATATATAAAATTAATAAAATCAATTTTTTTAAAATATTTCATACTATTTTTTGTAAACATCAGTTAATTATAACGTTTTTCGATTATTGAAGTGTATTTTGTTTTTCGCAATCTTTCGGAAAAGAAAAAATTCTAATTTTTTAAAATCTAAAACTTGTTTAGGTTATGTTTTTTGACATAGCAAATTTTAAATTAATTCGAGATAATCAATTAATTTACCGATATAATCTGAATATTTTCATTTTAAACCAAATATCTTAATAAAACTCTTAATTATTTTATCATGCAAGAAATCAAATTTTACAAAGGCGAAAACATCCCCCTGGAATTACACAAAGTCAGAATAGTGCAGAAATTACATCTTGTGCCCATTGAAAGGCGTTTGGAAGCTTTGCAGGAAGGTGGCTACAATACTTTCAGGCTAAGTACCAAAGACGTTTTTCTGGATATGCTGACCGATAGTGGAACCAATGCCATGAGCGACAATCAGATGGCTGCCATGATGCAGGCTGATGACGCTTATGCCGGCTCGCAGAGTTTTTACAGACTGCTCAAAGCTGTTCAGGACGTATTGGATAAAAAATATTATTTGCCTGTCCATCAAGGACGTGCTGCAGAAAATATTATTTCTTACGCTTATGTAAAAAAAGGAAGTATCATACCAATGAATTACCATTTTACGACAGCCATGGCACATATAACCCAATATGGTGGAAAAATTGCCGAACTCCTATACGATGAAGCTTATGTGATAAATTCTTCTCATCCTTTCAAAGGAAATATGAACCTCGAAAAACTGGAAGAAACGATTCAGATACACGGTGCTGAAAACATACCCTTCATAAGGATGGAAGCATCTACCAATCTGATTGGTGGACAACCTTTTTCGGTACAAAACTTGCGTGATGTAAGAGCTATTGCCGACAAATATAACATTCGTCTGGTACTCGATGCCAGTCTGATCGGTGAAAATGCTTATCTGGTTAAATTGCGGGAAGAAGAATTTAAGGATACTTCATTGGGCGAAATACTGAAAACCATGACCGGTTTAGCCGATTTGGTGTATTTTTCTGCCCGCAAACTCAGCTCGTCTCGTGGAGGCGGAATTTGTACGAATAGTGATAAAATTTATCATGAATTGGAAGCGCTGGTTCCTCTTTTTGAAGGTTTTCTCACCTATGGCGGTATGTCGGTACGCGAAATGGAAGCTATGGCCGTTGGTTTATACGAGACATTGGATGAAACAATGATTTGCCAAAGCCCAAATTTTATTGAATATCTTGTGAATGCTCTCGACACCAAAGGCATTCCCGTTATAAAACCAGCCGGTGTGTTGGGCGTTCATCTGGATGCCATGCAAATTTGCGCACATATTCCTCAAAAAGAATATCCTGCGGGAGCACTTGCCGCAGCACTGTTTCTGATTTCCGGTATTCGGGGAATGGAAAGAGGTTCCATTTCAAATCAACGCGACGAATACGGAAACGAAACTTACGCCGATATGGAATTGTTGCGTTTAGCTGTTCCACGTCGTGTGTTCACGTTGTCGCAAATAAAATATGTAGAAGACCGTGTAAATTGGTTGTACGATAACCGCCAGCTCATCGGTGGACTTCGATTTGTTTATGAACCGCCTGTACTGCGCTTTTTTATGGGAGGCCTGGAGCCGGTTAGCGATTGGCCGCAAAAACTTATGGCGAAATTTAAAGAAGATTTTGGAGATAGTTTATAATTAATTTCAAAATAAAAGGGGGATTTTCTCCTCCTTTTTTTGTTATCAATAACTTATAACCACAAGTTCTGAAATCCAACAAATACTGTAGAAAATTCTACTCACCAGTTATAAAGCTTTTATCCATCAACGATTTACCACCAAACAAAAAATATCTTTTTTATTGACTATCAGTATTTTATAAAAAAATCATACAAAATGTTTAAAGACAAGTAATGAATTACTTTATAAAACAGTTGATGCTGCTACTTCTGATGTTCCCTCTTTATGCGCTGGAAGCACAGAATACGGCAGAAAGTAGCATCGGAAGATATGCGATTTCGGGAGTGGTGGTTGATTCGGTTGATCAAAGCAAATTGGAACTGGTTACGGTTTCGCTGATCGGCAATCGAAGCGATTCGCTGGTTGTGGGCACTACCACGAATCAGGCTGGGCAATTCGAATTGAAAAATGTTGCGCAAGGCAAATACAAATTACGATTGAGTTACATCGGATATAAGCCGGTGGAAAAAGTGGTTGATCTCGCGCTTGCATCCTCCGCAAGGATTAATCTGGGCACCATTGTGCTTTCACCATCCGAAGTGAAGCTCAACGAAATTACCATTGTTGCCCAAGTTCCCGAAATGCAGGTGCGCGAAGACACTGTCGAATACAACGCTGCGGCATTTAAAGTGCCGGAAGGGGCTGTAGTGGAAGATCTACTGAAACGTCTCCCGGGTGTGGAGGTCGACAATGAGGGAAAAATAAAGACGGCAGCCGGCAAAACTGTTCGAAGAGTGTTTGTGGACGGAAAGGAGTTTTTCGGAAACGATCCGAAAATGGCAACCAAAAACCTTAATGCCGACATGGTGGACAAGATTCAGGTTGTTGAAAAACAATCGGATTTGGCAATTCTTACCGGCGTGGAAGACGACGATCCGGAGACCATTATCAATATCACGATTAAGAAAGGCATGAAGCATGGTTGGATTGGAAATGTGAATGGTGGAATCGGAAATATGACCCGAAACCCATCGGCCGATCAGTCGAGATATACGCTGAATGGAAATGCCAATCGGTTTTCGGACAATGATCAGCTATCGTTGATTGCCAATGCCAACAATATTAACGAACGAGGTTCGACTAATCGACAAAATGCGGTGCGCATGAGTCGAGGTAGCGGCGATAGCGGAGGTGGAATCACCAGCTCGAACGTATTTGGCATAAATACGGCCGACGTTATCGGCGATAAATTGAAAATTGGTGG
>ERZ795031.3269-NODE-3269-length-14564-cov-7.484251_pt1 | contig 14564 bp, 8 predicted proteins | sample MGYA00375123_ERZ795031 | MGnify/ENA primary metagenome ERZ795031 (study PRJEB30166, sample SAMN05720159) | activated sludge metagenome | isolation source: anaerobic digester from wastewater treatment plant | place: USA | collected 2015-04-21 ... | reverse complement strand
AAGGTTATACCAGACCTACCACTTTGGGGGGTAGAAATTACAGAAAGAATTTTACGCTATTCCGCACTCGACAAGGATGTCCCCATGAAACAATTAGGCAAATATGAGATTGTTGAACTCATTGGCAGTGGCACTTATGCCGAAGTCTACAAAGCGGTGGATGCGGTGCTGCACCGCACGGTGGCACTCAAACTGCTCAAAGGTGCCCTGCTATTGGATCAGGAGGCGGTGTCCCGTTTTCTAAAAGAAGCCCAAACGGCAGCAAACCTGATCCACCCGCAGATTGCCTGGGTGTGGGATTTGGGGGAACTGGAGGGACGGTACTATCTAGCGATGCGCTATATTGAGGGCCAGGCCTTGGATGTGGTCATGAGAACCCGGAAGATGCTGACTTGGGAGGAGACTCTGGGCTGCCTGGTCCAGATCTGTGATGCCCTGACTTTTGCGCATGCCCGAGGGCTGGTGCACCGCGACATCAAGCCCCAAAACATCATGATCAGCCCCACGGATGGTGCGGTGCTGACTGATTTTGGCTTGGTACGGGCCATGGAGGCGGGTGGCAGCGGCACCCGGACGGGGGCGTTCATGGGCACACCGGCCTATATCGCGCCCGAAATCTGGCGGGGCCAGCCGGTGGGTCCGGCTGCGGATCAGTACTCGCTGGGTTGTGTGCTGGTGGAGATGCTGACCGGAATACAATTGTTTAGGAACACTTCCCCGCATGCCGTGATGTACCAGCACCTCATGGAAGGGCCGCACCTGCCGGAGGTGTGGCCAGCGGGATGTCCGGACGGCCTGGCCGGGGTGGTCCGGAAAGCTCTGGCCCAGCAGCCGGAGGAGCGCCATGCAGATCTGGCAGCATTCAAGGCGGCACTGCTGGAAATTCACCAGACGGCAACCGCGGCAGCCAGCCGGCAGCCGGCCGCGCCCCCCGCCGCGCCCCCCGCCGCGCCCGACTGGGCTGAACGAGCCCGAAATGCCAATCAACGCGGCATAGAGGCTCATAACGCCAAAGACTTCGACCTGGCGATTCAAGAATATAGTCATGCCATCACGTTGGATCCCAACACAGCCATGTATTATCGCAACCGCGGCGTCAGCCACCACGAAAATGGCAAAATCGCTCGGGCACTTGACGATTTCGCCCGGGCACTTGACGATTTCGCTCGGGCCGACGGACCGGATCCCGAGAATGCAGACTACTATTGCCCTCGTGATGATAGCTACGATTATAAAAGTGATTACGACCGGGCGATTGCCGATTACACCTGTGCCATTGAACTGGACCCCAATGTGGCGGACTACTATCGCCAGCGCGGCGTCGTCTACTATGATAAAGGTGATTACGACCAGGCAATTGCCAACTACACCCGTGCCATCGAACTGGATCCCCAAGTGGCGGACTACTATCGCCAGCGCGGCGTCGTCTACGGGAATAAAAATGATCATGATCGGGCGATTGCCGATCTCTCCCGTGCCATTGAACTGGATCCCCAGGTAGCGGACTACTATCGTCAGCGCGGCGCTAGCCACTCCAACAAAAGAGATTATGATCGGGCGATTGCCGATCTTACCCATGCCATTGAACTGGATCCCCAGGTGGCGGAGTACTATTACTTGCGCGGCGTCAGCCACCACTTCAAAGGCGATTATGACCGGGCGATTGCCGATTACACCCGTGCAATTGAACTGGATCCCCAGGTAGCGAACTACTATCACCAGCGCGGCATCAGCCACTCCGACAAAGGGGATGAAGACCGGGCGATTGCCGATTACACCCGTGCAATTGAACTGGATCCCCAGGTGGCGGAGTACTATTTCTCGCGCGGCATCAGCCACTCCGACAAAGGGGATGAAGACCGGGCGATTGCCGATTACACCCGTGCAATTGAACTGGATCCCCAGGTGGCGGAGTACTATTTCTCGCGCGGCGTCAGCCACCACTTCAAAGACGATTATGACCGGGCGATTGTCGACAAAACCCGTGCAATTGAACTGGAATCTCAAAATGGCCTATATTACCATTCCCGGTCCCTGAGTTACCTGGCCAAGGGAAATACGACCCAAGCTGCGGCAGATCAGAAGCGGGCCCGGGAGTTAGGGTACACGGCCTGAGCTTGCGGGGAATGTGACAGGCTTTACCGTGATGCCCGCGGCCGGTTGCCTGGATGTAGTTAATTGCGCCCGTCCCGGACCACCTGCATGAAACCAACAACCATGGTCACCGGCCGCACCCCCACCGCTGCTGGCGGTCAGGATTGCTCCGGAATCGGCCGGCTCCGCCACGCAAAGTTCTCCTGGAGCGGGGCTGGCGCCCCCGGTAGAACACCTAGCACCTGCGCCGCGGCGCGCTCAAGCAGCACGGCATAACGGTCCACATCCAGCGTGCGCGGGTCCAGCCTGCCCGGCAGATCCCAGGCCCGCACGCCCGGTTGCCCCCGCGTGTAAATAAAGCGCACATACTGCCCCGGCTGCAGCGGTGGGTGTCCTGCGGCTTCCAGCTGGGCGGCCGCCCTGGCCGGCTGCGATGGACAGCCGCCACCTGCCCGCGGCGCAGCTACCCGGCGACATACGCTCGCGCCGGACCGATCAGCTGCGGCAAATCCGCGGCGGTGGCGGCTTATGCCAGGATCTCCAGCAGATGAGTCTGTACTCCTGCCACCCAGGGCGGGGTATCGTGTCGCCGGGCGGCAATCCCGCGCAGCTTGACCGAGCTATCGGTGAAGACGCCAAAATAGCAGCTGGCGGTTGCGCACTGCACCTGCACCCGGGAGGGCAGGAAGGCCACCCAGCGGTAGACCCCCTCCAGGGCAATGGGCAAGCCGTTCCGAGCCGCAATTTCTCCGAGGAAAGTATTCAGGTCGCCCGGCGGGGTGCCATCCGGCCGCTGGACCCAGAGCCCGTCCACATACAGATGCAGCACCTGAAACCCGGCATCCTCGGCAACCTGGGTGATGCCTGGCGCAACCTCGGCGAGTCGCGCCGGGCGATTGAGTACCATGAGGAGCGACTGACCATTGCCCGCGAGATTGGCGACCGGCGCGGCGAGGGGTACCGATGGTCGGATTTATCCCTGGGGTGATGAGTTTGACCCCGACAAAGCCAATACCGGAGAAACCGGCATTGGTGGTACCAGCGCCGGGGCTGCTTCCCACCCCTACTCTCTGGCTGTTCTGCTGTTGTTATGAAAGCCATAAATCAACTCTCCGTAGCCGCGCTGCCAGCTTTAGCCCTCATGTATAATTATCTCATCTCATCTCCAGGAGGGGCGCATGCCTGAACAACGCGGCACTGCCGGAAAATCTGCTCGTGATATGGCGGATAAGCGGCGTAGAACCATTCTCTGGATTGCCTTGGGCTTGCTGATTGTGACAGTCATCGGCTTTGCCCTCATTATGAAGAGCAAAACATTAGGGCTTAGTGGCGGCGTGGTGATCGGAATACTGTTCTTACTGAGCATCCTCCCTGACCTGCTGGACCGCCCCATCCGTCGTAAAGAAAAAGAAGTCCGCCGGGCAGATCGGGGCGCAGCCGGCGAGGAAAAGATTGCCTCAATTCTTTCAACCCTGGGGGCAGATTTCTTCATTCTGCACGATGTACCCAGTCCCTATGGCAATATTGACCACATTGTCATCAGTCGCGAAACCGGCATATTTTTACTCGAGACAAAAGCCCACGGCGGTAAGGTGACCCTGCTGCCCGATGGTTTGCTTGTCAACGGCAAACCGCCCGAGAAAGATTTTATCAACCAGGCCTTGAAAAACACCTACTGGCTGCGCGGTGTTATTGAAGAATTAACCGGCGTCCAGCCGTGGATCAACCCTCTGGTGGTATTCACCAACGCCTTTGTCCCGTCCGGTCAGCCGATCAAGAATGTGCAGGTGATCAACAAACGCTACCTGATTGAAAGGTTGCGAAGAGCCGGGCACGGAACCCCACCCATCGTTTGGGAGCAGCGCCAGGTCATTGCCAGTCGTTTGCTGAATGCCGGGCTAAAAAAATAGATCATTCGCTCCATTGAGGCAAGTACAACCCCTGCTGGTTGCAGGCCAAACTCAAAATTTATCTTTGCCGCCTGATCAACGAAAAACAATTTCTAATGAAATCACGGCACGCTTCCGCTTTCCAGATGGATCGTTTTATCCTATAATTTACTTACTTCAACAGATTGTTGGAAGTCTTTGTATTCTATCTTCCCCGGGGACCATCAATTTTCTTCGGGCCTAAATCCTCACAACCGAGAACAACATGGATGATACTCTGACCAATTTCCCTGAAGACAGCGATATATCTGAATCCCTGGCTGAAAATCAACTGTACGACTTTATCACTAATCAGCCAGTCAAAGACACGCCAGTAGAGCGGGTGCTGCAAACGATTGCCCGCGCCATGGTGGATGAATATGATTTTGACCATACCCAGCTTCAGCGCGACCAGGGCATTTTCATCCAGGTCTATGACGAAGATGGCAAGACGCGCCGGGTTCGCCGAAAGATTGATGTGGCTGTTTTCATGCCCGGTGCAGCGCGCGATGATCAAGCCAAAATCATCCGCGCCTGTGTTGTGCAGGCCCCCGGCACCAAGGCCTCTGACCCCCGCAAGGGAGTATCTCTGCTGGAAGAAGTGATGGGCGATCTGCCGGCTTGCGATTACGGCCTGTGGACCAACGGTACCGATCTGGTCTTCAAGCAGAAGTTGAGCGGCGGAATGCGCTTGCAGCCCGAGTATGAAGACTTATATGACCTGCCCGGCAATGGCGAAACAGCCGCCGATCTGGATGACCCCGACCGCCAGGCCGGACGGATTGCCACCGGTGATAACCTCCAGCGTGCCTTTGCCCGCGTCCATGACTACATTTACGGCAACCAGGGTCTTAAAAAGGATGCTGCCTTCTGGCAGGTGCTCAATCTGATCTTTTGCAAAATTCACGATGAACGCAGTACTGGCCGCCGCCGTTTCTGGGTCAAGGGCACCGAACGCAACACACCCCAGGGCCAGGAAACAATTGCCCGGCGCATCAAAGACCTTTTTGAAGAAGTCAAGAACGACCCCAATTACCGCAGCGTCTTTACCGAACGTGACCAGATCGAGCTCAATGACCGCGTCCTCGCATTTGCCGTTGGCGAGTTCAGCCGCTACAACCTGCTCGAAACTGATGTGGACGTAAAGGGCGCCGCCTATGAAGAAATCACCTCTTCCATGCTCAAATCACAGCGCGGCCAATTCTTCACGCCCACCAACGTCATCCGTTTGATGATTGAAATGCTCGACCCCGGCGCCGATGCAGACCTGACCGACCGGAACAACTGGCCGCGCATCCTCGATCCCGCCTGCGGCTCAGGCCGCTTCCTCACCTATGCCCTCGATCATATCCGCCGCAAACTCGCCGCCCAGCTATTCCCAGATGAACATCCATTGCTGCAGGTGTTGCGTTTAGACCGCCACCCCCAGTACAGCAGCCTGGCGCGTGAATACGCCCGCAGCTGCCTGTTTGGCATTGATTTTGACCCCGACCTGAAGCGCGCCGCCCGCATGAACATGATCCTCAACAACGACGGCCACGGCAATATCCTGTCTTTCAACTCGCTGGAATTTCCGTTAATGGTCGCCAGAAACACCACCGCCGAACTGCGCGCGCGTTACGCCCCCGGTCAGCGTGACCCCGCTGAAGGCCCCGACCTGCCCGACCCCGTGCGCGCCCGTCTGGAAGCAGACCTGGGCACACTGGACTTTGTTTTTACCAACCCACCCTTCGGCGCCAAGATCCCCATTGACGACCCGCGTATTCTTCAGCAGTATGACCTGGGGCATCGCTGGGTCAAAGAATCCGGCCAGTGGGTGATGATGCCTGACCTGCAGTCTCGCGTAGCCCCGGAGGTGCTGTTTGTAGAGCGCTGTGTGCAGTGGGTTAAACCCGGCACCGGCAAAATTGCCATTGTCCTGCCCGATGGCATCCTGGGCAACCCCGATGCCGCCTCCATCCGCTATTGGATCCTGACCCACTGCCAGGTTCTAGCCAGCGTGGACCTGCCGGTAGAAGCCTTTTTGCCGCAGGTCGGTGTGCAGGCCAGCCTGCTCTTCCTGCGCCGCAAATCCTTAGAAGAAATCGACGCCGAAGCCCTGGGCAGCCGCCCAGATTACACCGTCTTTATGGCGGTGGCCGAAAAAGTCGGCCACGACCGGCGCGGCGTCACCATTTACCAGCGCGATGCCGATGGCGCCGAAATCATCTTCCCCGGCAAGAAAACCTCCCTGCGCCGGCGCAAAAGCCGCCAGCTTCCTGTGCCTGTAGAAACCCCCGTACAGGACAAAAAGATTGACGATGATTTACCCCGCATCAGTGATACTTACCGTAAATTTTTAAAAACCGGGCAGGTGGATTGATGAGGGCGGAAATTGCAACTGCCAGTGATTTACAATCAGATGGTTTTCGCTTGGATGCGAGTTACCATGCGAATGAAGGTCATAAAATATATCGTTGCTTATATGGTTGGGTAAGCCAAGTTCCTAATACGCGCCGATTAGATTCAATAGGTGCGGTATGTCTCCCCGGTGGAATATTTATTGGTGGTAGGGCAAAGCGCATCTATGTGGAAGATCCGAATCATGGTTTGCCATTTCTATCTAGCAGTGATATGTTGGCGGCTTCCTTTGATGGAGTAAAACTAATTTCTAAAAAACAACCTGAATTAGAAAGCCTCTTACTGCAACAAGGTTGGACTTTGATTTCACGCTCCGGGACAATCGGTAATACAGCCTACGTGCGCAAGGATATGGTCGGTTTGGCTGGATCTGAACATATTATGCGCGTTGCTCCAGATGCTAAAAAGATATTATCAGGATATTTGTATGCTTTTCTAAGCTCTAAAATGGGTGTCGGTTTAATTCGTCAAGGAACATTTGGGGCGGTAATTGACACTATTGCACCGGAATACATTGCATCCTTACCCATCCCCCGTCTGGAGCCAGCGCAGGAAGAACACATCCATCAACTGATCGAGCAGGCCGCCGAGTTGCGTGTGGAGGCACAAAAAACTATTCATTCGGCTCGTGCCCTTCTTGAACAAGAAGTATCTTTTTGTACATATTCAAAGAAACATGACCATGCTTACACAGTTGAATCTACTGAACTTGAATTTAATCCACCCTACCGATTGGATAGTTTTTATTATTCCGGGTACTGTGCTGAAGCATTAAGGGCATTGTCTAACTACTCAGGCGAGATTGTGAAAGCTACAGATGTTGGCTACACTTTTTATAATCCGCCTCTTTTTAAGAGAATGTTTGCTCAGTATGGTTACCCATATATGTCTGGAGTGGATTTCTATAATATTCGCCCTAGTACGACGCGATATCTTTCTCCTAAACAACCGGATATCGAGCTTTATATTGTTCGCAAGGGCACAGTATTAATGCAGAACGCCGGTCAGAGATATGGATTAATTACAACTCCGATCATGGTAATGAAATATCTTGAAGGAGTTGCTGTCACTAGTGATGTGATTCGAGTTAATCACCCCGACTTGGTAGAAAATGGATATATTTGTGCTTTATTCGGCTCAGAGTTTGGGCGCAGATTGGCATTAAGATACTCTTATGGCACATCTATTCCCCGCTTGGATGTTCAAGAGTTTTCAAAAGTAAAAATACCTTGGCCGAAAGATGACCTGCGCAGAGCTATAGGCGAAATGGTTGTTGGAGGCTATGTAAAATTAGAACTGGCAAATGATCTGGAGGATCAAGCGCAGGTGCTTTTAGGACAGGCCTTAGGTTTTTCCTAAACATGAATGAGCGAGGGAGAAATGCCACACTGGGAAGTTGACCTCAATATATACGGCCCGATAACTGTAAGAGGCGAGGTTCATTTGCGTGAACCCAAGGGCTTTCGTCTGCCAGAGCCTTTTCAGAGTGAAATCGTGATTAGGTCACAACACTCTGGCGTCCAAATTGCTACCACCGCGCATGCGTCCACAATCCAAAATGCGCGCAAAGTCTCCCTGGTTTTCATCGGGTACATGCTGGACACATTAACCCTGCATATAGATCTACCCATTTTTTTGAACTACACATCCATTCGTACTGTCAGGGGCGACAACTACACTGAACGCCGAATTATTACAGAGTTAGAATGGCATGAAGCATTTTGTGAAGCAAGGCTTCTCGCCATGAGTGAACCCGTCTTTCTACGAGCCCTGGGTTGGTACCGCAAAGGGTTATACACAGAAGATAGCCTGGACAGCTTTTTAGCTTTCTGGAATTCTATTGAAATTGTTGTTGCTAAATATCATCCAGACAATGATGAAGCTAAAAAAGGTTCTAAGAGTCAGATGTGGGAATGCTTTAAGCAGATCTGGGGGGAGTGCGGTAAGTGGCCTGAAATTGCAGGGCAAACAAAGTGGATTGACAATAACTATGACGCGAGGCTTGCAGTTGCACATGGAACTCAGCCTATCACCGTTGAGTCCGTCGAAGATATAATCGGTAAATTACCCGTGATTCGTAAAGTCGCTCATGCCTTTTTGTTGACATGGAGGGAAACACAGTTGCGTATTGAAATTCCACCAGAAATGCATCAACAGATTGGTTATTGAAAGCAAATCTATGGCCAAGCTAATTACCCTCTCCAACGCCCGTCCTGCCAACCCATCTGAGGCACAGGTTGTCCAGGTGCTGGTGGACGCGCTGCCCAACACCTACACCGTCATCCCCAACGCCGAAATTGCCCAGCCCGGCGGCCCTCCGTTTGAATACGATGTTATTGTCATCGCTCCGCACGCCGTCTACGTGGTCGAAGCCAAGCGCTGGCTGGGCGGCATCCAGGGGGATGATTTCACCTGGCTGGTCGCCGGCATCCATCACCGTCCCAACCCTCTGCAAACCACCAACAATAAAGCCCGCGTGCTCAAAAATGTCATTGAAAGCCGGCTGCCAGGCCTGGGTCGTTTTTGGACCGAAGCCGTGGTCGTTATTGTGGATGATCGTGGCGACCTTACCCTGCGGGGCCGCTGCCGAGACCGGGTTTTTCGCCTCGCCGACCTGCCCGCCTTTCTGATGGACACCGCCTCGCTCGAGGGCAAATCCAGCGATCTGCGCCCTCAGCGTGCACACGTGGAAACAGCCGTGCAGCAGGCCGCCCGCGGCCGTCAGCTCGGCCCGCTTCAATATGGCAGTTATAAGGTCATCGAAACCCTCTCCCGACGCGACCTGGTTTCAGAGTTCCTGGCGCGCAACCTCCTCCTGCCCGACAGTCCTGCCGTTCGCTTGCGCGTTTTCTCATATAACCCTTACCTGCCTGCCGATCAATTGGATCGCCACTTAGCCACCCTGCGCCGCGAAGCCGAAGCCCTGCAGAAAATTGGCTACCACCCCAACCTCATTACCATGCGCAGCTTTGATGCCGCCCCCGAAGATCCCAACCTGCTGCTCGAGATCACCGATTGGTCAGAAAGCGGCACACTGCGTGCCTTGATGAATGCCGGCCCGCTTTCCCTCGAACGCAAGCTGGAACTGGCGCTGGGCATCACGGCTGGTCTAAAGGCTGCCCATAACGCCAGCGTCATCCATCGCGACCTTCGGCCTGAAAATGTACTCATCGGTGCCGATGGCTCGCCGCGCTTAATGAACTTTGAACATGCCCGCCTGGTAGCACCAGGCGCTCAAACAGTAGGGCTTGGGTATCTGGAACCCGGAATTTCTCAGGCCTATTTTGCCCCCGAGTTATTGCAAACAAGCCCATCTATCACCCCGGCCGTCGACCTGTACAGCCTGGGAATGATCATGTTTGAACTGCTGGTCGGTAAAGTTTTGCATGAAAACCCCCAGCAAGCCCTGGCGGCTCCCGAAACCTGCGCCAGCCCGCTGGCCTATGTCAGCGATGTCCCTCCCGATTTAAACACCCTGGTGTGCGAATTGCTTCAATTGGACCCGGGTAAGCGCCCACAAAATGCCCAGGAAGTTTGGGACCGCCTGCACGATGTGAGCAAAAAACCTTCTGGCACGGTGCTGCCTGCCGAACCACCTGCGCCGCAGCCAGAACCAGAGCCCGTAGAAATCGAACCGAGCGTTTTCAAGATCGGCCAATTGATTGACGGTAAATACGAGGTGCAGAAGAAGGTGGGCGAGGGAGGCTTTGGGCAGGTTTACAGAGTTTATGATGGCATCCTGGATGAGGTCTTTGCATTAAAGATCTTCTCCAACGCCAGCCTGTCGCTTAGCGCTTTGCAGCAAGAGGCCGGCGCACTGGCTAAGTTAAACCACCCTGCCATTGTCAAAGTGCGCAACTGGGGCCGCCTGGCCCAAAGCGGCCGTTTTTACATGGTCAGTGAATTTATCGAAGGCGAAGATCTTTCCCGCTTCACCCGCCCAGACCAGCGTTTATCCGTCCGTGAAGCTGTTCAGATTATCATTGATCTTTTGGGCGCCCTTGAATATCTCCATCCCAAAGTGGACCGTAAATTAGAATTGCGCGAGAAGATAGCGCAGGGCGAAGTTACCGAAGAGGAATATGGAGAATTCGGTAAATTACAGGATGAAGGCTGGCTGCACCGGGATATCAAGCCGAATAACTTGATCCTCTCGGCCTCTGGGGTCAAGTTGATAGATTTCAACATCGCCGCCCGCGCCAGCCAGGCCGGCATCACAATGACCGGTACGCCGCGCTATATGCTACCTGCTGTTGGCTTCATGCGCTGGAATACCGAAGGCGACTTGTTTGCAACAGCAATCGTGTTATATGAATTGGTTACTGGTCATCATCCCTATCCAGATGATCAACCCGGAAGTGATGAACCTACCGACCCGCGCAAATATGTACCTGAACTCACCCCGGCTTTTGTCGATCTTCTGCTGCGCGCCGTTTCCTGCGCTGATACAGTGCACTACAACAGCGCTCGCCGTTTTCGCAAAGACCTGCTTGACCTGGATGGAGAATATCTGCAGGCTGTGCCAGTTCCTGTAGCAACCTCAAAAATCAAACTCGACCCGGATGAAATTGGGCGTCCAAATTACAACCCTTATGTCACGCGGCTGCTCAAGCTCTATTCGCAGGCGCAGGGTGATAACAGCGGCACCCGCGGCCTGGATGAAATTGCGCGTTTGACCTATGTGCAAACCCGTCTTGACCAGGCTTTGCAGCCGGCCATTCTGGACGGACAGTACCGCCTGGTGATCATCACCGGCAATGCCGGCGATGGCAAGACCGCCTTTATTCAAAGCCTTGAAAAAACAGTTGAAGGATTGGGCGGAAAGATCGAGCATCCAACGTCCAATGCCAGCAGTTTCCAGCATCGCGGGCTGCAATTTGTGGCGAATTATGATGGTTCGCAAGATGAAGGTGCCGAGCGCGCCAATGATCAGGTCCTGAGCGAGTTCTTTGCTGCGTTTGACGATCATCATTTTGCCAGCATTGGCGCAGCTACGCCGGTGCATCTGATCGCCATCAACGAAGGCCGCCTGGTAGATTTCTTTAGCGATTTGTGGCTGGCTCAGCCAGAATCCATCTCCCCAACCGCACAGAGATTCCAACAATTAGGTAAATGTATTCAGCGCTATTTCGAGCAAAACGGCCAGGGAGCCAGCCTGCCCGATTGGATGCTGGTTGTTGACCTTAACCAGCGCTCGGTTGTGGCGCCGGACCCCGATCAAGATAATGCTTCTGTCTTTGATCGGCAGATTCAAGCCTTCCTCAAGCCGGAATTTTGGCAGCCTTGTCAGTCCTGTGCTTTTCAAGCCCGTTGTTTTATCAAGTACAACGTAGATACCTTTTCTGATCCTGTTTCAGGTGCGGCAGTCAGAAACCGCGTCCGGGCATTGTTTGAAATCGTCCATCTCCGCCGCCAGCTTCACATCACCATGCGTGATCTACGCTCAGCACTGTCCTGGATGCTGTTGCGCGATCAAAACTGTCAGGCCGTTGCCGCGCTAATCAATTCAAATACTGCCCCAACAGATCAGTTGGATTGGCTCTATTTCAATGCCTTCCAGGGATATGATCAAAAATCTTCCTCGGTACGTGCAGAAGACCGCCTGGTGCGCCTCCTCCGTCAGATTGATCTGGCGGGAGTGTCTAATCCGGCTACAGATCGCCTATTATTCTATAAAGGACTGCAGGGATTACCCATGCTCGCTTTTGACAATCGCAGCAGTCTTGTCCGGGACATATTGGCAGATTGGATATTGCCGCCTACCGCTCAGTCTGCCCAGCAGCCCGATAAACTGAGGGAACATTACCACCGGCATGCTTATCTGCGCCGCCTGGCTTTCTTTGAGCGCCGAGATGCCGAGTGGGAACAAATGCTCCCATATCATCACCTTGATGATTTCAGGCAGTCTATGAAAGTCCACGAGCCGGAAAAGCGAGATAAAGCCTTACACAGCATAGCAAAAGGATTCTCTTTTGTTGAGGGCGCCAGGAGCCCGGACCTGTTTGATGGATTTGTCTGTATTCGAGCCGGCCAAAACATCAAGGCCCGGGTGCGTTCATTCCGTCTTTTCCCGCTTTCAGATTTCACCATTCAGATTCCACCCTTCCAGGCCAGCCGTTATCTGGAATACACCAACCACTATTTCACATTTGTTCATGCCCCGTCTGATGACCGCCAGATTGTTGCCAGCTCACAAAGAGCTACATTATCTGTCTCGTTGGATTTGCTGGAACTGCTGGAAGAAATCAACGAGGGCTATATCCCCTCGCCAGATGATATTAGCGGCATTTTCATCAATTTGCTGACCTTTAAAAACGCCCTGGCGCATTTACCCTATACCCGGGTGCTGCTAACCCGAGATGACAAGCGCTACTACGAACTGACTCAACTGGATCAGGCCAGACTGCGAATTCAAGTTTGGCAGCCAGAAAGGAAGGCCAGCGATGAAAATTGAGCGCCGCGATTACGAATTCAACAATCAGCGCATCTGCCATATGATTCCAAAGCATATCGAGTTAGAGCGGGTCCTAATCAACCTCTATATGCTGCTTAAGTATAATGGGCAGCGCCCGGTTGCGCGCACCGGCCGGCGTGAAGTCACGCTGGATTACATCATGGAACAACTTAATGACTCAAGAAATTCCTACAAACTGCAGGGCTTTACCGACTATCCTGATGTGATCAAGGATTGGATCCATAGCGATTTATTAGACCTGGTTTTTCGTGGAATTCCTGATAAAGAAAAAATAGCCGCTCCACTTCCACTTCACCTCAATGCGTATAAACTGAGAAACCCAAAACAGGCAAATGATTATCGCAGTGCCGAGCATGTCTACAGCATGATGCAAACGGTTGACCCGGGTTTGATCAGCCGGCTGAATAGTTTTCTTGGGCAGGGCATGGACCCAACTGGCGGATACGATAAATATGACGAGGAAACCCAGTTGGATCTTGATACATTGACCATTGTCTACATGGTCGATAACCCAATGTTGAAAGAACATCCCAGCAGCGAGCGGGAACTTCTTGAAGCGCCGCTCTGTCTGGGCCAGGCCAGATTAATGTGTGATGATTTGCGCCGGATATTGGTATATAAAAACTATGTGCCGCGTTCGGTCATGATTGGTTATCTGCGTACCGCAATCGGCTTTCACCTGGGACTCTACCTGCTGCGCCTTTTTCGCCAGCTTACAGGCTGGGTACAGGATAAAGGTGCTCACTCAGACTGCCGCAACTGCCCGGTTGTGCCCAGCCATAACCAACCTTTTGCCTCCTGTCCTTATGCTTTTCAGAATCCCAACACGCCAAAGAATATAGGGGTTCCCGAAATTATTGTGGATATGGGAGATGACCCCACCAGTCATATGGCACAAATTGCCATGGATAATTGTGCTACGATCTATGATTCAATGAATGATTACATTCATTCGGTGTTTATGGTCAACCAATTATTCCAATATGTCGAAAAGAACATCACATTTGCCCGAAAACATGGCCCGGCTCCAAGAAAAGTGCATGATGTGTTGAGTTTGCTGCAAAACCCAGACAGTGACATGGAATCTTATTTTGCTCAGCGGATCAAAGCCATATTGCCTGATCCAATCGAAACCGAAAGAGCGGAAGTTCGGTCAATCTATGAGATGAAAGATTTGCCGGTTTGGGAAACTTTTGTTGAACTTGTCTCACTGGAACGCACGTATAACTACCGCCGCGAACTGACTCGCCAGTTGGATGCCGTTTTTATGAAAAATCAAGATACGAGTCTTTTACGCCAGGGTAAAGGCAAGTCTAACCGGCGCAGGTGGTATATGGGCAGCCAGTTGCTGGAACTGCTGGTGCAGATCGCCGTCTTGCAATCTGAAGGAAGCAGCACCAGTATCCGATTCAAGTCACGACCTATCCTCATTGATGACTTTGTTTCCTGGATGCGCGAACGTTATGGCCTGGTAATTATGCCAAGCTGGCCCGATGCCACTATCGAAGATAACAAGGCGTTCAATGGTAATTTGAATAACCTTAAACGTCGTTTGCGTGAAATTGGCTTCTATACTGATCTCAGCGATGCCTACAATACTCAAACCATCCGACCGCGCTATTCAATTGGAGACTCGGAGTAGTCTTATGCAGCCTGTAAAAGAACTT